>Ga0116227_10012196_pt1 | contig 14110 bp, 11 predicted proteins | sample S1TSphgellanicum_FD_89693 | JGI IMG/M metagenome (GOLD analysis project Ga0116227, IMG submission 89693) | Host-associated microbial communities from peat moss isolated from Minnesota, USA - S1T2_Fb - Sphagnum magellanicum MG | ecosystem: Host-associated > Plants > Peat moss > Unclassified... | reverse complement strand
GTGCGAGCCCAGACCCTGTTTGAAGCCGTTGAGGTAGTCCTGACCGAAGTCGTCGTTCTGGTAGATAATCGCGACCTTGGCGTTCGGCTTTTCCTTGACGAGGTTGCGCCCGTAGATGATGGCTTCCGACTCGTAGTCGGGCTGCCAGCCGATCGTCCAGGGAAACTCCGCCGCATCGTGCGCCCACTTCGAGGCGCCGGTGGCGACGAAGAGTTGCGGCACCTTGTTCTGATTGAGATACGGGCGGATCGCGGTGCTGCATGCCGTGCCCAGTGAGGCGAAGATCGCGAACACCTTGTCTTGTTCGACCAGTTGCCGCGTGAGCTGGACCGTTTGCGGCGGACTGTAGCCGTCGTCGAGATCCTTGTAGGTTATTTTGCGACCGTTGACGCCGCCGTGATCGTTGACGTATTGAAAGTAAGCCGCTGAACCTTTGCCGACGGCGCCATAGGCCGAGGCGGGGCCGCTGAACGGATCGGTTCCGCCCAACAGGATTTCCGTAGACGTCACGCCGTCCTCGGCGGAGACCGGCCCGATCGACGTGGCTGTGAACGCGAATGCGGCGAACGCCGCGACCCAGGCGGAGGCCTGTCGTATCGTGAGCATGTTTCTACCTCTCTTTAGCAAGTATCACTCCTTCATATTCACTTTGGGGAAAAGTCATTCGACCGGCGCGACCGGTACGGTGACGACGGCAGTCGATTCGGCCTGGACGCTCGCGCCGCCGGCGCCGGCCGGATCGCGCCGACCGCGCACCAGGCGGATCAAAGTGCCGGCGATCCCGCCCGGCATCAGCAGCATGACGGCGATCAGCGCCACGCCGTACACGACCGAGGGCGCCGCATCGTTGATCTTTTGCGCCCACAGCGGGAGAAACTCGACGACAAGCCCGCCCAGCACCGCACCCCAGAGCGACTCGAGCCCCCCAAGCACCGCGCCGATCAGCACGGTGATCGAAAGGTTGAACCCGTAGCTATCGGGACTGACGAACGCCGTCGCGATGGCGATCAGCGCACCCGCGATGCCTGCGTAAGCCGCGCTCCAAGCGAAGGCCAGGGTCTTGTAAAAGTGGGGGTTGACGCCGTAGGAAATGGCCGCGATTTCATTGTCCCGCAGCGCCCGCAGCGAGCGGCCCAAGCGCCCCTCGAGCAGCACCGCGGTCAGGATGAAAAGCACGCCCGCGATGGCCCACGCGACATAGTAAAACCATCTTTCCGGATCGATCGCGAGTCCGGCGGGTGGTGCCACCGGGGTCAGCACGATGCCGCCGACGCCGCCCGTCAGGCCGCTGAAGCGCTTGAGCAGGGACGGCACCGAAACCGCTAACGCGAACGTAGCTAGCGCCAAGTACACGCCCTCCAGCCGCAGCGCAACGACGCCGATGCCGATTCCGATCAGGCCGGCGAGCACGCCGGCCGCGGGGATGCCGACCCAATAGGGAAGTCCGGCCTTGCTCGCCAGCACGGCCACCGTGTATCCGCCGATGGCGATAAAGGCGCCGTGTCCGAGTGAGATCTGTCCGTTCTTGCCGGTCAAGATGATCAGGCCGAGGATGGCGATGGCATACGCGGCCACGTAGGTCAACTCGAACGAAGCGTAGGCCGGAAGTAATGCGGGCAGGAGCGCGACGACGACCGCAACGACGCCGAACGCGATCATACGATCCGGGCGGAAAAAGCTCATCGCGCTATACCCTCCGCACGTGAACTTGCCCGAACAGCCCCGCGGGCCGCACGAGCAGCACGACGACGATGATCAGAAACGCGGCCGGCAGCCGTAAGTCGTTCCCGATGAACTCCACGTAGGTGCCGAGCAGGTTGAGGACGACGCCCAGCAGCAGCCCGCCGACGACAGCGCCGAGCGGACTCTCGATGCCCCCGAGTACCGCTCCCGCGAAGGCATAGACGACGATTCCCTGCATCATGTTGGGATCGAGGAACACGACGGGCGCGACCATCATGCCGGAGATGGCGCCGACGACGGCAGCCAATCCCCAGCCGAGCGCAAGCATCCAGCTGACGCGAATCCCCAGTACCCGGCTTTGATCGGGATAGAGCGCCGCCGCCCGCATCGCCAGCCCCACTTTGGTCTTCGCGAAGAACAGCGAGATCAGGCCGAGCGACGCGAGCGAAACCGCGATGATCCCCAGGTCCTGGCTGTTGAACGAGGCTCCGCCGACGTTGATCGGGGTCGTGGGAAACGGGCTCGGAAACGTCTTGATGACGTAGCCCCAGATCAAACCCGCCAGACCGTTGAAAACGATCAGTAAGCCGAGGGTCACGATAACGACCGTCAGTTGGGACGCCCGCTCGACGGGCCGGATGATGACCCGCTCGAGGGCGACGGCTCCCAAGAACGCGATGACGATCGTCGTTCCGAATGCGGCCCAGACCGGCATGCCGATTTGAATCAGCTGCCAGGCAATGAACGTCGTGAACATCGCCATCTCGCCTTGCGCGAAGTTGATGACGCCCATCGACCGGTAGATGAGGACCAGCGCGAGCGCCACGCTCGCGTAAATCGAGCCGGTCGCCAGTCCGCTGACGATTTGCTGCGGCAACTCTTGCAAAGCTCTATTGAACCTTCTCTATAACGACGAAGCGACGGTCCTCCCGGGACGGTCGACGACTCAAGCGGCGACCTTCGCGAGAAATTCAGGAACTAAGAATGCTTCGCCGTCCGAGCCGCAACCTGCGACTTTTCCCATATAGAGGAGCCTGGTTCCGCGCCGAGCCGCAACGCGCGGAGAGGTGGTTGCCCATGGAGAGCCGCGGGAGTCCGCGATGGGGCATGGCGCCACGCGAAGGTGGTTGGACATGGAGCCGCGGGAGTCCGCGGCCGCGCATGGCGCCACGCGAAGGTGGTTGGAACATGTAGAGCCGCGGGAGTCCGCGATGCGGGCATGGCGCCACGCGAAGGTGGTTGGAACATGGAGCCGCGGGAGTCCGCGGCGGGGGGATCGGGGGGACGTGTCCCCCCGTATAAACAAAAGGGCTCCGGACCAGTTGCCCCCGTATAGAATAAACGTGTATGCCGTTGCTGTCGGTCGTGCCGAGGCAGATACTCGTTGCGATCGTCCTCTTGTTGGCGGTCGTCGCCGTCGGCACGGGCGGCTATATGGGCATCGAAGGGTGGACGCCGTTCGACTCGCTCTACATGACCATTACCACGATCACGACCGTGGGAGGCGGCGAACCGGCGCCGCTCTCGTTCGCCGGTCGCTGTTGGACGCTCATCGTCATCGTGCTCGGTGTCGGCGCGGCGACGTACACGTTCTTGGCACTTGGTGAATACGTCCTCGAAGGCCAGCTCGGTAGCGACGTCGGGAAGCGGCGGATGCAGGCGCGCGTTCGGGCGCTGAGCGAGCACTTCGTCCTCTGCGGTTACGGCCGCGTGGGACGCGAGATCGCGCGCGAGTTCACTGCCGAAAAAGTTCGCTTCGTCGTCATCGATCTCAACGCCGATTCGCTCGCGGCCGCGACGCGTGCGGGCTACCTGACCGTCGCGGGCAACGCGGCCGACGTCGAGGTGCTGCGCGAAGCGGGCATCGACCGCGCACGCGGGCTGATTACCGCGACCGACGTCGATGCGGACAACGTCTACGTCACGCTCTCCGCACGCGTCCTGCGCCCCGACATCTTCATCGTCGCGCGCGGCAACCAGACAGGGTCGCATGCGAAATTACAGCTGGCCGGCGCCAACCGGATCATCTCGCCGTACGACATCGGAGGCAAACGGATGGCCAGCCTCGCGATGCGGCCGACCGCCGTCGACTTCATCGACACGATCCTGGAGGCGGGCAACACGGATTTGTTGCTCGAGGACTTGACGATTCCACCCGACTCGCGCTGGGCCGGCAAGACGCTGGCCGCCTTGATCGGGCCGGCCAACGAAGCGATGGTCCTCGCGCTCAAACGCGATAACATCATGACCTTCCGCCCGCCCTCCGAAACGACGCTCGAGATCGGCGACGAGATCGTCGCCGCGGGTCCGCGGGACTCGATTCGAGCCCTTGAGGAGCGGTTGTGATGGCGGGCTCGAGCGCCGACCCGTTGGGGTCGCGGCGTCTGGGGTAGAAGCCTCACATGCCCGCCCGCACTCGCGCCCCGGCCGTTGAGATTCCGACTGACGCCCGCGAGACGACTCTGCAAATCGGCGAGCGCGGCGTTCACCTCACCAATCTGGACAAGATCTTCTTTCCGCAGGCCGGCTTCACCAAGCGCGATCTGCTGCAATACTATGCCGACGTAGCACCCATCTTGGTGCCGCATCTGCGCGATCGCGCGATGGTGATGAAGCGCTATCCGCACGGCGCGGAAGGCGACTTCTTCTTCATGAAGCGGACGCCCCCGGGCGCGCCCGCGTGGTTGCGCAGGTGCTCCGTCACCCATGGCTCGGGCAACGTTATCGACTTCCCGATCGTCGACGACGTCGCCGCGTTGCTCTGGACGATCAACCTCGGCTGCATCGATCTCAATCAGTGGTACGCGACCTGCGACGACGTCGATCGCCCCGATTACTTGCACTTCGATCTCGATCCCGTCAAGGACGGCACCGGCTCAGCGACGCCCTTCGAGACCGTGCAAGAGGCGGCGCTGGCGGTCAAAAGCGCGCTCGACGACCTCAAGTTCCCCGCCTATGCGAAAACCTCGGGTTCGAGCGGCATTCATGTGTACGTGCCGATCGTACGCGGTCCCGTGCAACACGACGTGTGGCGCTTCGCCAAAGCCTTCGCCCTCACGCTCGCCGCGCAGCAGCCCGAGATACTCACCGCGGAGTATAAGATCGCGAAACGGCCCGCCGGCCGGGTGCTGGTCGACTACAACCAAAACGCGTGGGGCCGCACGCTCGCGTCGATTTATTCCGTCCGTCCGACGCCACGTGCTTCCGTTTCGACGCCGGTGACCTGGGACGAAATCGCGCGCGGCCTCGCGATCGCCGACTTCCGTCTCGACAACGTCCGCGCGCGATTCGCACGTACCGGCGACCTATGGGCGCCGCTGCTGGCCAAGACGAAGCGCGTGAACCTCGAGCAGTACCTGTGACGCTGCCGGTAACGGCCGACCTCGTCCCCATGGAGGCGCGCAGCGTCTCGACGATCCCGCGCGGTGCGGGCTGGCTGTACGAACCAAAGTGGGACGGCTTTCGGTGCATCGCCTTGCGCGACGGCGACGAGGTGCTGCTGCGGTCGAAATCCGGCCTGCCCTTCGAACGTTATTTTCCCGAGATCGTCGCACGCTTGCGCGCGCTCGAATCGCCGCGCTTCGTTCTTGACGGCGAGCTGGTCGTACCGGACGGCGAGACCCTCTCCTTCGACGACTTGCTGCAGCGGATCCATCCGGCGGCCACGCGCGTCGCCAAACTGTCGCGCGAGTTCCCCGCGCGTTATCTCGTTTTCGACTTGCTCCTGACCGAAGATGGAGAATCCCTGCTCGAGCAACCCCTGGCCGAACGCCGCGCCGCGCTCGAGCGCTTCGCTACGCGTCATTTTCGGCCCGGCGACGCGCGGCTGCGGCTGTCGCCGGCGACCCAGGACCCGGCTCAGGTTGACGCCTGGCTCGCCCGCACCGGCGGGGCGTTGGACGGCATTGTTGCCAAGCGCCTCGACGCGCCGTACGGGCCGGGCAGACGCGATGCAATGGTAAAGGTCAAAACCATTCGCAGCGCCGATTGCGTGGTGGCGGGATACCGTCCGAACGACGAGGGCGATGCGGTCGGCTCGTTGCTGCTCGGCCTCTACGACGAAAACGGCGACTTGGACTACGTCGGGTTCACGTCCGGCTTTTCGGCCTTGGAGAAGCGCGAGCTGTTCGCGCGCTTCGCGCCGCTACGTTCCGCCGCGTCATTCACCGGTCGCACGCCCGGCGGCCCGAGCCGCTGGAACCGCGGAAAGAGCACCGCGTGGCAGCCGCTGCGACCCGAACTCGTGCTAGAAGTCGCGTTCGATCAAGTCACTGCCGGCCGTTTTCGCCACGGCACCCGGCCCCTGCGCTGGCGTCCCGATAAGGCGCCTCAAACCTGCGCGCTTTCCCAGCTCGCCGCGCCCGCCGCCGCGGACGACGTCGGGCTCTTGATGCCGTGAGCTTTCGGCAACCGCTTCACTCGTCAGGCGCGCCGCCGAGGTAGATCGCTTGAACGCGCGGATCGCGCGCGAGTTCCGCGGCCGTTCCGGCGAGCGCCACCGCGCCGTTTTCCAACACGTAGGCGCGATCGGCTTGGGCCAAGGTCAGGTACGCGTTTTGCTCGACTAGCAGAATCGCGGTGCCGGCCGCGCGCAGTTCGGCCACGATGCGGAAGATGTCGGTCACGACCTGCGGCGCCAGTCCCGTCGAAGGTTCGTCGAGCATCAAGAGTTTGGGCGCAGCCATTAGCGCCCGCGCGATGGCGAGCATCTGCTGCTCGCCGCCCGAGAGCGAGAACGCGGTCGCGGTCTTACGCGCGGCCAGCGCCGGAAAGCGCTCGTACACCTCGGCGACGCGCGCTTCGAGTCCGGCCTTAGGACGCGCGTAAGCGCCGAGCCGGATGTGGTCATCGACACTGAGTTCCGGAAAAAGTTGACGGCCTTCGGGCACGTGTTGCAAACCGGTTCGCGCGATCGTCTCGGGCTTGCGGCCGGCGAGGTCGACGCCGTCGAAGCGCACGCGCCCGGCGGTCAGCGTCGCATCGAAGCCCGAGATCGCGCGCAGTAAGGTCGATTTGCCCGCCCCGTTTGGTCCGAGGACCGCGACGAGTTCGCCCGCCTCGACGTGCAGCGACACGCCGTGGAGGATCGCGAGTTTTCCGTACCCCGCATGCACGGCCTCGACTTCCAGCAGCGCCATCAGACCGCCGTGCCCAGATACGCGGCGATCACCTGCGGATCGTCGCGCACCCTCGCGGGAATCCCATCGGCGATTAGCTTGCCGAACTTCAGCACCATCACGCGGTCGCTCACGTCCATGACCAGGCGCATGTCGTGCTCGATCAGCAACAGCGTCATGCCGCCCTCGCGCAAGCGCAGCAGATCCTCGCGCAGCCGGCGGCGCTCCCCGGCGTTGAGCCCCGCGGCCGGTTCGTCAACGAGCAGCAAACCCGGGCGCGCGGCGATCGCCCGGGCGAGTTCGACCCGCCGGCGGTCGCCGAAGGCGAGATCGCGTGCGCGCACGCCGGCCAAGCCTTCGAGATCGAGCCGCGCGAGCGCGTCGCGCGCCAGGTCGGACGCCAGCGCGCCACTGCGGCGCGACGCCGGCAGCGCCAGCAGATCGCTTACGAGCGATGCGGTTTCGGCCCGGAACGCGCCGGCCACGACGTTCTCGAACACCGTCATATCGGCGAATAGTCGCGCGTTTTGAAACGAGCGGCCGACGCCGAGTTCGGCAATCCGGTGCGGCTGCCACGCCGTCACGTCGCGCCCCGCGACCATCACCCGCCCGCTGCTGACGCGACCGATGCCGCAGATCGCGTTGAAGAGCGTCGTCTTGCCCGCGCCGTTTGGGCCGATCAGCGACGTCAGCTTCCCGCTTTCGAGGGTGAAGCCGACGTCGTCCACGGCGACCAGTCCACCGAAGCGTTTGGTGGCGTGCTCGACAGCGAGCCACGACGCGCCGCTGGTCGGGGCCGCCGCGCGCATCGTGGCGACGGGCGCGCTCGGCACGGGCGTCACGAGCGACGCGTCAGCTCCGGCCGTTACGGGCGTAGCGGCGCCGCCGGTCGTTGCGGGCGACGCGGCCGCGGCGGGCGCAACGCGGCGGCGCGGCACGATGCCGATCAAACCGCGTGGAAATCCGATAACGATCGCGATCACGAGAAGCCCGTAGATCACCGGGCGCCAGTTCTCCAGATTGTGCCCGTAGACGTTGGTGATGCCGATAATCGTGGCGCCGAGGATCGCGCCCGAGATGCGGCCGGCCCCGCCGAGCACGACCATCAGCAGCAGGTCGACCGAGAAGTTGACGCTTACGCCGCTGGGCTCGATCAAGCCCAAGTACGAGCTGTAGAACGACCCCGCGAACCCGGCGAGCGCGCCCGCGTACGTGAAGGCGACGATCTTGAAGCGGCGCGTCGGAACGCCGATCGCCTCGGCCGCCAATTCATCGTTGCGGATCGCCTCGAAGGCGCGGCCCGTGCGCCCGCGCAACAGGTTGAACGTCAGGCCGGCCGCGAGCGCGACCATGGCCCAGGCATACCAGAACGCCGGCACGCCGCTGATCGAGAGCGAGCCCAATTGCGCGTAGGGGATATTTTGAAGTCCGCTCGCGCCTCCGAGGGCGCTGCTGATGCGAAAGACCCCGGTTGCGATCAGGCCGAAGGCCAAGGTGGCCATCGCGAGATAGTGACCCTTGAAACGTAGCGCGATCAAGCCCAGGAGCACGCCGAAGGCCGCCGCCAAGAGCGTTCCAGCCACGGTTCCCGCGAAGAATTGCGCCCATGGCGGAACGCTCGCGGGCCACGCCACGGCCGTCGTTAGATATGCGAGCGCGTACGCGCCGATGCCGAAAAAACCGGCTTGTCCGATCGAGATCTGGGCGACGTTGCCGAGCAGCACGCCAAGACCGATCGCGGCGACCGCATCGATCGCCGCGAACGTCCCCGCCTGCATCAGGTTCGCATCGCCCCGCGCGAAAATGCCGAAGGCGACGACCAGGAGCGCCACGATCGGCAGGATGCGGGCCTCGGCGCGCAGGTCGCGGTTCAATCCCGCACCGCCCGGCGCGTGCCGAAGAGGCCCTGTGGACGCACGATTAGCATGACCAGCAACAACGAATAAACCACGGGATCGGCGATCCCATACCCGGCCCCGCCCTCGAGCAGCTTCTCCACGACGCCGACGACCAGCCCGCCCAGCGTGCAGCCCACCGGCGAATCGAGCCCGCCCAGGATGCCGCCGACGAAGCCTTTGATCGAGATGCCGATGCCGGCCGCGCCGCCGACCAACGTTATCGGTCCGATGATCGTGCCGCCGAAGGCGGCCAGCGCGATCGCGATCGCGACGCTGACGGCGCGCGCCCGGTCGACGTCGATGCCGATCAAGCGCGCGCCGAGCGGATTGTCCGACGCCGCGCGCACCGCCTTGCCGTAAGTCGTGCGCTCGAAGAACGCATACAGCACGATCAACGCCAACAGCAGCAAGCCGAGCACCCAGGCCTGTTGCGCCGCGATCTCGGCGCCGAAGACGCGCCACTTCACGTCTTCCGCGGCGCCGCTGAAATACGGTAACGGCTGCGGCAAGCTGCCCCACACCAGCGCGTGACCGTACAACAGCACGTAAATCGAACCGACGCTCGCGATCGTTACCGCCAGTTCGCCGACGCGCGCGGCGGGCCGCAACACGAAGCGTTCGTAAGCTAAGCCGAGTGCGAATCCGAGCACCGTCGCGAGCACGAGCCCGAGCCACACGTTTACGTGTAGCCAGGTTACCGCGCCGTACGCCAGTAGCCCACCGAGAATCACGAACTCGCCTTGCGCGAAATTGATGGCGCGCGTGGCCCGCAAGATGATGTGAATGCCCAGCGCAACCAGCGCGTAACCGCTACCGACGGTCAGTCCGGCAACGACGAGCTGGAGCATTGCGCGCGATTACGTCGAAGGAAGCGGCCTTCTCCTTCTCATTGGAGGCTATATGCGTTCTGCTTCTATACAAACTTTGGTCCTTGCCGTTCTCTTCGGACTGGGTGCCGACACCGTCGCCGGCGCGGCCACCCCCACGGGCGACCCGGTCGTCGTCGGCGCGATCCTCTCGATCTCGGGCCTCTACGCCCCGCTCGGCGAACCCGAGCGCAACGCGCTCGAGCTTGCCGAGAAAGACATCAACGCGCACGGCGGCATCGCCGGCCGGCCGCTACAGATACAGATCCAGGACGATGAAGGCAAGGCCGACACGGCCGCGCAACTCGCGACCAGCTTCGTCGGGCAGCACGTGGCCGCGCTGATCGGCGGGTCGCTCACGCCCACGTCGAGCGCCATCTCGCGGGTGGCCGGAGCCGCGGACCTCGTGCAAATCTACATGACGCCGACGGCCACGATCTGGAACTCGAAAGTCGGCGTCCTCAAGCACGTCTTCGAGGCGACGCCGCGTAACGAGCTGGAAGCACAGCGGCTCTTGACCTTCGCGAAAGCCAAACTGGGCACCAAGAAGATCGCGATCCTGCACGACGACGCGCCATACGGTTCGACGGGCAGCGGCGTCGTGACGGCGGAAGCGCAAGCCGAAGGACTGCCCGTCGTCGACGACGAGCCGTTCCCGATCACGGCCACGGACGTGACGGCCCAGCTGGGAAAGATCAAGGCCAGCGGCGCGGACACCGTGTTGATCTGGACGGCGTCGCCGACGGGCGCGATCGCGGTGCGGCAGATGCGTCAGCTCGGCCTCAACCTCAACATCGTCGGGTCGACGGGCATCGTTTCCGATAACTTTCTGCGCGTCACCGGTAAGGACGGCGACGGCGTCTACTCCGACATGGATCTCAACGTCACGCATCCCAACGCGCAGCAACGCGCGTTTCTCGCCGCCTACCGCGCCGCGTACCACACGCGTCCCAATAATTTCGCGTCGTTCGGTTGGGATGCGGCGCATCTCGCAGCGCGCGCCCTGGACAAAACCAAAGGGAACTCCGACGCGGCCGCGGTCGAGAACGCGCTGCTAACCCTCCCGCCGTACGCCGGCACGACCGGAACCTATCGATTCACCGATGCGAACCACAACGGCATGACGGCCGGCGACGTTCACATCGCCGTCGACAAGAACGCGGTCTGGTTCACGCAATAGCTAACGTCCCGAACTGGGACGCTGACGCTTACGCTGCCAGCGGCGGTCAGCGCCGCTGGTAACGACGATCACGTCGCGCAGGCTCGTGATCGTGTCGTAGTAGTCCAGATCGCCGAAATAGTACGTGCCCGCGCTCGGAACGGTGAACGCCTGCGAATAACAGGGGTTCCCCGACTCCGATGGGGCGATGCGGCCGGTCGACCAGAATTTCGTGCCGATGATCGTATTGGCCGACGGGGACGCGGCCGCCGACGGAAAGGCATAGGGCACCGCGGGAAAGCCGCTCGCGCCGCTCCCCGCCGCCGGAAACCCGACGGCCGAATGTTCGACCGCGGCGCTCTCGAGGTTAACGAATTGCACGGTGTCGCTCGTCGTCGCGGTCACGGCTCCCGCGAGCGCGGGCTCCGACGTCGTCACGTCGGCGTACCCGGCCAGCTGGCCGAATGTCGGGTCGAGATACTCGCCGAAACCGCTCGAGATGCCGACGAGCACGCTCGCACTGGGCGACGTCACGCACGTGCTCGGCGCGAGCGACGCCGACGCGCTGGGAGCCGGCGATGCCGAAGAGTCGTCGCTCGGATTCGTATACCCCGCGCCGGCGCGCTCGCAAGCCGCGAGCGCGACGGCGCAACTCCAGGCGACCGCGAGGTGCTGCAAGCGCGTCATTGTTGGCTTGGCAGCACGGAAAACGGAATGCTCACGGTCGCGGTCCCGCCGAGTTGCGTCGTCGCCACCAGCAGCATCGTGACGTTGCCGGGAGTGGCCGGGAGCCCGGCCACGCTGAAGTCGAACGTCGATTGCCACTGGCCCGCGCCGATCCGCGCGAGCGATGCCTGACTCGAGGCTTGCGAGATGCCGAACGTGAGGCTCGAAACGTTGGTCGACGTGATCGCCGAGATCGTCAGCGCCTGGCCGTTACGGATCACGGTCGGCTGCGCTTGCACGAAAAAGATCTGGGGCGGCTGACTCGGATCGACGTAGTTATTGGCCGGGGCCGACCCGTACTTGAAAACGTTGGTCTGGCCGAAGGCGCTCGGCACCGGCAGCGGCGTCTTGGCGCTGGCTCCGGCGATCGGCGTCGCGGATCCCGACGGGGCCGGGGTCGCGCCCGCATCGGGCGCCGGCGTGTTTTCGACGACGATCGGAGAGCGGCGCGGGCGCGGTGCCTTGCTCACCGGCGGCAGCGTCGCGCGCGGTTCGAGCGTCGGCAGAGGACCGGGCGTCGGCACGCCGAGCGACGTCCCGCCGAAGTCGGCGTTCGAACCCGGTTTGACGATGTGCGGCGTCACCGTCACGATCAGTTCGTTACGCGTATGGTCGATGCCGACGTCCTGAAAGAACTTGCCGATTAGCGGCAGGTCGCCTAAGAACGGGATCTTCTGCACGGCCCGCGTATCGGTATCTTCGATCAAGCCGCCGACGACGATCGTCTCGCCGTCGTGCAGGCCGACCGTCGTCGTCGTGTCGCGGGTTTGGATGTTCGGCACGCCGGCGCTGCTGATACCCGCTTCGGTATTGACCGACGGATGCAGTGAAACCGTCACGTAGTCGTCGCTATTGACAACCGGCGTGATGTCGAGCGTGACGCCGGTTTGAAATGACTGGACCTGGGTCGTGGCCACGGTGCCGGTGCCGCCGCCGGTCGTCGTTAGGATGTTGACCGTTTCGCCGGCCCGCAGAGAAGCGGTGCGGCCCGAGAACGTCGTGATACGCGGATCTTCCAGGATGCGCGCTTTGTTCGTCGTGATGAGGAAGTCCAGCTCCGCGCCCAAGGTCAGCGGCGTGCGCGTCAAGGGTTGGAGCGAGAGGAGTTGCGCCGCCGAGCCGCTGGCGGTGGCCGGCGGCGTGAGCTCGCTGTACGTGGTCGAAAGCGCGGCGGTCGGAAACTTCAGGCCTAATTGTTTTTGGACGTTCTCGTCGACTTCGAGGACTTCGGTATCCAGCACGACGAGCGGCTCGGCGACGTCGAGTTGGGCGATCAGATTCTTGGCGAGCGCGAGACTATACGGGCTGCCGGTCAGTACCAGGCGCGTCGAATTCGGATGGACCGTGATCTTGAGATCGGGTGCGGCGCCGGCCAGCGCGGCGCCGACCGTCTGCGCGATGTCGCTGGCCGAAGTCGACGCGGCGCCGCCGGCGCCGGGCACCGCCGCTTTGAGCGTGATCACTTCGGTGCCCGGCACGCCGACCGGCTCCCCGGGCTGGCCGCTCGTGCCGGGCGCGCCGGGCGGCGCGGCGTCCAGTTGAGCGACGGCGCCGGCGATGCGCTCCTGAACCGCCGTCGTCGCCAGCGCCGTGATCGCGTTGAGGTCCTTGTCGACTTGCAGGTCGACGCCGCGAAACGAGCGCGCGAGCAGTTGCGCGACCGACGTCGCGTCGACGAAGTGCAAGCGATAGACGTTCGTATACTGCACCCCCGGCGCGGGCTGGTCGAGTTCGCCGACGAGATCCTTCGCGTGCGCGACGTCGTCCGGCGGCCCGGTCAGCACGATTTGCGAACCGGAAACCGCGACGCGGACCGTCGAGGACGCGCGCGCGACCGCACGCGCGATCGTCGCCGGGTTGCCGTCCACGACGCGCACCGCAACCGGCGCGTACACGGGACGCGGCGTCGGTTGCAGCGGCGGCGTGTCGATGGCGCCGATGACGGCTTTGATTTCGCCCATGTCGCCCGGCACCGCGCTGACCACGATCGTCCGATTCGGAGCGGCCGTCAACCGGGCGTGCGGAAACGTGCCGCGGATGCGCGCGATCACCTCGGCCGGGGACGCGGTGTGCAGCTGGACCGCCTCGACCGTCGCGTCGGTCGGACTCTTCGTATCGATGCCCGCGACGATCGCGCGCATCCCCGTGACGACGTCCGGCGGCGCGACGACGACGATCGCGTTGGCCGCGCGCTCGACGCGAATCGTCACGTGGGGATAGATCGAACGCAGCACGGCGGCCACCCGCTCGGCCGGCACGACGGTGACGCCGATAACGCTGGGCGCGAGCGGGCTCGGTGAAGCATGCGGCGCGCTCGCGGCGACCCCGGCATGCGACGCCACGGCAAACGCAAGCGCCCAGAAAGCAAGCGTGCAAGAAATGATACGGAAGCCGAGCATCGTCTGCCCGCTCCTTTGGACCTCCTTCCACGACCCCCTCCGCTCGTCCGCGCACAGATTGCGTGAAATCTCCCGAAAAACGAGCGGGTCTAGGCAACCCGAAGCGAATAAATCCTGGGAAACGCGGTTTCCGTATGGAGCCGCGACCGCACGTGAAAGGGCCTATGACCAAGAACGAACTCGTACGTGAGTTGGCCGAAGATTTCGAGCTGCCGCGTAAGCAGGTCGGGGAACTGATGGAAGCGATCCTCGACAAGATCAC
>Ga0116227_10012195_pt1 | contig 14114 bp, 5 predicted proteins | sample S1TSphgellanicum_FD_89693 | JGI IMG/M metagenome (GOLD analysis project Ga0116227, IMG submission 89693) | Host-associated microbial communities from peat moss isolated from Minnesota, USA - S1T2_Fb - Sphagnum magellanicum MG | ecosystem: Host-associated > Plants > Peat moss > Unclassified... | reverse complement strand
TGGGTTGTGTGCAGGCCCGTGTGAGTGAGTGAAGCTTGTCAACTCTTCCTAGTCCCATCCTGGAGCTCCAACACGCCCCTCTACCCCTCAAAGTGTTGTGAGCTTGCTCCAACTCCTCCTTCTTCCGTTGTTTTCCTACTTGGGCTCACATTTGAGCCTTTTGAGGAGTTGGGAGTGCGTCATCATCCTCCGTGCCCGCTCGCATCACCCCTAAGAACAATGTCATGAACGTCTGCCAGTCCTCCTCAGTGAAACCTGTCCGGTGCTTCGCCATCATGTTCTTACAGATATGCCATCGGCAGAGCATCTTGTGGGCGACGGGAAAAGCAATCTCGGTCGCTCGCATCAGTGCCAACTTGCGATCGATGACAATGGCGAGCGGCAGGTAGTTGCCCATAAAGCCTTTGTAGGTGTTTAATGCCCACTCATAGTCCTTAATCGTCTCTGCACTGAGAAACGCAATGGCCGATGTGAAGGTCGCCCCAGTGCAAGCAAAGCTAATAATGTGAAGTAGGGGCATCTTGAACCTGTTCGTTTTGTAGGTGCAGTCCATGGTCAGGACCGTTCCAAAGCGACGAGCAAGCTGTACAGCCTTGGTGCTTGTGAAGGTGAGTCGTGTTAGGCGCCCGCTAGCATCAACAGAATGGGTGTTGGGTACATCTAGTTTGATCAAGGACGAGAGCAAAGCCTCCATTGGCGTCCGGCCATCAAGTTGTTCAATTCTGTGCCGCCTCTTCAAGTTGTATATGTCGCGCGCGATGACGTCCTCGCCCAAAGGTTCCGAACGTATCAACGTTAGGATCTGAGCAGGCGTAACACCAACGGTGGACAAAGTGCGAACGCGTTCTTTTACGTCGTTGGTCATCTTGCGGTGAGACGGATGTGCAGCCTCATGAGTCAGCGGCGGGTGGTTATGCTCTCCGCATTTCACACGCAATGTCCAGCTCCCGATTCAATTACGACGGCCTTGCAGAAGAAAGGGGCAACCGGTCAGGACCGAGCTCGAAGGGCGCTGGCGTGTTTGCTCTGTTAGGCCATGGCGATCATCGCGTGTACCAGACTTGTCGCAGTGCAGCAATAGGACGCCCATCTTGTAATCGGACCGCTTGGTGGTGACGTTATAGAGATGAGCGATGGCATGCTGTTTGCACGCAGCCTTCAAGGCATCGACATCGTCGTAAGTGGCCTCGGGAGGGGGGTTCATGGCGTGGTGGTACAAGGAATGGGGGGGAATCAGAAAGGCGGAGACGAAGGTGGTGAGAATTAAAGGGAGGAGACGAGATAAGGGGGGGGGGGAGGGTGGGAGAAGCAAATCAGCAAGGTGGGAAGATCAGCCCCCTTCAAAAAAATATGAAAAGAACTAGAAGTGCATCTTCACTAAGGTGTCAACTCTAAATCAACATAGTTTTTCTTTTTTTCTTTAAATTAATAAAAACACAACAGGATTTACCCAAAATAATAACAAAAAAGCAAACATAATATTATAAGCAATGAAGACAAACAAAACACAATAAAAAACATGAAGAAGGTAATGATCAAATGGATGCAAGGTGAATGAATTAAACTTGTAAAAATTATTTAACTTGATGGAATGAGGTTGATAATTTTGAATATCATGTTAGGTATGTTGGCATTATTATCTTTTCATTTGTTTCACCAAACAAAAATTTGCTTAAAAATGTCTTTAATGTCTAGACCATGTTTTCTTAAGAAAAAAAGGCCTTTTTCTACTTGTATGATTTTAAGATGTCACAAAAACATGAAAAATAAACACAAGAAGGCAAACACTTACAAAAATAAATCAAAGCAAAAAAATATTACAAATGAAAAACATTTACATTTGCTAAAGTGGGGTTCTTGGTGACAATGGCAAAAGGCATGTCATTGTTGGAATGGGGAAAAAAAATGATGAAGCCAACTCAAATTTGGTGATAGGGGACTTGCAATGGGCACCCCAAGGTCAAATCTTCCCTTTGATTGTTGTTATAAACTTGCTTAAGGTATTACAATGTAAATGTTTTAACACTTTAGATATTGAAATGGAATCCTCTAGGTGATGTCATTATGTGTTTAAATTGCGTAAAATAATGCCCCATTGGCACCTTACAAGGCTATTTTACTTCATTCATATGTAGAAGGACTTTAACACAAAAGGTTTTATTGTCCATTGTGCAAGAATATACCCATGTGAAAAGGCTTTACATTGTAAAGTTCTTTTGTTTGTTTGTTTGTTTGTTTGTTAAAACACATCTTAGCAAAGGAAGGTATAATGCACTAATAATATTTGTGCACATTGTGCATTGCTTTTCAAAATTATGCATTATAAAATTTAAAAGGAAAAATTCTTTGCTTTCATTTTGAAGATTGTTAATTAGCTTAAACAACATTTAGGTAAATTACAATAAGAAATGAAAAAAAATGACAAGTTGATCAACATGGTTTAATTTTTTGGCTAAACCATTACTTATCTATTATCAATGACAAAGGTGGTGGCATAATGTTAGCTCATCCTAAGGTGAAGGAAGTGAAAACATGGTAAAATTGTTCAACAATGTGTCATGTTCAGAACCCAAAATTGAAAATTCATTTGAGTGATTTAGGGTGCATGACCTTGTTTGCTTACATAAGTAAGCTCAAGGTACCTCAAATCCATTTACAAATGTGTTAATATGATTAGTAGGTGATTTGGCACAATTATGTACAATATGTAAACATTCTTTTAAGGAAATTGAATTATTTTATAAAACTTGTCATATTTCAATGGCCCAATGTTGGTCCATAACAACTCATCATATTCTAACAAGTTTTATTAGGTATACTACAAATCTTATTTTTCTTGCATTTCTAAATGTTATTCATATTAAATAACCCACACAAATAGAAATTGATTTTGTACTTTCATGTTGTTATCTTTTAGAAACAAAATTTTGTTCACATGTTGATAATAATATTAGTATTCTATGTTCACATAAAGAAAATGTTGATGAGTATAATGATTTAGTTATACATAAGATATTTAATGCTAATGATATATTTGTTGTGACAATGGAAACTACTACTATAGGTATTAGAAATGCACAAACTTGGTTACATGATTCAAAATTTAATCATATTAAATATGTAGCTATCAAAACACTTGTAATGCTTATAGAAAATATAAATATTTCAAAAGGAGTTGTAAATGGAGCTATAACATCTTTGGATTTCAATAAAGATAAAATTATTACAAGTACCATAAAAATTATCAACACAAATAGATTTATGACATTAAAAAGACAAACATTGCAACATAAATACACTTATGAAGCTTATTATTACAAAACATCTTTTCCAATTGTATTAGCATGTGCAATTACGGGTCATAAAACACAAGGTGCAACAATTAAATCCAAAGTGATTATTCATATTAAAAATTCATTTTGCTCTAGGTCGTGCATATGTTATGTTATCAAGAGTTACTAATTGTTGAAATTTATTTATTCAAGGAGTTTTGAAACCTTTTAGATTTTAATTGTATTTATCAATATCAGTTTATAAATACTCATAAATTTCAATTATATGAACATTATCATTTATGTTTAAATGCAATAAAATTTCATCATTTAAATCACAAAATTCAAAAGCATTTTTTTTATATTACAAAAAAGTTCATTTCCAATAAAAATGAAGTAATTTGAAAAAAAACCAAAAGGTGATACATCTTTTAAATTTTTTAAAAATCCATATGTATTGAATAATTAATAATGATTTATTTTTCTTATAGGAAGTACAATTGAAAAGATGTTAAATAGTCTATTCTTCATAACAATCTACAACCAACAAAATGGTACAAAAACACAGTCTATATTTGGAAAATATTTATTCATATTATAAGATTGACAATATAAATGAATTTATATAGATTAATATTATTATTTATTTCAAAATAAATTTATAATTAAAAAAATTCCTTTATGGGTTTTTTTAAATATATTTTTGTGCATTTCGTAATTGATAATGATTCATGTTTTTATTATGTAGGAAAATGTAGCTGATCTAGAATACATGGTTGATTACCTAGTTTTGTTAGCAATTTATAACCAACAAAATGATACTAAGGTGAAACTTCATATTTTGAACTACATATGTTTTCAAATACAAGGTATCACCAAGTTTGGAAAATGCATTTTCTTAAGTTTCTCATTTTTTTTTCCACAATTTTTGATATTGTATAATGTTTTTTATTCATGACAAAATTTTGCATATGTGTGAGCTAGGTTTTGGTTGAGCGACTTATTACATAGGAGGAAATTAAGGGATTTCACCATAAACACAAAGGAAAGAGGTTGAGTTCACCAAGTTTAAACCATTTTTTACTACAAGTGGCTACAAGGTAGGCTAGGAAGATTTTGACAAAAAATTACCTACATGTTTGTCTTATAGCCAAACCTAGCTAAATCTTCTTGGGGATGGTTGCCAATGTGACTACATTACAAAATTGAAAAAAAAACCATTCATGTTGTGGTTTGTTTGATTTTCTTTAAAAGACCATGGTTTTTTACTCATATTTTTACCTCAATACTATTGAAATTTATTCTTCGTAAACTTTAGTTCCTTGTTGAGTCCTTCTACACCTTTTTTTTGTCGAATGCTTCTCTATATAACACTTGATAAAGTTTTCATCTTTGGTCAACTATGTAGCATCATAATCTAGACCATATCATATGGTTAATAAAATTTATTTTAATCATAAACATGATAATAAATGTGTGGTTGAGAAAAAAAAAATTGTTCAATAATATTTATGTTAATAAAAATATTATACAAATTCAAAATATGCAAAATATTAGTAAATTGTATTTTTAAAATCTTTTTTAGTTCAATATTCTCATGTCCTATGAGAAACATTTTGAAAACACTTTGCATCTATGTTTTTATTTTCACAAGCTTTTTCATTGTGGAAAGAACCCTTTGGGGCAAACGAGTTTTCCTTTTTTTACCCCAGGGGTGGTGACTTAATGGTAGAGCCTTTATAAAATATTAGGACCTAAAAATGTTATGAGTTTACACTAATGTTGAGTGATCATTTGCTTTAGAGGTTTAAAATTAGAGGTTTAGGTTTCAATTCCAAAAAATCTATTTGGAACTAGGTTTCAATTATAGAACTAGAATTGAAACCATAATCAGGGTCCTCAAATTTCAAGATTACAAAATTAGAATTAGAACCAAATCTAAGTTTTTAAAAAAATCTAAAATCATCCAATTTTTTTATGGATGATTATGATGGAATCTAAAATTGTAATAATATAAAATATAGTCCTTTTGAAAATTTTGACAATTTTTGATTCATTATTTTTTATGGGGATCAAAATATAAGGTAAAAAAGGATTAGGCCCTTTTTGTCCTATGTGGTACACCTTAAAGGATTTTCACCGCATGGAACTATTAATTTTGAACTAAATTACTTGGAATTGGAATTGAAACTTTGTCTTATTTTTGGAATTGTAATCGGAATCAAATTTAGGTTTTTGACTTTCAATAACTGAACCCAAAACCAAGTTCTTTTTTTATCGTTTTCGCATTAACTGGTTCCATTAAACCACAATTGAAAGTTTTTCGTAAAAATGAAGAGCTACCCAACACTAGTTTTGAACCTACTTAGTTATGGGTTTTGTTGTTCAAAAAGAAAGCACTGAATTTTTACTATGGTTTTAATTGTAAAAAATTAGACTAAATTAGCCAACCCATTTCTATACTTATTTATAACCAAAACTCGATTTAGTTTATATTTATAGAGAAGGCTTGGTTTTAATTTTTTTGGTTTGGCATGGTCAATTAAGTTTAGTTTGATTACTTTAATTTTTTTAAAAATCAATTGATGGTTTGCACGTTCATTTCATTTCATTTAAAACATTTTTTTATGAATTACACCTACTTCGGATTTAAATTATCAAATTCCATGCAAGTAACTTTCACAATCGAAAATATTAAAAAAATAACAAAATATGAAAATAGTCCAAATTTCAAATTTTGTTCACATTTTAAGCAATGATATTTCAGTTTTAAAAATTGTAAAGTTGAAGAAGAATAAAAATAATTATTTGATTATAATTTTCCATAAATAAAAAATATTATTATGGGTATTTTATTTAAAATATTATTTAAAATAAAATTTTTATACTTTTGAACATTTTAAAATTATTTGCAATGGGTAATGAACAGTGTTTTTTTTTGGCAAAAATTCACTAAATTTCAACCTGAAAAATATAATTTCAACCTATGCAAAGGATTTTCCATGAAACAAATGGCCCAAATTTGCCAAAATTTGAATAAAACATTTCTAGATCACCATATTTTTATGATAAGTTCCAATAGGTAGCCAAGAATATAAAAGGATCATGTTTCTTTTTTACTTTCATATTTAGTCTATAGCCAAATCTAGCTAAATCATCTTATGGATGATTGCCACTTTAGCTACATTAGAAAATTGGGAAAAAACCCCTGGTAATGAACCTTATTTATTAAAGAAATAAATGTGGAACATTTTTTTTTCGAATCTTGATGCCCAAGTTTTTAGGTGTGTGCGTTGACACCTTTCCAAGGTGCTTGGGTATGAAAGAAAATAAGTATTTAATGAAACAATAAAATTTTGGCAATCACAATAATGTGATTCTACTATTTGGAATGTAGTGAGGAAACATAGTCCATTAAAGTGGTTAATTACAATTCAAAGGCATCAAATGTTAATAGACCACCTAGGTGGATTGTGTTGATGTTGTTGTAAGAAGTTTTTTCTATAAACATAACAAATAACTACAGTGAAAAGTTTTTGTGGTTGGAAGGGGCCATGAACTTTTGTTTTTTTCCCCCTAAAGTAGGATAAAAAATTGACCTTGCTTTCTTAGGCAATAATATTTTATTAAAAATTATTATAGAGTAACTTTAGTCCTAACATAATAGGTTGTGGGTTCTTATTCAATTTTTAAAAATATGGGACCCAATTTCTATTTATTTTACTAGTGTATGACTCAGTTTTGGTTTTAATTTTTAAATTAGGAATAGTTGTGGTTTTGATTTTAGATCCCCAAGTTTCAAGTTTCTGTCAGTTTCATGATCATCGATATTAGATAACTTCCAATTTTGCTTTCATTAATTCATAACATCAACATGCATAATGAAAAAAAGTAAAAAACTTAGTTATTTTTTCCCAATGTCAAAAAAATAAATTACATTTCATTATTTGCAATTTATAATATACATAGAATTCAAATATCTTGAAGTGAATTGCAAAGGGTAATGAACCTTATTTATATTTTAAAATATAAATGTGGAACACTTCCACTTGCAAATTGTGTCCTTTGAAATCAAAGGATGAAAGTTGGTGTTGAGCACATCTAGATATATCAAATCATGTATACAATTTTGAATATTTAAATATGCATTTAATATAAAAAATTTATGAAATTGTTTTGGATTAATAGAAGGCTAATTATGAAAGGATATACAAATTATTTACATATTTAAGGAATTTAAGGATTAGATGTTTAAGAGATCTAAGGATTATTGGTTTTTAAAAAATAGGGAAAATGAATTATTCAAAGAAATGTAAGTTATATTTCATGTAAATAATGTGTGTGTGTGTGTGTGTGTATTGTACAATGTAAATGAATATATATGTTTGTAAAAAAATTGAAAATGGGTTCTATTTTTTAATGTATATATATAATTTTTTCAATAAAAAAAAATGTGAATATTATAATATATATGAACATACATTGTAAATAAACATGAATAAAACGTGTTTATTCAAATCAAAAAACAAAATTTATTTATAGAATTGCATGAACTAAATTAATGATAAATGAATTGAAAAAGTTATATATATTTTTTCATATTGGGTAACTAGAAGTTTGAAATTTTCATGTGTTTTAAGAGGGAACTGAAAGCTTTTGGGAACCTTCTAGAAAGTTTTTGAGATAATCTATTTTTAGATACATTGTATTGTAAATCTATATGTACATATGAATGTTCATGGTATCAAATTTCAAATTACTCTAAATTGCTTGATATTTTTTTAACATTTGTCAATTCAAGTGCAATGACAAATTAAATGGATGTTTTCATATATAGATAAAAATTGCAAATATATAAATAATATTCAAATTATGCACTTTGAATAAATTTCATGTATTTTCTATCAATTAATTTGTAACAAAAATAAAGATCAAAATATTCATATGAAAATGGTCATAATAGTGCATGAAGCAAGAAGGATATAGGGTCATCAACAAATATTAATATATTGGCACCAATGTTAATCCCAATTGCAAACAAAAGAAGCCATACATAATGAATGATTCTATGTAAGTCTTCTATATATATCCACCCAAAAAGACCTTATATACAAAACTACATAACATTACTATGCAAAACAAAGTGGTTACTTAAGGAACTAAAACCTAATAGAAAATTGTTTGCTATCCACTCACCATCCATTCCTCATGGTGCACCAGTGCATGTGGCCTAAAGGATTGAAATTGATGGACACAAAACATATAATTGAATACCTCACCTCCTTTAGAATAGTGATTGCAATTTATGTGTTGCAAACTTTTGTATGCAGCCCTACTACATCCCAAGCCCGGAATCCCCCATCCATTTGACCTTTGTAAACAAACACTCAAATTGTAAGTTTTTTACTCATTAGACAATTTCTTTTAAACACATAGAAAATCAACAAAAGAAATAGGGGTCCTATAAGGGGTGTTGAAAAAAATTGATCTTTTGCATCAAATAACATTTCATCCCCATCAATTGCCATTGAAAATGTCTATTGAAATGTAAATAAAAAAGTGCATGAAGCAAAAATTGTCTACATCAAACCATGTCAAGCTTCAAAACTATTGCATTTCATATAAATATTGATAATGTATATCAGTAAATACAAAGACAAATGTTGAAGAAGACTAACCTAAGTGCAAACAACCTATTCATGCAAATATGATAATATTGTCACAAAGCAACAAGTTTAAGCCAATGAAAAAAGAAGAAAATAAGGTATGTTTCACTAGAAAGACAAAAGATTAACAACAAAACCCAAATCAAAATTATTTAGGCTTGGTATTAATCTTCACATCAAAGCCACCAAAGAAAATCTAGGTAAAGTTGATTATATGCAAACATAATTATAAATTAAAGATGTTGTCATGTAGCATTCAAACCCAACTTGAATTTGGCACTAGTTCATAAATGGCTGCAAATATGGATGCCTAAATAGCTTTATAACATAACATGAAAGCACAAGAATTCAAAACAAAACAAACAAGTATATGCAATGTTATGGATATGATAAATTGATTATAACATCTTACATTATAGCATTCAAGAAAAAAAAGTTCAATGCCACTCCCAAACTAGTAATATGTAAGATCATGAATCTAGATAATAAAAAAATTATCTTCCAAGAATCATGAATTCACTACAAGGTGGTGCTCTGGATTTTTTTCAACATGTTTTTGATAAAACCTTTCCTATAGCACTTAACATTAAGTCATACAAACTCATGGCAACATGTGAGTAGCGTCTTTGCAAGTAAAGAACACTAATCCCAATGTAATGTTAATTATTTATTTGGGGTTGTTTTGTTGTAGCTTTTTTGTTACATCTGTGTCAAGGATTAAGTTCACATACAACAACTATCTTACATGATTATTTATCAACACCTTGACCAATAACAAGAAATTCAATTTTCAAATATTGTTAAAAAATTTAAACCAAACATATATTAGACTTGAAATAAGTGCATTAAACACAAATTCATAAGGAATTGAAAAATAGTTGCTTGGCAAAATTCCAATAGTGGATTTGTTTATTTTACACTACACCAAAATGTGTCCTAGTTCATTTTGAGTTTCACTAGATTTTAAATGAATTTGAACATTTTTACCATGGTGAAACTAGTCAACCCCTTAATGAATAGGAACCAATTGTTACGGATAATGAATAGTCCATTAATACCCAGTGAAATAAAAATTTATCAAACCATTTCATTTGCTAGCTAATTAATTAGGCAGCATGGAAATAAATTAAGTTTAAATTATTTAATATTTAATGTAATATTTAATATTATCAATACTTTCATGATTTTTTAGCCTATGAATTATTGACACATGTCACTACCTATGCTAAGTTAAAAATCTAGCTTAAATACATAGGCCATGCAATCAACTTAAGTAGGCACCTATTTTAAGGATTTAAATAGGAGAATATTTGGTCAATTTATCACTATTGACCACAAACACATCATTTATGAGGTTTGATCCCTTGACCTTTAAGATGAAAGCAAACACCCCTACCATCAAACTATCACATTTGTTATAATAATGTGTTACATTGCATTCTATTTATCAAATACTTCATTTTAAACATTACAAAAACATAAACTTTGAAAATTCATATTTCATTGAGATTTTGTCCAAATGAAATGATTAAACTTTAATTTAAATTTTTTTTCAATAATATATTTAATTACATTTATTTCCTTTTGAAAGTGTAAAATCATTTGAACAATTTTTTTTTGAATATCATTATTCAATAACATTTCATGACCATTCTTTTGAAAAACAAATGGATAATAAATGGATAAATTTTTTACTAATATAATAATATTACCTATGTTAGGCTATTTTCAGTTATTTTAGGGCTACCTACCATTGTTTTAAGTTATTTCACCTTACATTTTTTTACAGTTATTTATGGTTATTTATAAATTTTTGGTTGTTTGTGTTATTTTTGGCTATTATAGGCTATTTCATTTTAAGTTATTTATGGCTATTATTAAAAAAATTGGTCATTTTAAGTTATTTTATCTTAGGCTATTTTCGGCTATGTGACATTATTGTTGGTTACTTTTGGCTATTGAAGGATATTTCACCTTATGCTATTATTCGCTATTCTAAATTATATTACCAAAGGTTATTTGTGGTTATTTTATTGGTGGTTATTGGTTTGGTGACTATTCTATAGGTGGTTATTAGTGGCTATTCTATTGATGGTTATTGGTGGCTATTCTATTAGTGGTTATTGGTGGCTATTCTATTAGTGGTTATTGGTGGCTATTTTATTGGTGGGTGTTGGTGGCTATTATATTGATGGTTATTGGTGGCCATTCTATTGGTGGTTATTAGTGGCTATTGGTGGTTATTTTATTAATCACTATTGTTGGCTATTATATTGTAGGCCATTGGTGGTTATTAATGGCTATTTTATTAATGGTTATTGGTGGTTATTCATGGTTATTCTATTGGTGATTATTTTTGGTTATTATAGGTTATATTATGACTATTGGTGCCTATATTATTATTGGATATTCTAAATGATATTATCATAAGCTATTGGTAGTTATTCTATTATAAGCTAATATTCTAAATTATTTTACCTTAAGTCATTATATTTTATTTTAAATTATTTTAAATTGTTTTATTTAGGATAAAATAACTTATAATAATATAAAGTAAAATGACTTTGAATAACCTAAGGTATAATTTGAAATAACTAAAATAACTTAAAATAATATAAACTATATCATCAAATAACATAAATTTTTTGAAACAACAACATAAAAATAAACCTATTTACCATAGTAATTTATAATAGTGAATTATGTCAACTAATAATGAAACATGATGTTTACATAGTGATATTATAGTGAAAGAACTTTAACCAAGGTGAAATCACTGAAGTGTAGTGAATTTATTTCACTTTTAAGGTCCAATAGTGATTTAGGCTAATGAACTACACCACACTTTTGTACTAGTGTTACTTATCAATCTTTGCATATTTTACATATCACAATTTTCATGACATGTGCATCATATCATAATCAATTGACATTGATCATTTTAATATGTGTGTACAAATGACTTGAAGTGTTATACTAGAGGGGGTTCTAAAAACAATTGAAATATAGACCTTGCATGACACTATGTTATTGCATTTTGTCTACATTAATTTTATTGATTACAACTATAACTTGACAAAAGGCAGATGGTGGAACGAAAGAACTTGAAAGTTAACTCACAACTACTTTGAAAGCAAGCTAGTGTGCAATTATTTCATACATATAACACCTTGCACAAAGAGCTAGATAGAAAGTTCAATGCTACAAACACTACCATCATATAGTAATATGGCATGTCCATGTGTTTTTCTTATTGCTACATTTTGTCCAGATGTCATCAAGCCTTTTAATTCATATGTCAAGAATGAGATTGGTGTGCATAAGAAGCATTCTTGAGCTAGATATGAGCTTGTGTAGGTTTTTATGGTAAGGCCTAGTCTTCTTGGACATAAGGTCAAGATGATTCCTCCGTCCTTGGCATGGACTTGGGCTTCTTGGATAAGGTATGGACATGTCTAAGTCTTTTTGGTGAGGTCTCATGCTTTTTGAACCTAGGGTCAAGCAATTGAGGCTTCTGAAGTGTGGGCTTGGGCTTCTTTAATTGAGGAGGGGTTTGTCCAAGTCTTTTGGTGAGATTTCAAACTTCTTGAACATGGGCTTGGGCTTTTTAAACATAGACTTGGACATTGTCCCCAAGCTCTTGGATAAGAGGATGGGCAACCATGAATCTCTTGAGCTCAAGAAGCTCATTGCTTCTTGGTAAGAGGCTATGTCAATTCTAGCACTTTACACTTGGGCCAGAACTTTCTAAACATATTATGCATCAAGGTGGCCCAAGCCTCTTAGGTATGGGCTTAAGCTTCTTGAACATTAACATGGGCTACCCCAGGTCCAATCAAAATTATAGCCTTATTCTAATAGTAAGCACGGCCTTCTTGGACAAGGGCTTAGGCTCCTTGAGCACATGCCATTTTCAACACACTACCGAGTTAGGTCAAAGCTTTATAGTTAGATGAAAAACCCCAATATGGATGAAGACATATGAAATATATTTTAAGAAATACATAAATACAATATATAAAATTGTGAACAACCCAAGGCCAAATATGCATAAATTTTTAGACCTAGGGCAAAATATGCATGGAACTTTAAAACCCAAGTTCAATATTTGTGAACTTTAAGACCAAGGGCAAGTATTGCATGAATTGTTAGATCCTGGGTTGGTTGGGGTGGCTGAAAAACCCTTATAGAACAACACGTTTGAAATCACCTAGCATATTTTATGTGTGCTCCTAAGATTCCAAATACTTAGATGAGATATTCCATTTTGATTGGACGAAAATCATGGGTCAAGGCTTGTAACAAGCATGGCCTGTTTTCTATTCCATACATGACACATACTGAGTTTTAAATGTAGTTATGTTGTGTCTTTTGGGTTGGCCCAGATGTCCTCTCAACCTAGCAATTCCGTTCTGTTGAAAAAAACTCTTCGAGTTTCTTTTGGGGGTGGAGGGAGAAGGTGCAGGTGTCCAATGATATAAAAAGTTGGTATAGCCATATTGGAAGTCCGGGCCAAATTAAGGGAATGCTTAAAAGCAGGCTGAAAAGGGCATGAATTGTTTGAAGTTGGTTCTTCCCATTTGAGATTCAACTTATCTCTTCAATGATTTTGAGTTTTGTCCCAATGAATTTGTGAAACACAAATCAGTCATGTTTTTCTCAATTAGTTTTAAAATATGGATGCAACTTGCAAACGCTAAATTCATCCTCTTGTGTAATGAACAAACCAAAAAACAATCCTATGCACTCAATGTTAGCAATAACTCCCCTGTATCTCACACAAAGAATGGAAGTTAGAAGACCTATGCCTAGCTTTTATCCATTGTCATTATTTTATATGTACATTGATTTTGTTGGCTCTCTTGATAGAGAAGAGTTTATGCATTGGTGTAAGATTATCAACCATCGCATTCAAGTATTAGTATAATCATCTCAAATGAGATGCTCATATGCAGTGTGGCCATTCAAGTAATTGGTAAAGGGTTTCCTTTGCATCAAGTTGGGTTGGATTGGGGTGGGCAGCAATATGGTTCATACTAGCGCTTCGACTATGTAGGCATTATGACCTAGACTATAGGGGGTATGAGTTAGACTCTACATACACTATGGCCTTAACTATAAACCATCTACAAATTAGAATGAGATATACCAACCTTATGTGCACATTATTGTATGA
>Ga0116227_10012194_pt1 | contig 14114 bp, 12 predicted proteins | sample S1TSphgellanicum_FD_89693 | JGI IMG/M metagenome (GOLD analysis project Ga0116227, IMG submission 89693) | Host-associated microbial communities from peat moss isolated from Minnesota, USA - S1T2_Fb - Sphagnum magellanicum MG | ecosystem: Host-associated > Plants > Peat moss > Unclassified... | reverse complement strand
CGCAGCTGGCTGATCCGCAGCTGTTCGACTTCGCGGGCCTTGACGAGCACCGTGATGCGTAAGGCGCCGCGACTCGTGTGGGAGCGGCTGTCCGACGACCAATTGCTGAGTCTGCGTTTCTGTGATCTGAAGCTCTCCATCGGCGGCACCGAACTGGAAGACGCCATCGATCGCCTGTACGGCGAACTGCGGGCGCGCGGCATCCGCTTCAGGCCGCATTGCTGGCTGGCGCAGGAATGGTTTTCGCCGGACGGCATTCCGGGCATTGCCATTCCCTTCTATCTGGCGAATCGCCGCTTGATGCGGCTCGAGCGACGCTTCATGCGCGAGGCGGAGGGCGGCAACCGCAATTGGCTGATGCGCATTCTGCGCCATGAGGCGGGGCACGCCATCGACACGGCCTATCGGCTGCGTCGGCGCAGCCCATGGCGCGCCGTGTTCGGGCCGGCTTCGCTGCCATACCCCGACACCTACCGGCCGCGCCCCGGCAGTCGCCGTTTCGTGCAGCATCTGGGCGCTTGGTATGCCCAGGCGCATCCCACGGAAGACTTTGCCGAGACCTTCGCGGTGTGGCTGAAGCCGCACTCCTCGTGGCGGCGCGAGTATGAGGGCTGGCCCGCTTACGCGAAGCTCACCTTCATCGACCAGCTGGCCGATGAGATCGGTTCGCTGAAGCCGTTGGTGACGGATCGCAGCCGGATCGAGGACGTGACCCAGGAAACGCGCACTTTGCGCGAGCACTATGAGGCGAAACTGGCGCGCTATCGATTGCCGCGCCGCACCGGCGCCGATGAGCTGTTGATGAAAGTGTTCAGCACGGTGCCGCGCACGCGCGCCTCGGCCAAAGCCGCCACGGTGCTGCGCGAAATGCGCAGTTCGCTGCGTCAGCAGATCGCGCGGCGCGGAGCGTTCAGCGAATACCTGGTGCATCAAGTGCTGCGGCTGATGATTCAACGCTGCGAGTCTTTGAATCTGTACATGCGCGGCTCGAAGCGCGAGTTGAAGCCGCATCTGCTGTGGGTCATGGCGCGCCTGGCGGAGTCCTACGAGGAGCGGCAGCTACCGAGGTTGGCCTTGTGAAGCGATTGCGTGTGTTGGTGCTGGTGCATTCGACCTTGGTTCCGCCGGATTCACTGCAGGGCTCCACTGAAAAAGAAATCGAAGAGTGGCGCACCGAATACGATGTGATTTCGCACCTCAAAAAAAAGGGCCACGAAGTGATGCCGCTGGGCTTGAGCGACAGCTTGTCGGAGCTGCGTCGCGCGATCACGGAATGGAAGCCTGATGTGGTGTTCAACCTGATGGAAGAGTTCGACGGCATCGTGACCTACGATCAGCATGTCGTCGCCTTCCTCGAGCTGATGCACCAGCCCTACACGGGCTGCAATCCTCGCGGCATGCTGTTGTCGCGCGACAAGGTGCTGTCAAAGCAGCTGCTCTCCTATCATCGCGTGCCGACGCCGCAGTTCATGGTGTTTCCACGCGGCAAGAAGCCGCGCATTCCGAAAAAGCTGCGTTTCCCCCTGTTCGTCAAATCCTCGACCGAGGATGCTTCCTTGGGCATAGCCCAGGCTTCGGTGGTGGCGGACGAGAAGCAGTTGAGTGAGCGCATCGCCTTCATTCACGACCAGACGCACTCGGACGCGCTGGTGGAGGAGTACATCGAGGGCCGGGAGTTGTACGTCGGCGTCATCGGCAATGACCGGCTGAAGGTCTTGCCGGTTTGGGAGATGACATTCGGGTCTCTGCCCGAAAATTTGCCGGCCATCGCGACCCGCAAGGTGAAGTGGGACCGCGGCTACCAGCAACGTTACGGCATCACCACCGCGGCGGCGGCGGCCCTGCCCGATGGCACGATGGCGCGCTTGGAGCAGTTGTCGAAACGCATCTTCCGCGCGCTGCATCTGACGGGCTATGCCCGCATGGATTTCAGGCTACGCGCCAACGGCGAACTGTTCGTGCTGGAGGCGAATGCCAATCCGAACATTTCGACGGCGGAGGATTTCGCCGCCTCGGCGCTCAATAGCGGCATGAGCTATGACGACCTGCTGCACCGGATCATGCAGTTGGGCGAGAACTATCCGGCGGCGTGGCGCGTCGCCGAGCCATAGTTCAAGGTGCCGGCCCGGTCCAGCGATTCAGCCACGCGAGCACCGTGTCGTACCATTGCACACTGTCGGCGGGCTTCAGCACCCAGTGATTCTCATTGGGAAAATACAGCAGCTCGCTGGGTATGCCCTGACGCTGCAGGGCGGTGAACACCGCGATTCCTTGAGAATCCGGTACTCTAAAATCCAGGCCACCGTGGATCACGAGGGTGGGTGCTTTCCAGGCGCTGACATGGTCAATGGGATTGAATTTCGCATAGGCCGCGGGGTTTTGATATTCGGCGCCTCCGAACTCATGCTCCGGAAACCAAAGCTCCTCGGTTGAGTAGTACATGCTGCGGTTGTCGAAAATGCCGTCGTGGCTCACCAGGCACTTGAAGCGGTCGGCCCAATTCCCCGCGATCCAGTTGATCATGAATCCCCCATAGGATGCCCCGAGCGCGCACATGCGCCCCGCATCGAGCCATGAGTTTTCCTTGAGCGCGGCATCCAAGCCCAGCTGCAAGTCTTCCAGCGGCTTGCCGCCCCAGTCGCCGCTGATGGCATCGGTGAACGCCTGGCCATAGCCGGTGGATCCATGAAAATCGATCATCACGACGCCGTAGCCTGCACCGGCGAAGGCTTGGGCATTCCAGCGCCAGCTCCAAGCGTTGCCAAAACTACCCTGGGGTCCCCCATGAATCAGGAATGCGACGGGGTACTTGACGTCGCGCTTGAAGTCGGCCGGTTTGACGACGTAGCCAAAAACGTTTTCCTTGTTCCAGCCCGGGAAACTGAACTGCTGGTAGTCGCCGAATTTGCGCAGGGCCAGTGCGGTTTGATTGATATGGGTCAGCTGAGCGGCTTTACCGCCCTCGAAGCCTACCGAGAAAAGATCGGCGGGGCTGGCCAGCGTGCTCAAGACATAGAAAACCTTGGATGCACCGACGCTGAATCCTTCGACTTCGCCCGAGGCGGTCATGGCGGAAGCGCGTCCGCTGCCGACGTCGATGGTCCACAGAGGTCTTTGACCCAAGTGGTCTGCGGTGGCGTACAGACTCTTGCCATCGCGCGACCATGCGTACGAGGAAATGGATCGATCCCAAGCCTGAGTCAGCGGGCGTTTCACGCCGGTCTTCAGATTCAGCAGCACCAGATGAAAGCGATCCGCTTCGAAACCCGGGCGGTCCATCGCCAGAAAACTCACCTGGGTGCCGTCGGGAGAGAACTGCGGCTGCGCGTCCCAAGCCTGGTTGTCGGCCGTCAGATTTCGCGGCACCGCCCCGGCCTCGGCCGCAACCTGGTAGATGTCGAAATTGGTCGACCAGGCTTCGCCGCTGCTGACGCGAGCAGAGAAAACGACCTGTGTGCCGTCAGGACTGAAACTGTAGTCCTCGCGCCCACCGAAGGGCTTGCCAGGGACATCGCCGATGCCTGCGGTGAGATTCGCCGGTTTGCCGACCGCGGTGCCGGCGTCGTTCAAGGCGAGGGCGAAGAGCTGCGACTTGCGTCCATCGCTCCAGGTGTCCCAGTGCCGTATGAAGAGCTCATGGTGCAGGACGCCCGTGGCGGGCGCGTGCGCCAGGCTGTCCAAGCGCTGCTGGGTGCAGTTCAAGTCCGGGCAATCGAGAAACACATCGACGCTCACCAAAATGCGATCGTTCCTCGGCGACACATGAAAAGTGCCGACGTCGAGCGGCAGGTCGGTGACCTGGGTGGAATCGGCGATGGGTTGATCGTTATGCGGCCCCGCGAGGTTGGCGGTCACGCGCCACACCTGATTCGAGCCGCTGCGATTCGATAGAAAATATATGAACTTGCCGTCACGGCTCCATTCGGCAGCGCCGGCATTGTTCGCGCTGTCGGTCAGCTTGAGTGGTATCGCGCCGCGTTTCTGCGTGTCGATCCACCAGAGGCTGGTGCGCCCCTTGTTGGCATCCATATCCGTGGAGCGCTGGGTATAGACGACGTGTTTGCCGTCGGGCGAAACGGCAACCTCTGAAATGCGCTCGAGGCGCACCAGATCGCGCACCGTGAAGGGTGCCGCAGGCTCCGCAGGAACCGCCGTCACGGCCGCGGCGGTCGCGCTCCAACAGACCAGTGCGAGGATGAAACGTGGGGCTGACATGACACTCCTAATTTGTGGCGGCAGCGCCAAGTCGATCAACTTCCGGCAGCAGATGACCCTCCTGCGACGCATCGTGCTGCCATTGACGCATCAGAGGATCGGCGAGTCCATGGCCCATGTACTGCTCGCTTGGCGCACTTAAGCTGGCGCCGTAGGTTTGAAAGCGGAACAGCACCGGCGCGAACATGGCGTCGGCCAGACTGAAATCGCCGCACAGCCAAGGGCCGGTGCCGGCGAAGCGGCTGCGGCAATCGGACCAAATCGCATCGATGCGCGAGATATCGCTTCGCAAGGCCGCGCTTTGCACGACACGCCGGCCACGCGCACGCACGTTCATCGGACAGTCGTTGCGCAAGGCCTGAAAACCAGAATGCATTTCCGCGGCTATCGAACGTGCCAGCGCCCGCGCCGTGCGGTCCTTGGGCATTCCACGCTGCGTGATCTCCGCCGCATATTCGCAAATGGCGAGGGAATCCCAGATCTTCAGTTCACCATCGATCAACAGCGGCACGCGCGAGGAGGGAGAACAGGCCGCAATTTGCGCGCGGTAGTCGGGCAGATCGAAATGAATCACACGTTCCTGAAACTGAAAGCCGACTTTTTGCAAGAATAGCCATGGCCGAAGCGACCAACTGGAGTAGTTCTTGCTGCCGATCACGAGCAGTGGGGATGAAGCAGGCGTGGGCATGGATTGATTCTAGCAGGCCGGGAGTGATGCGATGATTGCGCCGTTGGTGTTGAGCTTCGATCTGGACGATACGCTGTGGCCGGTTGAGCCGGTGATGGCGGCGGCCGAGCGCACCATGTGGTCTTGGTTGCGGGAGCGCCATCCGCAGCTGATGAGTCATCACGGCGTTGAAACCATGCGTCCGGTGCGGGCACGCATTGCCGCGCAATATCCCGAGCGCGCGCACGACATGACCTTCATGCGCCGGCGCACCTTGCAGGCGATGTTCGGCGATCACTCGGCGGCTGAGAGTCTTGCCGATCAGGCATTCGAAGTGTTTTACGCGGCGCGCAATCGCGTGAAGCTTTACGAGGATACCCTGCCGGCTCTGCAGCGATTGAGCGCGCGCTACAGGCTGTTCGCGTTGAGCAATGGCAACGCCGATTTGCAGCGTTGCGGGCTGTCGGGATGGTTCGAGGGACACGTGACCGCCATCACCGCCGGCGCGGCCAAGCCGGATGCACGTATCTTCACCCGCTTGCGCGAGTTGGCTGCGGTCGAGCCATCGCAAATCATGCACATTGGCGATGATCCGCACGCGGATGTGGTGGGCGCCACTCAGGCCGGCATGCAGGCCGTGTGGATCAACCGCGAGGCACGCGAGTGGCCGTCGCAGTTCGCGCCGCCGTTGCGCACCATCTCGACGCTCGCCGAAATTATCTAGCACCACCGCGATGCATGCCGGTGGTTAGCAGCCCCGTGCCTCGAGTGCTGATTGAGAAAACACTGGAAAAATAGGAGTTTTCTGACTGCAGTTCGCGTTTTATCTATTCACTCACAGCGCGGTTTGTCGATAGGATGGTATCGGTCAACAAAGGATGCCAAGCATGCAAGCACTGTCTGCGGGACCCCTGGTGGCGGTAAGTTCGCTGCGCGAATTCTTTCGTGACGCGTTTCACACGGCGAGCGAGCATCAACATCTCGATATCGACGAGCAGGCTGAGCAATACGTCGTGAACCTGCTGACGATGTTCTCCAGGGCGGACGCGCTCTATGAAAAAACCCCCGACGGCCTGCGCATCAGGCCGCTGGCTCAAATGCTGGCCGATGCGCTGGAGGCGCCCACCGCGGCGGCCCGGCATCGCGGTCTGCAGCGCCTCGGCGATGTATCGCTGTTCATTGCGGGATTCTTCGCCCGCAGCTTTGCACGCAAGTTGATCGACATCGACTATCACATCGCGATGGGAGGAAATGCCTACAGTTCGCTGGCAGACACCATGCAACGCACGATATCGGGACGCTGTGTCGCGCCGGTATACGCGCAGTTGGCGCAGAAATTTCAGCGTCTGGTCGATGCCTTGAACGAGGTCAGCGACATGTCGTATCGGCACTCCGACTCCGACATCCTGCGCTTGTATGAGATTTGGATGAAGACCGGCAGCCCGCGTGCGCATGGGTTGCTGCGGCAACTGGGCGTGCAGCCGGTCGCGGTCGGCGGTGCTCGCCAGGAGCACTGAGCGTGGTGCTGCGAAGCCTGCAGTCGCTGCTTGGGCGGCTCTACGACGTCGAACTGCGGCACGACGTCTACGATTTTCTGGTCACCGACCGACGGGCGGTGGCGGCCTTCACGCCCGACAATGATCAGCGCGCGGGCGAGGAAGAACTGCTGCTGGCAGAGAATCTCGACACCGACGGCACTCGCGGCGTCGGCGTGGCGTTGTACCTCGATCCGCAGCTGCTGTCTCGACTGGAACACGCTGATCCCCATCGGGCACTGACCGACGGCAATTTGAGCGACTATTGCACGGCGCTCGAGGGGGTCAGCCATTTCGTCTACTCGACATGGCGGTTGGAATACGACCTACCGGTGTCCTTGCTAGAACTGGAAACGCAGGCCGAAGTCGACAAGTACGCGGTGACGGTATTTTTGCTGGCCGCTCAGCAGGGCGGCGGTTACCCCGCTCACGTGCATCCGCGATTGTTTGATCGTGTGAGCTTCGATACGCGCCTGCAACCTGAACAAGTCGAGCGTTATGAGACGGCACATCGTTGCGCCGCGCGCTATTGCCGCCGCTTGGAGCGGACGTTTGTGAACCGCGGTGTGGCGCGGATCGAAGCGATGGTGCGCGAATTGCGCAAGTTCTATCGTTTGGGAGCGAATGCCAAGATGAGCCACGCGCTGGCGTAGGAAGGCACGGCTACGCTCCCCATCACTCTTCCGGGGTTTCGCCCTTGTTCTGATCCGCTTGCTTCTTCAGCTTCAGCCATTCGCTGAGCTTGCGCAGATCCTTTTTGCGTGGCGGCGCCGGCGCTTTACCGAGCTTGCCGCTGTCGTAGGGGTTATAGCCCTTCTTGGTGCCCAGCGGATTCGGACGGACATAGTCCAGCGGCGTCGGCGCATCGTCGGCGATCGACAAGGCAGGATTCTCGAGGCGCAGCAGGCGCGATGTGGAGACTTCAGGGCTGAAAGCGCCCGTCGCGATCTGCCATTCCCAAATGGCATTGCCGCGATCGTCAAACTTGACCCTGCCGGTGGGATTTGACGTCCCGTCCAGGTCATGCGGCGACTCAGCGGGACCGTTTGCGCCGGGTTTGGAGCCTGATTTTGCGCTTTCGCTACTCATACGTCCTTTTTAGGCGATATGAATGTTAAGTCAATGTGGAGAGTTCAATTTTTGGCTGCCCGTCACAGTTGCAATTGATATTGGGCGCGCAGCAGGCCGTGCGCGGTTTTCCCGTCGTTCCACTCGCCACGCTGCACCTTGCCCAACGCTTCGGCAAACGGCAGCCATTGCAAGTCGAGTTCCTCGTCCGCATCCGGCCGCGGGGGCCCGATTTGCAAATCACGCGCGAGGTACATGTGGATGACTTCGGTAAACAAGCCGGGTGCCGGAATGTACAGGCCCAGTTCGGTCCAACGCGTGGCCGTGACGCCGGTCTCCTCCGCCAATTCACGGTGCGCGCACCGCGCCGGTGCCTCGCCGGGATCGAGTTTTCCTGCGGGAATTTCCCATAAGAAATCCTGGACGCCGTGGCGGTATTGGCGCACCACGCAGACGCGTTGTTGTGCGTCGATGGCAACGACCGCCGCGGCGCCCGGGTGGCGGACGAAATCGATGTCGTATTCGCGCCCATTGGAATAGCGCAGGCGTTCGACCGACACTTTGATGACCTTGCCGTCATGGACGGGCGTGCTGGCAACGACGATTGGCTTTTGCATGCCTCCAACGATACCGGCCTAATTTAACTTTGTGTGATCTGGCTCCACGCATCGCTCTGCTGCAATGGGCCATATTGACCGCAGTTTCGGCATATTGCGTCTTTTTCTGGATATACGTACAGTGCTGGCATCCGCCTATGATGAAAAGTAAAACCAGTGCCTTTGATTCGCTGAATCCCTCGCAACGGCGTGCCGCCACCTTCGGCACTCCGGTTCCCGAGAAGGGAGTTTCGGCGGGGCCTTTGTTGATCCTCGCGGGCGCCGGGACTGGCAAAACCAATACGCTGGCGCATCGTACGGCGCACCTGGTTCTGAACGGCACCGATCCCTCGCGGATCATGATGCTGACCTTCACCCGCCGAGCCGCGCAGGAGATGATCAAGCGCACTCAAACCATCGTTGCCGAAATACTGGCCGACAAGGGCAAGGCGGGCGACCGTAGCGTGATTTCGCGGCTGATTTGGTCGGGTACCTTTCATTCGGTGGGCAGCCGAATCTTGCGCTTGTATGCCAAGCACCTGGGGTTGGATCCCAGTTTCACGGTCTTGGATCGCGCCGACGCGGCCGATCTCATGGATGTGATCCGGCATGAATTCGGACTTTCTGGCAAGGAGAAGCGCTTTCCACGCAAGGATGCCTGCCTCGGCATTTATTCCTATCGGGTCAACACCCGGTTGTCGCTGAAGCAAACGCTGGAGGAGCAGTTTCCGTGGTGCCGTGAGTGGGAAGCGGATCTGACCCGTCTCTATCGCGAGTACGTGGCGCGCAAGCAAAAAAATCGCGTCCTGGATTTCGACGATCTGCTGCTGTACTGGCATGTGATGATGCAGACGCCGGCGCTGGCCCAGAGTCTGTCGAAAAATTTCGATCATGTGCTGGTGGATGAGTATCAAGACACCAGCACTCTGCAGGGCGAGATCGTCAGCGCGTTGAAACCCGACGGCAAGGGCGTCACCGTGGTGGGTGATGATGCGCAGGCCATATACTCATTTCGCGCCGCCGCGGTGGAGAACATTCTGGGGTTTGCCGACCGCTACAAGCCGAAGGCGGACATGGTCGTGCTGGCGCAGAACTATCGTTCCACGCAGCAAATTCTCGACACCGCCAATGCTCTAATGGCGGACGGTTCGCGCCAGCATCGCAAGACCCTGATGGGCACGCGGCAATCACATACCAAACCCTTCTATGTGGCCCTCGACGACGCGCAGGCACAGGCCGAATACATCACCGGCAAGATATTGCAGACGCGCGAGGTCGGCGGCTCTCTGAAACGCCACGCGATTTTGTTCCGCAGCTCGCACCACAGCGACGTGCTGGAAGTCGAACTCGGCAAACGCAACATTCCGTTCGTCAAGTACGGCGGCTTGAAGTTCTTGGAAGCGGCGCACGTCAAGGACATCATGTCGGTGCTGCGATGGGCCGACAATCCACGCAATTCCGTGGCGGGTTTCCGCGTTTTGAAGTTATTGCCGGGCATCGGTCCGTCGTCCGCCAAAGAGGCGCTCGATCAATTCGAGGCCAAGGGATATTCGATCGCGGCACTGTCCACTTACGAGGCCCCGCAGCCGGTCAAAATGGATTGGAAACGATTTTGCGCCATGCTGGAGAAGCTCAGCGACCCCTCGACGCCGTGGCCCGGCCAGGTCGGCATGGTGCGTGACTGGTACAAACCGCAGCTCGAGCGTATTTACGACGCGGCCTGGACGCGCATGGGCGACATCGAACAATTGGAACAGTTATCGACCCATTACCCGTCCCGCGAAAGGTTCCTGACCGAACTGACCTTGGATCCGCCGGTGGCCACCAGCGATCAATCCAGTGCCGCCTCCAAGGACGAGGATTACGTCATCCTCTCGACCATTCATTCAGCCAAGGGCCAGGAATGGGACATCGTGTACGTACTCAATGTCTCCGACGGCAATTTCCCATCCGAGTTTGCCACCGGCAATCCGGATATGATCGAGGAAGAACGGCGGTTGCTGTACGTGGCCATGACACGCGCGCGCAATGAATTGCATCTGTGCGCGCCGCTCAAGTTTCAGGTGACGCAGCAGCAGAAACACGGCGACACGCACGTGTTCGGCGCCAAGAGCCGATTCATGACCGACAAGGTGATGGATACTTGCGAAAAGATTTCCATCCGCACTTCTGGCGGCGTGGAAGACCTAAAGGCTGACGATACGGCCACGGTGGACGTGGTCGCTCAGCTGAAACAGATGTGGTGAATGTGGCGCGGAGCTAGTATCACCAGCGGCGCGATCCGCCACCGCCACCGCCGCGGTCGCCGCCTCCGCCCCCGCCATATCCGCCGCCACCACCACCACTTCCACCACCACCGCCACCGGGACGACGCGGCGCGCGCTCCTGGGCTTCATTGACTCGCAGTGGGCGCCCGCCCATCTGAAAGCCATTGGTTTGCTGGATGGCGTTCTGCGCTTCGCCCGCACCCATGTCGACGAACGCAAAACCTCGAGGTCGTCCGGTCTCCCGGTCATTGATGAGCTTGACGGATTCGACTTTGCCATGGCGCTCGAACAGCGCGCGGACTTCATCTTCTGTCGCAGTGAAAGGCAGGTTGCCAACGTAGATCGTCGTCATTCAACTAATCTCACTTACAGATTTCAACACACGGACCTCGATGCCGCGGCATGCGATGACCGTACCTTCGGTCGGTATTGAAAACCCGCCAAACAAGCTAGGCAACCAACCTACGGGCCGACTTTACGCCACGGGAATATTGTTGGCAAACGCCGCAATTGCGGCATTTCAACCCTCTAAATAGGCGTAGCCGTTGAGCTCGTTTTCGTAGAAACGTTTTACGGACTGGGCCTCTGTCAGCGACATCCGACCTTCTTGGACGGCACGCTCGCAATCGCGGGAGATGCCCGGATACAACTCATCGGTGTCGTACTCCATGTATTCGAGCACCTTGATGGCCGTATCGCCTTTGACGATCTCCTCGATCCACCAGCCGCCCCCATCCTGCAGCCGGATGTGAACGACATGGGTGTCGCCGAAGAGATTGTGCAAATCACCCAGTGTTTCCTGGTAGGCGCCCACCAGGAAAGCCGCAAGGAAGTAGGGTTGATTGGGGATCAATTCGTGCACTTCCAGGGTTCGCTTGGTGATGCGCGGATGGACGAAACGATCGATTTTACCGTCAGAATCGCAGGTGATATCGGCAAGAACGGCGCTGCGCGTGGGTTTTTCGGTCAGTCGTTGAATGGGCATGATGGGGAATACTTGACCAATCGCCCAACTATCCGGCAGTGATTGAAACACCGAGAAGTTGCAGAAATAAATGTCGCTCAGCATATCCTCGAGCCCTTCCAGCTCCTCGGGGACGCGGTCCAGCTTGCGGCAGAAGTCGCGGATCTTGGTGCAGGTGGCCCAGTAAAGTTTCTCGGCCAGTCCGCGAAATTCGAGACTGAGATAACCTAGATTAAACATTTGCAGCGCCTGTTCGCGCGCCTGCAAGGCATCGTGATAACACTCGACCAAACGGCGTTCGTTGACCGATCGATAGCTATCGAATAAATCCCGCACCGGCTGCGGCACCTCTTCCCTGCCGTGATAATCCTCCTCGGGCCGGCCTGTGACTTTGAACTGATCGAGCTTGGAAGAACCGAGTGTGTCGAACACCAGCAGACTGTGGTGGGCGGCGATGGCGCGCCCCGATTCGCTCACGATCATCGGATGCGGCACATCGCGTGCATCGCACACGCTCTTGATTCGATACACGACGTCGCTGGCATATTCGTTCAGCGTGTAGTTCATCGAGGATTCGTAGTTGGTGCCGCTGCCGTCGTAGTCGACTCCCAGGCCCCCGCCTATGTCGATGTACTGCAGGCCCGCACCCATGATCTTCAGCTCGGCATATACATGTGCCAGTTCATTGATTGCGTCTTTGACGCGCCGGATGTCCTGCAGCTGACTGCCGGGATGACAATGCACCAGCTGCAGACAATCCAGCATATTGCGCTCTTTGAGCAGGGCGTACAGATCGAGAATTTCGCTGATGAACAAGCCGAACTTGGATTTCTCACCAGCCGATTCGCGCCAGCGTCCCGCGCCTTCGCTGGCGAGCTTCACCCGCACGCCGATCTTGGGGCGTACGTTATAGCGCTCCGCGTGTTTGAGAATCAGGTGGATTTCTTCGTAGTTTTCCACCACCGGAATGATGGTGCGGCCTAATTTGGTGGCGATGATCACCGCTTCGATATAGCTGTCGTCTTTGAAGCCGTTGCACACCACAATGCGGTCCGGGGCATTCTCGGTGATGGAGAGAACCGCCAGCAGTTCGGGCTTGGAGCCCACCTCGAGACCGAAGCCGAATTCCTTGCCGTAGCGATAGACCTCTTCGACCACCAGACGCTGTTGATTCACCTTGATGGGAAACACGGCGGCATAGCGATTCTTGTAGTCGTTCTCCGCGATGGCGGTACCGAAGGCCTCTGACAGATGGCGCAGACGGTGCGCGAGAATATCGGAGAAGCGAATCACCACCGGCGTATGCAGATCGCGCGCCTTCAGGCCTTGCACAACTTCGTACAGATCGATTTCACGGGCGGCATCTTGGTTGGGTCGCACCACCACATGCCCGTCGGCGTTGATCGAGAAGTAGCCCTTGCCCCACGCCTCGACCTGGTAAAGATCCAAGGACTCCCCGACTTTCCAGCCTGGATTAACCGGGAGAACCTTCGCGGGCGTGTTCATGAGGCGCGCACGATAGCAAATTGGCGCTGCATGTAAATGACGTCAACGGCTAAATGTGCGCCAGCTAGCACCTAGTTGCGCTCGGCGCCCCTCGTGACGGGGCGACTTGGGTCGCGAATCCACTCGCTCCAAGAGCCGGCGTAGAGTTTGGCGCCCCCGAAACCGGCGATTTCCAGGCTGAGCAGGTTGTGGCAGGCGGTGACGCCGGAGCCGCACATGGCGACCACGTCTGCCGGCGATCGGCCGTTCAGTCGCGCATCCCATTGCTCCCGCAGCTGCCCGGCAGGTAGAAAATGCCCGTCGGCGCTCAAGTTTTCGGTGAACGGACGATTCACGGCGCCGGGGATGTGTCCGGCGACCGGATCGATGGGTTCGACGGTACCCGCGAAGCGTTCGGCGGCGCGCGCATCCACCAGCAGGCGGCGTCGATCGCCGAGCAATGCGGCGACTTCGTCCGCCTCCACCACGGCGTCCGCACCGACAGTCGCCGGCAGCGCCGCCGCGGCCGGCGAGATCGGGGCACGGCCCTCATCGCCCGCATTCAAGCGTCCGCCGGCCTTCACCCAGGCCTTGAGGCCACCATCGAGCACCGCGACGGCCGAGTGGCCCACCCAACGCAACAGCCACCAGGCGCGCGCCGCGAAGGATCCGTTGACCTCGTCATAGGCCACCACCTGACTGTTCGCATGCACGCCCCAGGCCGACATCTTGGCGGCAAAAGCGTTGGCTTCGGGCAGGGGATGGCGCCCTGTCCGCGGCCCGACGGGAGCCGACAGATCCTGGTTGAGATCGGCGAAATATGCGCCGGGTATGTGGCCTTGCAGATACGCGCGACGGCCGGCGTCAGAGTTGCTCAAGTCGAAACGGCAATCGAGCACTATCAGGTTGGGGTTTGGCGCGGCCGACAGATCGAGCAGCGCGCGGGCTTCGATTAGAGTCTTAAATGTCACGCAGGCAGCTTAGCGCGACGACGCGTCAAATTCATCGGATACAATCTCGGCATGGCAATGACACTCTATTGGGCCAGCGGCAGTCCGTTCTCGTGGCGGGTATTGCTCGCGCTCGCGCATAAGCGCGTGCCGTACGACTCGCAGCTGCTGCACTTCGACAAGCAAGAGCACCAATCGCCGCAGATGCTGAAAATGAATCCGCGCGGACGGGTGCCGGTGCTGAAGGACAACGACTACGTGGTGTTCGAGTCCGTGGCGATTCTTTACTACCTGGACCGAAAGTATCCGCAGATACCCATATTCGGATTAACGCCGGAGGAATCCGGCGTCATCATGCGGGTTATCT
>Ga0116227_10012192_pt1 | contig 14116 bp, 11 predicted proteins | sample S1TSphgellanicum_FD_89693 | JGI IMG/M metagenome (GOLD analysis project Ga0116227, IMG submission 89693) | Host-associated microbial communities from peat moss isolated from Minnesota, USA - S1T2_Fb - Sphagnum magellanicum MG | ecosystem: Host-associated > Plants > Peat moss > Unclassified... | reverse complement strand
GTTTTCCGGTACCTTTACCACCTGCGCCGTGGCAAAAGAACTGGGCCGCAACTGTATCGGGATAGAAGCGCAGGAAGAATATATCAAGATCGGATTAAGAAGATTACAACTGGCAGCAGAATACAAAGGAGAAAAATTACAGCGGGAAATCCGCTCTTTCGAAATAGGTGAACAATGAAATAAATAATATGAGAAAATCTTTAAAAACGTTGCTGCTACTCTCAGCCGGCGTACTACTTTTTTCTTTCAGAGGCCGAGCGGAAGACATCCGCCTGGCGGTATTACAACTCAATATCTGGCAGGAAGGCACCATGGTGCCCGGTGGCTATGACGCTATCGTAACCGAAATCGCCGATATCGATCCGGATTTTGTGACCCTCAGCGAAGTGAGAAATTATAACAATACCCGACTGTGTGACAGACTGGTAGCCTCTTTGCAGGCAAAAGGTAAAAAATATTATTCCTTTTTTAGTCAGGGCTCCGGCTTGTTGAGCCGTTACCCTATTACCGACAGCGCGGTTATTTTCAGTGAAAATGGCGCCATCTGTAAACTCATCGCTAAGGTACACGGCAGGGAAGTAGCGGTGTATTCCGCGCATCTCGATTACCTGAACTATGCAGTATACCTGCCCCGTGGATATGACGGAGTTACCTGGAAGAAGCTGGCCGCACCCTGTACCAACCTGGATACGATCATGGCATCTAACCTGGCATCTAAAAGAGACGAGGGGATACAATCGTTTTTAGCCGCCGCGGCAAAGGATATCCAGGAAAACAGGGTGGTGTTCCTGGGCGGCGATTTCAATGAAGCCAGTCACCTCGATTGGACCGCTGCCACAAAAGACCTATACGATCATCATGGCATGATAGTACCCTGGACCTGCTCTGTATTGCTGCAGGACAAAGGTTTTAAAGACAGTTATCGCATGCTGTACCCTTCGGCGGTTACCCATCCGGGTTTTACTTTTCCGGCAGATAATAAGGCCATGGACGTGAAAAAACTCGCCTGGGCGCCGGATGCAGACGAACGCGAACGGATCGACTTCATATATTTTTATCCCGATAAAAAACTGACCCTGCGGAAAGGTATAGTGGTAGGACCTTCCGGCAGTATTGTCCGTAATGAGCGCAAAGAAGAAACCGGTCAGGATAAATTCTTCGCGCCGGTAAATACCTGGCCAACGGACCATAAAGGGGTGCTCAGTATTTTTAAGCTTAGCATTTAGCAAATTCCATCTTATTTTTGTCCGGGTACAGCTTCGGTTGTACCCGGACATTTTTTTAATAAAGCATATATGGAATTATCGGATCAGAAAATAGTGTCGGCTATAGAAGCCATTTGGAATGAGGCAGAAATATTGTTTGAAAACAATGATCCCGCCCGCTATGCCCTAAAGCTCGAAGAGGCCTGGGACCTGCTGCCGGCGCCCAAAGAAGCCTACGGCGAAAGCTACGATATTGCCCTGTCCATCGCGGAAACTTACCTGATTTTAAAAGATAATCCTGCCCTGTTACGCTGGGCCAACATCCTGCAGCAATGCGACCTGGAACGCGTCGATGATGGCGAACGGGAATTCGTGTTGGGCAAGGCCTGTTTCGAAAACGGGGATATCAAAGGTGCTGAAACGCACTTTACTACCGCTATGCATAAGTCGGCCGGACGTATATTCCAGGGCGTAGACGAAAAATACCTGCATGTATTTTCCGGTCTCGCCTCCGTTGTGGAGGAAGAATTGCCCGCCGGCGTTTACGAACAGATCGAAGCATTGTCCGAAGCCGGCAACGAACTGGCGGATGCGGATGATTTTGATGGCGCTATCGCAAAGTTCTCTGAAGCATTGCAACTGCTGCCGGCTCCGGCGCAGGACTGGGAAGCCAGTACCTGGTTGTATGCCAGCATGGGTGATATGTACTACTTCAAAGCCGACTACCAGGCAGCAGCTAATCATTTCTATGATGCGTTAAACGGACCGGATGCACAGGCCAATGGCTTTGTTCATCTGCGTTTGGGGGAGAGTTTGTTTGAACTGAACCAGTTGGATCAGGCAGTGGAATACCTGCTCAGAGCCTATATGCTGGAAGGTGCGGATATTTTTGCAGAAGAAGACAGCCGTTATTTTGATTTTCTGAAAAAGCGGGTGGAGTTATAAATCCTCCGCTGACTCCCTTCTCTCGGCAAATTCATTGATCAGCCGGGAAGGATCTCCCAGGGAATAAACCGCATCTATCAGGGGGGCATATTTCAGTTGGTAGTTGCGGATCAATAGCCGGGCGGCGGCGGCTTTCTCCGTAGGATTAAAAACGCTGCCGGCTTCATCAAACAGGAACCAATCTCCCTGGATACTGTTACAGGATGCACAGTGATTACACCAGTAGTGCTCTCCGGAATCGGCGGCGGCCGCGCGTTTATAAAGCGGGTAATTATCTTTCAGAAAAACCTGGAGATTGTCTGATATGGCAGATACCTGCTGGAATAAGCTAAAGAAATCCTGCGCCATCCACACCGATTCATCCCGCTCATTCATATCTTTCTCAAAAAAATAATTGCCGGCGAGTGCCATTACCTGGTTGGGATGCTGGCATTTCCAGCATGGCCTGCTGGCATGTACAATACTTATTTCCGTAGGCAGAATAATGGCCGGATGCTTTTCCGGTATCCATTGAGCAACTTCTATCAACCGGTCGTACTGGTCTTCCGGTAAATACCAGGTGCCGGCTATCTGGTCCCATTGGGCGCCCATAGATGCAGCATGCTCTCTTTCCGCATTTGGAACATTCAGTAGTAATGACATAAAGCAGGGTATGACTAAAAGACTCTCTTCAATGAATTTAAGGAAAAAAAGGCGAATTCGGCAGTTCCTTCATGATTCCTTAACGAACCCATTTCCATACATAGATAGAGACCGGGACCAGCAACAGCAGGAGTAGCCAATACCAGGAAAAGTGAGTGGTGGGAAGAACAACCGCCTGCGTATTGCCGAGGAAACTAAGCGCTGCCCAGTAGTAGGGTAGTTTGTGCATATCTGTTACCTGTGGATCTTTCAGCCAGTTTATTTTGGCTTGTTGCAAGGCCGCCGCGGCATTGGGCGCCGCAGGAAGCTGCCGGTAAAATTGCTGCATCAGCAGTGGAGCGGTGGCATCATTTACATTCCAGGCGGCAGCTACTACAGCGGGTGTGCCGCCGGCCATGAAGGCATGCGCCATACTCTGGATGCCTTCCCCGGTAACCAGCCGTCCATCGCCCGTTTTACAGGCGCTCAGCACCACCATCGCCGGGTGTTGGGATAGCCCGTTCAACTCAAACAGGTAGAAAGGGGCATCACTCAACATAATATGCGGTGCATCGGTACTGTCTTTTTTGATAAAAGCATGGGTGCTGATATGTACGATGGCGGATTGTTCCAACGCCCGCCGGAATGCTTTACTGCTGGCCTGTTCATTCTCAAACCATTGCCCGTTGGGGATAACGGGCATCAGTAAACTTTTTTCTCTGGCTACGCCCTGAAGATCCGACAGACCGGCTTGTTGCTGTGAAATAAAGAAACCGCTGAAGCCTTTTGAAGGCGTTTGCGCCTGTTGCTGTAATGCCCAGGTGCGGAGCGAATAAGCATAGGATACGGTGGCCTGTTTCACCAGGAAGGGCCATTGTGCAATGGCCGGTTTATAACTGCTGTCGGTGATCAATGCTTCCACCGGTAGTGTACTGAGTACACCATCGGGCATTAAGAGGTAAGTGTAGCCTGGTTGCAACGGGTGCAACTTAAATAATTGTGCATACAGCCGGTAAGCAGTTTCGTAATAGGCTTTCGGCTGATTGATCATCGCTGCCGGTCCGTCTTCAAAAAAATGTTGTTTAAAATAAGCGATAGCTGCTTTGTCCAATGGACTGCGATCAACGAACAGGATACCCTGTTGGTCGGCTTCTACGGTGTACAAGGTATGCTGCCCTGCAAAATAAGCCCTGATCCGCTGGCCGGGTATCAACCCCTGCAACAGCAGTGTGGGCGAAAATGAACTGGTCTCGGTACTAACACCCACGCGTACTTTTTTTCGCAGGGTCGCCAGGTCCCAGGCCACCCGTTGCTCCCGGAGTTGCAGTAAGCTATCGCCTGCACCATTCTGTAATGCTTCTTTGCGGTAATACAACTGCGCCTGCTCCAGTAACCGGATCCTTTTCTGAAGGGTGTCGCTGCCCCTGCTGAAAGCCGATTGCTGCATTTCTTCCCACAGCAACTGCGATTTGCTGTCTTCCATAAACTGCAGGATAGCCAGTTGGTATTGCGGATCATGTGTATCCTGCCAGCATTGCCAGGCCAGCGCAATCGCGGTTTCATAACGGTCACGGCTATCTGATATCGCTGCTTCTTTGGAAGAAGGAGATACATACTGATGACGTAATTCCCTTTCTGCGGTGAAGCTTAAACGGTATAATGCCAGCGCGGTGGCAGGCTCCCGCATCGATTGATATACTTCAGCAGTAGTAAACAGCAGATCCAGCAACGTGTATTCTCCATAAATGTCGCGTGATTCCAGATGGCGTATATCCTTACCCGGTAGTAATATCTCTGCACAGCGGCGGAGCCAGGAAAGCGCCTGCGCGGGCTGTTTTAAAGCTACCTGTAGTTTGCCCATCCGCAAAAATAAGCGGGCCTGTTCCCGCCGACGCAGGGTGCGCTTGTCTTCCGGCATCGACAGTGCCTGCTGGTAATAATGTTGCGCTGTTGCTGGTTCAGACAAATAAATATCGCCGGCCTGCTGATAAGCCATGAACAACCAATGCGCGGCCTCCGGATTACCCGCCGGTTGCTGTTGTAAGATGCGGATACTTTGTGCGATACTTTGTCTGGCGGCGGAAAACTGTTGCAGCTGCTGGGCGGCATCTGCCTGCTCGGATAACAGTAGTCCGTAGGTGGCGCTCCGCTTATCTGCCAACAGTAAGCCTTCGCGGCAATAACGAAGCGATTGCTCCAGTTGACCCATATTAGCGGCGGTATTGGCCAGGTTGCTGTAAGTGGCTGCCATGGCTTGCCGGTCGGCCAGCTCCCGTGCAAATTCCAACGCGATACGATGAATAAACAACGCCTGTTCATAGTCGCCCAGCCGGGTGTAATTATTGCCCAGTGGCTTCAGGATGTATTCCAGTGCTAAACCGGGGTCGGTCACATCGGCGTGTTGTTTGCCCCATTCAAAAGCTTGTTGATAGGCATCTGTAGAAGAAATAATATCCCCGCTCTGTAACAGGGAATAGCCCTGGTTAATGAGCAGGTCCATCCAGGCCTGGATTTCAGCCGTGGTACGGGGAGTGCGCCAGGCATGGGTAATCGCCTGTTTGAGGAGGACGGCTTTTGCGGCCGGTGTAGCCGCGTCCGACTGAATATGTGCGTAGATCCATTCGGTAAGCTGTTCCTGCGCCTGGTATTGCTTTAAAACGCCGGGGTCCGGGTCTTGCCAGCAAAGGAACAACCCCGACACCGCCAGTAACAGCAGTCGTTTCTTTAGGGAAATTGTATGTGATCGGACTTCAGCCATGTATCTTGACTGAAGTTATGATTATTTATAGTTTGTAGATAGCCTGTATGTATATAAACGATCAGGCTAAAGTTTGTAGATAGCATATATAAAGAAACGATCGGGCGTATCACCTGTTACCTGGCGGAGATAACGCAACCCTATAGCCGGACCACTTTTTATTTTACCTACCTGCAGATCCACAAAGGGCGCAGCATTAAAGCTGGCAAACCATTTCGGATTATTCGCGATGGTTTCACCCACCACGTTGGTCACCACGTTCTGTTGCTGCATATCGGTGAGGTATATTTTTGATTCCACCGTGGTTTTAGTGGCAATATTTACCTGTGCCATTGCGCCCACACCCATGCCTATCCAGCTGTTGAAGTTATACCGGAAATGCAGCGGCACCAGTTGCAGCGATTGGCGCGTAGTGGTAGTGGCCTGGTTTCTGCCCCGGATCAGGTACAGCTGACCGTTTACCGTGGTGTCGCGTTTGTCGCGAACAATGGCCGTTTGCGCCGATTCTTTTTCGAGCAAACCTGCAAAGACTTCTACCTGGAAATAAGGCCGGCTGGGTGCAAACGGCGCCAGTACAGCGCCTAGTTGCAACGGACCTTTCAGCGTGTAGTCGCTGGTGTTAGGAGAAAACGTATATCCGGCAACGATACCCGGTGAAAAGCCTTTGATAAATTTTGCTGTCGCCCGGTTGGTATAGATCGGCTCATTCTTATCAAAGATGATAGCCGCACTGCTGCTGAAAGGGATCTTTTTAGGTCTCTTTTTAAACAGGATGGAATACCGGACAAATCCTTTCGTGGAATCGGGATCTGTGACCCCTTCCTGCTGAAGACCGGGGAGATAAATATTATTGAACACAAAGTAGATGCTGTCTTTTGTGCGTACCGTATCTATACAGCTTTGCCGCTGGTAGGCGGAGTCGCAGGCAATACAGGCCGGACTTACTTCTTTTAGTTGGATGGTTTGGGTATTCAATTGTCGGGGTACCGCAATGCCAATGGCTACTTTTTTTGCTGGACCTTTGCCGGTATTCTGGAATTGGATTTTATAGGTCAGTTCTTTTTTCTTTCCCATAAAACGGTAATTGATCCGGTGGTGCCGCAGTTGTAAGCGGTTCGGATCGTGAGAAGCCACGATGGCCATTTCCAATGCATATACTTCCGGTTGCCGCGATGCATCATCGGGTACCATCATGGCGGTCATGGTAACGGTGGCGTTGGTATCCTGCACCATTTCGGGCAGGGTGTGCATATTGAGAAACAGGAATTGTTCTGTGGCGGTGCCGGCATTGTTATAGTGCAATACAGTATGACTGCCATAGCTGGCCTGCATGGCCTGTAGCATGGCTTTAGCGGCGGCGTTGCTCCCTGCTGCGGGTGCTGCATCCGGTCCTCTGGCCAGCGCTATGTCGGGTGACGTTTCCGGTGTTTCAAGCTTTGCTAACAAAGAAGTAAGGGAGCTGCTATCTTCCCCGTGATAGCTTCTTTTCTCTGTGAGATCAAATGCTGCGTGTCCGAATTGTTTCTCATTATAAAACAACAGAATAGTGCCGCTACCGGCATCGCCGGTAATATTCCGGTATCCGATAAGCGCCATGAAATCCTCTCCCGGCTTAGGATTCCTGTTTATTTTCATCTCTATATTACCTGCTCCATGAAAAAAATGAGAGGCCCAGGTACTGTTCTTAACCGGTTTTATCACCTTAATGGGCCTGGGTTTGGTGGGAGGCGCCTTGCCATCATCGTAGTTGTTGGTCGCGTACAGGCGTACCTGGTAGGTGCCGGTATCTTTATACTGGAGCGCCGGCGATGGGCTGAAACTAAAAGTACCATCACCCAGTTCCCAGAAATAAGTATAGAATGAAGGCGGAGCACCGGCTATCTGCCGCAGTGGACGCAGCTTTGCGGCTACGTGCATACTATCGTCATTTCCGTTGACTATAATTTCTGCGGGAACGGTATCCTGTGGAAAGGCCGGTGCTACAGGAGCTTGCGCCTTTACTACGCCCTGGAATAAAAGGAGAAATGCTACGATTGGAGTTGTAGGATGCATATAACATAAATATAAATAAATATTATATTAAAGCAGCAATAAGTCAATCGGGGGATTGACTTATTGCCTTCAACTTTGGAGTACTTGTAAACGGATAACAGGCCGGTTATTTGGAGTTCATACTGTTAATGAGTGCCAGCAGGGCATTACCATCCACCGGTTGCAGATCAAAGCTGACGGTGGAATAGTTGTTGCCGGCTGCCGGATTAGCGATGGTCACGGTTTTCTGTTCTGCGTAGAACTGGCCGTTGACGGCGCTGATAGCGAGGAAGGTACCTTCCAGTCCTACCGGAATAGAAGTCTGATAGCTATGGAAACCTTCTTTACCCGCAGGTGCTGCCATGATTACGTTATAGAATTTCACTACGGTGTTGAAGTTTTTGGGTTTGAAAAACAACATGCTGGGTTGTTCTCCGCCATAGCTGCTACCGGTTTCCGCGTTAAAGTGATTAGTGAAATACGCCATCACTGTGGTTTTGGGGTTGGGCATGGCAGCTAGACCGTCGCAGTTCACCCAATGGAGCAGGCTTTCCAGCTGGAAGTTCATGGTGCCATCGTTGGTATTAAAGAAGGCGAAGCTGCTCTGGATCTGGTTCCACAATACCCCTCTGGAAATGGTGTATTGGCTGGTAATGCTAACCGGTTCGTTGATGTGGTTAAACCCGTTCTGTGTATAGGTTACCGTGGTATCGCCATTCCACATGGGTACTTCTTTCACCCCATTCATCACATTATCTAACGGCTTGGCGGGCACCTGTACCATAATGGGCCTTCCCGTGTCATTCTTCGGTCGCAGGCCAAGGTCCTGATTGCCCTGCACTGCTTTCACGAAGAATTCTCCGAATGATACCAGCATCTTGCCATCTGCTGTTACCGTTGCTTTGTCCGACAAGATCATATTGCTCACATCTCTGATCTCTTTGATACTGATATCTACTGCCCCCGTAACAGGCCCCCCACCGGCAGTACGAAAAACGTTGGGTGGAATAGTGAATTTTGTTCCCTGGGTGGTAGTGATCACCCCACCGGCAGCGGCATCTATATTAAAGTGTTCAAATGTTTTTGCATGACTGTCCAGGAATTCGGCGAGCATTTTGGCATCCTGTCCTTTTTCCGGAGCGGGTATTTCGGCGCTGTTATTCTTTTTGCAGGAAGATAATGCCAGTGCTGCAGCTACTAAGCAGGTAACAGATGTTAAGGTAATCGCTTTCATAAAAGATATTTTTTGTTGAGTAATGTTTTTGCTTGTTTGATAGTAGATCAACCGCCTTTTTATTTTGTTACCCCCTTTTCGGAATGTTTTTTTAGAAAGATGTACTTTTAGTGAGTGCATGCTCCTATCAACCCATGCCAATCACCCTCGATGAGTACTCACCCCGATCAGCGATACCTGGAAGGTCTGTTGCAGAATGATACCCTGCTGGTGCAGGAGATCTATCAGCGCTTTGCCGGAAAGATCAAACACCATATTCTGCAACACCAGGGTACAGAAGATGATGCCGCCGATATTTTCCAGGAATCCATTATAGATATATACCATCAGGCCAAATACAAACAATTGCAATTGACCTGCCCCTTTGAGCCTTTCTTTTTACTGATCTGTAAAAGGAAATGGTTGAATGAAATAAAAAAAAGAGGTCGTCAGCCGGTAACAAAAAGACTCGATGATGTATATGAAGTAGGGGAAGATGTGTTCGCCGCAGCAGAGCAAGTGGTCAGGGAGGAAGCCCAGGCCAATATGTACCTGGCGCAGTTCGAACGGTTGGGGGAAAAATGCCGGGAAATTCTCCGGCTGTCACTCACCGGGGAAGCCCAGGAAAAAATTGCGGCGGCCATGGGCGTAACCTATGGCTATCTCCGGAAGAAGAAATCAGAATGTATGGCTACGTTGTTATCTTTTATTCAGGCTCAGAAAATTTAGTGTATGGCTGCTTATAACCAGGAAGATATTATCCGCTATGTGGAAGGTGAAATGTCACCTGAGGAATCGTTGTCCTTCGAAGCCATGCTCGGGGAAGATGAGGCGCTGTCCCAGGCGGTACAACAGTACCGGGAAGTACAGACTACCTTGTCTGCCCGTTTGCAGCCCGATCCGGGCCTGCATCAGTTGAAGACTACGCTGGAAGCACAGCGCACCGTGCATTTCCAGCGTAAAGGAAAAGTAGTGGCCTTTAAAAAATACCTGACCACCATTGGTGTAGCCGCCGCCGTGATGACGGGCATCTTCCTGTTCCGCTTTTACTCCCGCGATACCAACTATATGGATAACTACGGCAATATAGAAATGCAGGTAGCCGCAGAGCGGGGAAGTAATGAGGATACATTGTTACAATCGGCCGCGTTGTATTTTAACGAAAAGGCCTACACGAAAGTGATTCCTTTGCTGGATACTTATCTGAAGAAAGACAGCAGCAGTCAAACGGCCCTTTATTACCGGGGCATTGCAGCCACCCGCACAGGGGCCGTGGGGGCGGGCCTGGCAGACCTGGCAAAGGTATACGAGGGGGAGTCGGTGTTTAAATATGATGCAGCGTTTTATATGGCCCTGTATTATGCACAGGCGCAAAACAAAAAAGAGGCATTGGTGTGGTTGAAGAAAATTCCGGCAGATGCATCTGCCGCAGCGAAAGCCGCTGCACTGGAGAAGGACTTGAAATAGCTGTTGCGGTCAGCATCAATGTGGAGTTGTCACCATTGGATGCTCCTACACAGGAAGAAGATTTATCAGCATAAAGGCGGAGCCTCCAGCATTGGATGCTCCGCCTTTACGTTTTATCAGTATTTATCATCATTGATTTCCAGCCAGTAACCATCCGGATCACGCAGATAGATCTGGTGTACACCATCTACCCGTTTGGTGATGGCGCCGGCTTTACCTGGCCAGTCCTCAAAAGCAATCTGGTGTTGCTTTAAGGTGTTTACAAATGTATTGATATCCGGCACGCTGAAACACAGGTGCGTGTTTTTATCGTGTACAGTGGCTTGTTTAGCCCCGGAAATCACGTGCACATGGCTGTTTTCGCCCACTTTAAACCAGCTGTGTCTGCCATCTTTAAAGGGTTCATCCATGGTTTCCAGTCCGATAATATCCCGGTAAAAGTCCGTACTGATCTTCAGATCCACCACATACAGCGCCATATGATTCAGGGATGGATACTTCTTCGTTTGTCCATTCATGTTAATAGAAATACCGATCATGGCCAGCAAAAGGAGGCCGCCGGATAATAGAAATTGTTTCATACAAACAAGATAATCAGTGCAATTGAAAAGTGCAAGGGGAAATTGTCTTACCCCGGTAAGACAATTTCCCCTTGCACTTCCGCGTATTTTTAGTTGGCGGCCTTGAAAGCGACTGATTCTACGATCACATCCAGCTTTTTCAGGGCTGGCATATCGGACCGGAGGGTTTTGTCGCCCGTAGCCTGGTCATATTGTTTTGGATCGCCGGTGTTATTGGCTTTCAGCACAATGATCACGCCTTTTCCTTCCAGGGAACCACCATTCCAGTTGGATACCATACCGCTGTTGGTCCACTCAAAGGCATTCAGTTTAAAGGGCCGGCCATTTACTTTGCTGAGTTTATCAAGTGGGTCGCCGGCTTTGATGCCATAAGGCGATTTCCATTTGGAAGGATAGTGGGAGAAGGTGAGAATGTTGCCATTGTCGCCATCAAACTGTACTTCCAGTTCATTGTCAGTATCGGGATAGATGAGATAAGCCTCTCCTTCTTTTTCGCCGGAAAGATTGATCGCATCGCTCTGGGTAACATTATTGGCGCCATACATTTCCACCAGTTGTTCCGGGGTGCGTACGGAGAACAGGGGTTTTACTTCCCAGTTGCGTGTATCCGCTGCAGGTTCTGTGGAGGCCGCTGTGGTGGCTCCGGTAGTTGTTTCTGTAGTTTCGTTACCGTTGCTGCTGCTGGCGGGTGCGTTGGCGGCAGCCTGATTGGCCGCGGCTACTTCCGCAATGGTAGCAGGTGGTTTTTTACCCGTTACCGGACCCGTGTAAGTGGTCAGGAAGTCCTGTTTATCCTCCATCAGGGCTTTTATCTCCCCTTTATATTTATTGGCGGTATAAGTGGCAATAGGGAATACGCTGTTGGTTTGCAGGTTCATACTGCGCAGGTTGGCAATAAAACGTTGCCGGTTGCAGTCACTGTACTGGTAAAGGTATTTCAGCGCCGCATCCAGGGCAACCGGATCTTTTTTCAGGTCAAAAACAGTAGAATCGATATCCAGACCGGCGTTGCCACTGCGGGTCAGCTGTTCTGCGATGTATCCGGTAATGGAATCATGCGGCAGCTGGTAGTGTGCAGCTACCCGGGCAGAGAAATCATCTATAATGGTTTGACTGAGTTTCGTTTGCGCGGTCAGTACTACCGGAACGAAAAGGGCAACCAATATGAAAAACCTTTTCATGTGAGCTGTATTGAGAATCTTAAAAACTAACAACGTTAACTGGTTTGAGATCACTAATTTATGTAATCTTTACCACAGCCGTTACCATTACTGCCAATAATAGCAGGAATAAGTAAAACGTATGGACACTGAAATATAGTATTTTTAGCGGCAGGCCGGGGCAAAGAATTGTCCGTTACGGTGGAGAGGGGATACTGTCGCGGGTTTTGACAAAGGCGCCGTACTGCTTTTTTATCTCCGCATAAATATCATAATCGGAAGCGTCTTTTATAAATGAATAGGGGGGCTGGTAATACCGCATAAACAATTGGAGGCTGTCTCCGTCCAGCTGGGTCACCTTGTTCACCAGGGAGGGCGTATATACGCTGTTAACATACATTTCCTGTTCTTTGTCCAGCAGCATATGCCGGAAGGCTATTTTCTTCCTGTTTTTCTTTACCTGGGTGGCCTTGTACAGCTTGTTGATATCCACCGCGGTGATCTTGTAAACTTCAAAGAATTTGGGTCGGCGGAAAGACATTTCCTTGCCATATTCTTCCCGGAAGGCGGCCGAATCCCTGAAAAAGTGATATTGGATAATATGAACGGTTTTCAACTGCACCGGTTTTGCAGCCGTATCCGGTGTTTGCGACTGCGCAAAACTGCTGGTGGCTGCCAGGCATAATACCATGATCCATATCCGTTCTAAGGGCTTCATCAGCGGTTAAAATACTTTTTTCTGTTGAAAGAAAAAGTTAAATAAACATATCTTCGGCGCAGAAAATATCCTGATGAAGTATCAACCGTTTTTATTCAGATGCTTGTTGCTGGCATTGTTGATTGGTTTCCTGGCGTCGTGTGATCAAAGCAAAAAACAAAAATTCACCGTAGAAGATGTACCCGATCCCAAGCAAAATGGCGGTGGTTATGTCAGTAATCCCGATCACCTCATTTCCGATGCTACCGTTACGGAGCTGGATGAAAAACTGGCCACGCTGGACAACAGCGGGAAAGCACAGGTAGCCGTGGTGATACTGAAAAGCATCGGTGACAATGAATCACGGGACTTCGCCCATAAGCTTTTTAACTATTGGAAAATAGGAACGAAGGATAAGAATAACGGACTGCTGATCCTGATGGTGGAAGATGCCCGTAAGCTGGAGTTTGAAACAGGGTACGGACTGGAAGCCGATCTGCCCGATATTATCTGTTTCCGCATCCAGCAGGATTATATGATTCCGCGTATCAAAGAACATAATTACGATGCCGCATTTACAGATGGGGTAAAATCAGTGGCTTCCCTGTTTAATAACGGCAATTTCGCTTACGATATCCTGCCGGATCTGCCGGCGCCGGATGCTTCCCTGTTGCCCGACAGCGGTGCAGAAGCAGCAACGGACATTGCACCTCCGCCGGTAGAAGATCCCAACCATGTATATGCCGCGCCCCAGTCATTTGCCAGCTCAGAGGTAGCCACCAATTCGGCATCTAACAGTTATACCGGCGATTTTTCTCTTACCGCAATTATAGGCTGGCTATTTGTTTCTGCCGCTATGATGAGTGTTTTCTTTGGCAGAAAACTCGGCAGGAAAACGAAGAGTTATAATGACGCAGATCCCGAACCATTGAGCATGTCGGCAGTTGCTAATGAATTTCTGCGCCCCCGCTGGATAGGATTGATCCTCATTCATGTGACAGCCATATTCACCGTGTTTCACCTCGCCGTTGAAAAACACATGGATGTTGGTTTTTGGAAAACATGCGGGATTTATTATGTGGTGTGGATGGTATTTATGCACGTCGCTATCCTGCTGATCATGCTCCGCTCGGCGGTGATGCTGCGCAACGACGACCGGCATCTGCGCTGGTTGCGGTTGGAGGTGTTACGGAGAGACCTGCGGCCAGCCATTTTCGTATTCCCGTTGCCGTATTTATGGTTGTATCTCCTGTGGCTGAAAAACCGGCTGAATCATCTGCGCAACGATGTATATGATTGTCCGCATTGTTCAAAACCCATGCATAAACTGGACGAAGCAGCAGAAGATCCTTATCTCGATAAAGGCCAGATTATGGAAGAAAAGCTCGAATCCGTGGACTATGACGTGTGGCGCTGCGATAGCTGTAATACGCAAACG
>Ga0116227_10012189_pt1 | contig 14117 bp, 9 predicted proteins | sample S1TSphgellanicum_FD_89693 | JGI IMG/M metagenome (GOLD analysis project Ga0116227, IMG submission 89693) | Host-associated microbial communities from peat moss isolated from Minnesota, USA - S1T2_Fb - Sphagnum magellanicum MG | ecosystem: Host-associated > Plants > Peat moss > Unclassified... | reverse complement strand
TCTCACCAGCAGATACACTGGGGCGGCTGGATTCGAACCAGCGATCTTCCGGTTAACAGCCGGACGCTTTGCCAGCTAAGCTACACCCCATCGGCCGCCACCAGGGGCGTAGCAGCACGCGGGGGAATATACCCAGCCCCACAGCGCCGGGCTACGAGGAGCTCAGTCCAGCCAGCTCGGATCCGGCCGCGGCACCCCGGGCACGATCGCCCGCATCCCGCGGACTGGCGTGAGCGGCGGCCAGCGGCGCCCGGCGTCGTCCAGGGCCGCCCGCCGCGCCACCTCCGACATCATGTCCGGCGCCGCCCCCTCGCAATACTCCTGCAACGCCTGCGGCGTCGGCAGCACCGTAAACGAGTCCCGGCTCGGCGTGTCCGGCGCCGACACCCGCTCCCGCACCGCGTACCCCAGCCCCTCGGCGAAAACGATCTCCACGTCGACGCTCTCCGTCCGCGCCCCGCCGTTCATCACTTCGGCGACCCCGCGACCGACCGTCCACCCGGGGACCTTGTCCAGCACACCCGCATGCGCGAACGGCAGCAGCACCTGCGGCTCACCCAGCAGCCGACGCGCCATCTGCGACGCCAGCTGGATGCCCACCGCAGCACCCTGCGACTCGGTCGAGCGGTCGCGGCCCTGCTGACCCTCGCCGGCAACGCCAGCGGGCCGTGCTCTCTCCTGCCCCATGCGAGTGCATCCTGTGGATCGCGAGTGTCCTGCGCGTCGATCACTGCATGTGAATCGATACACATGGATGACGATATGACGAGGGCAACGTTACGTGCCGTCGCGCCCCGCGATCCACCTGTGATCCGCGTCACAACGATCCGCGCGCCGCCGCCGCCACCAGCCGGCACCCCGACCCGCCCACCCGGCCGGTCGCCGACCCGCGCCAGCCCTACGCGCTCGCCTGCGCGGTCGCCGGCGCCGCCGCCCGCTTCGCCGCCGCCGGCCGCTTCGCCTTCCCCTCGCGCGCCGCCTTCGCCCACCGCTTCCGCGCCGCCTCGGCCATCTTCTCCCGCGTCGCCTGACTGACCGCCCGCTTGCCGCCGCCCGCACCGGCCGCCTTCGTCCGCCCAGCCCGCGGCCGACGGGCGACCGTCGCGCCGGGCACCTCGATGCTCCACGTCTGATTGCTCAGCGCTTCCAGATTGCGCTTGGACTCGGACAGCCGATTGCCAAGCGCCGTCATCTCGCGCTGCAGGCGATCGACTTCCTCGGTCAGTCGCTTGCGAAGCTCGGTAGCATGAATTACTGGCACTGCGACACTCCTGCGAATTATGTAAGTCAATAACATCGATACGGCATCCGACCCGGCAATCTAATACGAATTGCCCCCGCCATTACTCAGCAATACGCAAGGACTACGCCTGATTATCTCGCGCCGACGCACCGTCCGACCCGCATCACGGTGACACCACCGCCGTCGTCAGCACACGAAATCGGCACCCGACCGACACAATGTCGATAACGCGAACCAATAGCCGACCCCGCCTGCCGGGTAATACGAGCGCCGCGCCACTCATTACTTCCTGGCCCGCGACGGCGAGAACAGATGGTCGCCGCCCCCGCCGCCACCGCTACCGCGTCGCCGTGCGCTCGGGCTCCCGGACGTGGTCCTTCAGATACTGGTCGAAGAACGCCTGCATGTCCCCCAGCATCACGCGGATATTGGCCGGGCTCTGGATGTAGTAGTTCTCGTTCGGATACGTCTTGTACCTGAACGGCTTGTAGCGCATCTCCAGCCGGTCGGCAAAGAGCTTCGACGCCTCCGACCGCGGCAGCTGCTTCCCCTCGCCGTGAATGAGAAAGATCGGCGTCTGGATCGAATCAATGAAGAAGATCGGCGACATGTGCCGATACTTCGCCTCGGCCTGCGGCATCGGCCCGATCTCGTAGTCGAGCAGCTTGATGTGCCGGAGCTCCTGCTCCTGCCGGAACTGCAGCCAGTCGCCATACCCCGACGCGGCGATCGACGCCTGAAAGACCCCCGGCGCAAACGCCGGCGCCGCCAGCGACATGCAGCCACCGTAGCTCGTCCCCGTGATCCCCATCCGCGTCGGATCGATGTACGGCAACGTCCGCAAATACGTCACGCCGGCGACGACGTCCGTCAGATCGCAGCGGAACCAGCAGCCGTTGTTCGCGTCCTCGAACTTCTTCCCGTACCCGGAACTGCCGCGGATATTGGGCAGCAGCACCGCATACCCGCGCATCGCGAAATACTGCGCCTGGACCTGATACGTGTCGTTGAACGACCCGGTCGGCCCGCCGTGAATCAGCAGGATCCCCGGCGCCTTCTCCCCCGCCGGCAGGATCGGCGCATAGAGATAGGCCGCGATCGTCATTCCGTCCGGCGTGCGATACGTCACCTTGGTCGGATGGATCAGCGCCGGCGCGAGATACGCCGGGCCGGCCGATGTCGTCAGCTGCAGTGGCGTCCCGCCGGCCGCGGGGACGACGTAGAGATCCGCTGGGGCGACCGGCGTCTCCATCGTGAAGCTGATCCGGGTCCCGTCCGGCGACCACGCGGCGTTGCCGATCACGCCGGCGCCGCCGGGCGGGGCCGCGACGACGCGCGGCGCACCGCCCGCCGCCGCGACGACCCTCAGGTCCTGCATCCCGTTCCAGAGCGCGAGATAGAGGATCGACCGGCCGTCAGGCGACCAGCGCGCGCCGCTCTGGTTCGCCGCCTCGACCGCGACCGGCTTCGCCGCGCCGCCGCCGATCGGCACCGTGTAATAGTTGACCCACCCGCTCCGATGCGAGCGAAAGAGGATCGTCGTCCCATCCGGCGATACCAGCGGATACCCAAACGCGCCGCCAGCCTGATAGTCGAAGAAGTCCGTGTCCTTGAGGATCACCCGCGCCGATCCGCCGCCGCTGGCGTCGATCTCCATGATGTCGTGGTCCAGCCACCGGTCGTCCATCCGCACGTACACCAGATGCGCGCCATCCGGCGTCCACGACGGGAAAACCTCGTACAGCGGCTCGCTCGTCACCCGTGTCACCGCGCCATCCGGCACCCCGACCGTGTAAATGTCGAAGCTTCCGAATCGGTCATCCGCAACCGCCACTCGTCGCCCGTCCGGCGACCACGAGTAGGAGTTGATCCGGCCACCGAGGTGCGTCAACTGCACCTCGTGCCCATCGGCCAGCGACCGGAGATAGATCTCCGCCGGGCCGTCCCGGTTGGCGACGTACGAGACCCACCGGCCGTCCGGCGAATACGCGGGCTGATGCGTCTGCAGAAACGCGATCTCCCCCATCTCGATGTGCAGCGACGTCGGAAACCCGCCACCCGCCGGCACCGTCCAGAGATCCGACCCGCCAAGCGACCCGGCCACCATCAGCCGCGACCCGTCCGGCGCCCAGACCGGCGGCGCCCCGGCGATCGTCGACCGGATCGATGTCAGCTCTTCGGCGCTCAACACCACCGGCTCGGCGCTCGCGATTGGCGACGCCATCTGCGCCGAGCTCCCGACCGCCCATCCGACCGTCACGAGACCGCCTATCCATGCCATCGCGCGCATCGTCCCTCCGTGTGCCACTGGTGTCGTCTACTGGGCGTCCTTCCAGGCCGCCGTCGGCGCGCCGGGCGGCGCGTTGCGGGCGATCTGGGCGGCCATCTCCTTCAGGAGGTCGGCGTTGCTCATCGGCTGCCACCCATGCCCCTTGTTGGGCCGGCCGTAGCGGAAGTCGCCGCCGTAGGCGGGCGACGTCTCGCTCTCCAGCTGCGCCTGCAGCATGTAGACCGCCGGCGCGAGGAAGAAATCATCCATGTCGCCCGTCAGCAGGTGCAGCTTGCCGACCAGCTTCGGCCCGATCTCCGGCCAGTGCTGCTCGATGTAGTAGCGCAGATCGTAGCCGTGGTCGCGCATGTAGATCGCGACGTCGCGGTTGATCACGCCGGTCTTGAGGTCGAACAGCCGCACCGGATAGCCGTCCGGCCCGACCGGGCCATAGACCGCATTCCAGATGTCCAGCTGGGCGCACGAACGCCCGTGCGAGCCCGTCACCATCTCCATCTGGCTGATCGCCCGCATCGAGGCCACCGGCTGCCCCTCCGGCGTCATCTGCATCATCCGCTCCGGGGCACCCGGCGCGGCATTCGGCAGCACGAACGCGTTCGAGTCCGAGTAGATGTCGATCAGCTGATAGCGCCGGAAGTCGACCGGATCGGGAAAGAACGTCCACGTCCCGCCGAAGAAGTCGGGGTGGTACACCTGCAGCGCCAGCGACTCCCACCCGCCGGTCGACCCGCCGGTCAGCACCCGCGCGTACGGCTGCCGAATGATCCGGAAGTGCGTCTCGACGTACGGGATCAGCTCCTGCATGATCGCGTCGCCGTACGGGCCGTTGTTGACCGAGTTGACCGCGTACGAGTCGTCGAAGTACGGCGTCGGATGCTGGAAGATCACCAGGATCATCCGCGGGATCGAGTCGCCGATCCACTCCTTGTAGAACTGGTAGCCGCTCTCCCGCTTCCCCCCGCCGCCAAACGGTCGCGCCGACTCGGTGCTCGACCGGGCATTCACCGGCGCCAGCCGGATCGGCGGCGGTGGTGGCGTCGAATCCGTCGTGAAGTCGAACGGTGGGTCCAGCGTGAAGTGCGACTGGATATACAGCACCGGGTACTGCACCTCGGGGTGCTCGTCATACCCCTTCGGCAGCAGCACCGTCGCACCCAGATACTGCGGCACCCCCCACCACTTGGTCAGCATCGGGCTCTCGAACTTCACCCGCTTGACCCACTTCGTGTCCGGCGCCAGCGGGAGCGGCGGCAGCAGGTGGTCGAGCGTCATCTGGACCGTCCCCCCGGCCGCCGGATCGATGTGCACCTTGATCGGCGTGCTCACGAGGTTCCCCGGCGCATACGCCCAGCGCTGCCCCTCCCACTGATCCTGGTGCGCCCAGATCACGTGCCCGTCGGCGCGGTGATACTCGGTATAGATGTTGAGCACCGCCTGCGCGTAATAGTCGCCCGCCGGCAGGTCGCGGATGTTCCACAGCGGATAGCCGACCGCCGTCGTGTCGACCACCGCCCACTTCCCCGACGGCAGCTGCTCCACATCCGTCGCAAAGATCGGCACCCGCCCCGTCCGGAAGCGCGCCGACTGATACGCCGCCACCCTCGGCTCGATGTCCGGTCGCGTGAACAGCGTAATGAACAGCCGCCCGGTCACCGGCGTCGTCCGCAAGGACTTCGCGACGTTGACCTCGAACTTGAGCGGCGTCGTCGCTTGAGAGGCGGCGACGACCGGCATCAGGATCGCCGCGGCGGCCGAGAGGAAACGGGACGCGTTCATCGCGAGGCCGTGTTCCGTGCGGCGGGGGCGTGCGAGCCCGGCGGCCCGTGGTCCCAGTCCTGCGCGCTCGAGATGTTGGGCATCGACCAGTCGTCGCCGTTCCACCCCGAGAACCCGTCCATCTTGAAGAACCACGCCCCGGTGTTCGAGTCCGTGATCATGATCAGCCCGTCAGCGTTCCGCACCATGATCCCGAACGCGCCGTTATAGATGCTGTGCCCGTTCCAGCCGGGCAGCCCCCCGAACCCGCTCTCGTGCGTGCACTCGCAGGTGTAATACCAGCCCATCGTCCGCGGATGCGCCGGGTCCGACATGTTGAAGACCTGCAGTCCGTCCTCGTACGCCGACACGAAGACGTACGGCCAGCGCACCTCGTGGTTGTGGGCAAGGTCGTGCCAGTCGGCGTTCCAGACCGAGATCGGCTGCGAGATCGTCTGCACCTGGCCGGTCAGCCCAGGCCGCAGATCGAACAGCCGGAGTGGCGCCCACTGGTACTCCGTCTCGGTGACGACGAACGCGCCGTCCGGCGACGGCGTGATCGTGTGCCCCCAGCCGACACCCGCCATCCCCGTGATCGACGTCAGCAGCCTGACCGAGTCGGTCTTCGTCACATCATAGACGTAGTACCCGCCGGCACCCGCGCCGTAGAACTTGTCCTGCCGCGTCGCCGGATCATACCCGACGTAGAAGTCATGGTACCCGGAGATCGCGACCGCGCCGCTGCCGCCCTGCGAGAACCCCGGCAGCACCTCGCGATGCTTCGACCCCTCGGGTATCGGCACCGTCCCGATCAACCCCTGGTTCTTGTCACCGGCGAGCAGCTTCTCCATGTCGTAGATGTTCGCCTGGTTCGTCGTCGTCGTCGTGAACAGCAGCACCCGCCCATCCGAGTGCTTGTAGGCGAAGAGATTGTGGAACCCGCCGGGGAGCGACGGCTCGCGGATCCGCGCCACGACCTTGATCTTGCTCGTGTCCGGTAGCCCGGTGACGTCGAAGATGATCGCCCCGAGGTCCGCGTCGGGTGACCCCTGCAGGAACTGGAAGCACTGCGCGAGATAGTAGCGCCCGTGCAGCTTGAAGTACTTGCCGCGCAGCCCGCCGTCCCCCTGATGCAGCGCGGCGTTCTCGATCTTCCACTTGTACAGCACCTTCACGTTGTTCAAGTCGTGGAGGTCGATGATCGAGAACCCGGGCCGGTCACGCAGCTGCCCGACATACGCATACGGCCGCGACATCTCCTGCTCGATGTCGGCATCCCCGACCCGGAAGTACCCGCCGAGCGGGATATGCGCGATCAGGTGGACGTTCGGACTGCCGCCGATCTTGTCGAGCGGCGGCGCGACCGGCATCACATCCTGCGCGGTCGCGCGCCCGGCCGCGAGCGCGGTGCCAAGCGCGACAATGCCGAGCGCGATGGCGCGGTGGTGGACCATGGGGGACCTCGGGAGGAATGGGACCGATCGGCGACTCATGATGCCTTCGGATCGACGGTGAACATCATCTGCATCCCCGACTCCAAATGCTCGGCGATGTGGCAGTGCGCCATCCAGCGGCCCGGGTTCGACGCGTCGAGCAGAATCTCCTCGGTCGAACCGACGGGGATCAGGTCGGTGTCCTGCCACGCGAGGTCGGGGTTCGCGACCCCGTCGCGGGCCAGCACGAGGAACCGCTGGCCGTGGAAATGGATCGGGTGCCCCATCGGGTGCATCGACGCGGCGTCGTTATGGATGCGGATCTTCACCACATCCCCCTCATGGAACCGCCAGTCGATGTCCATGTTCTCCTTCCCGGTCGCGTCGTCGCGCAGGATCCACCGCACCTCGCGACCCGTCGACACCCAGTTCATGTCGGGCATCCCGTCGTTCCACTCGACGGGCGAGAAGTACATCGTGTCGACGGTCATGAACGAGACGACCGCGTTCGGCAGCCCCTGGATGTTCACCGTCAGCGTCAGGCTGCGATCGACCGGCTTGCCGAACAGCGGCCGATACCGATCGATGTCGGCCGACACCGGCCGGTAGGCCCGAAGCGCCGCAAACGCCGAGCGATGATCGGCCGTCGTCCGCTCGCCACTGACGTGCACCACGCCCAGCGTGTCCGTCTCGGGGACGTACTCGCCGGCGTAGTTGCTCACCCCCTGCACGCGATTGGCGATCGCGATGTCGCCCACACTGTCGAACCGGACCTCGACGACGAACCGCTGCGCCGGCGCCAGCACCACGCTCCCCACCATCTGCTCGCGCTCGAACCGCCCCAGATCGGCCGCGATCAGCTTGATCGGCGCCGACCCAAACGAGACGTTGTAGCTCCTCGCGCTCGACGCGTTCACCAAAAAGAACCGCACGACGTCGCCGCGATGCACCGCGAGGTGATACCGCGGCTCGCCATTGACCAGCAGCAGGTTGCCGATCCGCCCCATGATCGCAAAATCGGGCGACTCCTTCCCATACGGGATCAGTCCATGCCCATCCACCAGCAGATCATGCAGCATCAGCACCGACTCGGCGTTCACCGGGTTGTAATACGTCGAGTCGGCGGGATCGACGAGCGCCGTGCCGAACAGCCCGAGGTTCTGGGCGATATCCTCGCGCACGTGCGGGTGATACCAGTAGATCCCCGCGTCGGGGAAATGCACGCGATAGACGAACCCGCCCCCCGGCGCGACCGCCGCCTGCGTCACGCCGACCGCGCCGTCCGACGCGTTGGCCAGCCGCACGCCGTGCCAGTGGATCGACGACGGCAGCGTCGTGTGGTTCGTGTAGCGCACGACGATCGTCGCCGCCTGGTGCACGCGGATCAGCGGACCGGGATACTCGCCGTTGTACCCGTACATCACGTACCGCGCGCCGCCGATCGTCCGATGGATCACCCGCGCATCGAGATCGAGCGTGTCCCCGTCCCGCAACGACACCACCGCACTCGGGACCCCGTCGGCAATCGCGCCGTCGGCACCGGCGCCGTCCCCGGGCAGCCACGCCGTCACCTGTGGGCGCAGTCCATCCATCCCCGGCATCATCGGCGTGTTCGCTGGCATCGCCGGCATCCGGTGCCCGCCCGCGACATCAGCCGACATGCCGGGCATCCCCGCCATGCCACCCATCCCCGGCATCCCCGCCATCGATCCCGTGTCCGGCGTCGTGCGCTGCGCGAGCGCGACGCCGCCTGACAGCGTGGCGATCCCGACGCCCGCGAGCACGAGCACGCGACTCACCACACGCCGCGCGCTCACCACTGGGGGTTCCCGCCGTTGTTCAGCACGTGGCTCTGGAACCGCTGCATCCACGTGCTCGGCGAGGCGCCGCGCAGCAGGATCGGGCCGGTCCACCGGTCGCCGGCACCGCCCGGCTCCGGCGTCACGAGGACGATGAACTTGTTCCAGTCCACCTCCCCGACGACCGAGTCGGCGCCGCCGACCACGCCGAGCCGCTGCACGAGACTCAGGTCGGGCACCGTCGCCCACGCGACGTACGCCCGGGTGCCAGGGTACGCGCTCCCCGCATCGGGCGGCAACCCGGCGACGGTGACGTGCACATCGTACCGCACGTGCCCGTCCGGCGTCAGCGACATCCCGAACGGCGACACCGCCCGCGTCAGCACCGCGGCGCCGCTCGCGCCGGGTGCGTCAGCCGTACTCTCGAGCGGGATGCGGTACATCGCCGGGCGCGCGACCACGCCCGCCAGCACCGCACACCATCCCGCCGTCCATGCCCATCGCCCGCGCACCATCCACCTCCCCACTCTCGGCCGGTCGCCCCGCGACCGGATCGACCTAGAATCCGTTCACCGTCGTACAACCCTCCGGCGACGTCGACAACGCCTGACACTCCGCCAGCGGATACGGCAGGATCGGGAAGAACTTCTCCGTCGACAGCTGGTTCGGCAGCTCACTCAGCTTGTTGTACTGCCGATAGTCGATCCACGAGTGACCGCCTTCCCACATCAGCGAGTAGCGCTTGTTGTACAGGAGCTCCTCGAGCAGATCGTTCGCCGACGAGGCCGGCGTCAGTGTCGTCGGCGCCAGGCCGCCGGACTCGGCGCGGATCAGGTTGATGTCGGCGATCGCCTGCGCGTTCTGCCCGAGCCCGAGCTCCGCCTCGGCGCGCATCAGGATCAGCTCCTCGTTGCGGATCATCGAGATCGATGACGTCGGGCTCGTGTACAGCGTGAACTGCCACTCGCTCACGATCCCGTCGAACGCGAACTGCTGGACGCTGTCCATCTTCGTCAGCACCCGCTCGTCCCGCGCCCCGCCCGGCTGCAGCTGCGCGTTCGCCACGATCTGCGGCTCGGCGTAGTAGTACGGCTCGTAGCGCGGGTTCGTCTCGTCACCCGAGTTGTTCGTGAAGTCGAACGACGCGCCGTACGACAGCGATCCGGTCGTCGTCAGGAACGACGCCGCCAGATCCGTCTCGGCGCTCGCATAGTCCGAGATCAGGAGATCGACCCGCGCCCGCAGCGCACGATTCAGCGTCAGGAACGCCGCCGGCGTGCTGAAGTTCGCCATTCCCGGCGGCAGCGCAAACGAGAACGACGATCCGCCGGCCTGCAGGTGCGTCTGCGCCGAGTCGAGCAGGTTGAGAATGTGCTGGTAGACCTGCGCCTTCGTCGCGATCGGCGCCGGCGAGCCCGTCGCCGGGATATCGACCGCGATCGGGATCCCGAACGTGTCGCGCGTCATCGCCAGCGCCGTCAGGTCGTACGCCTCGAACGTCTGGATCCAGCCGCGCATCGCCTCCTTCTGCGCCGTCGTCAGGTCGGGGACATTCCCCAGCGCGTCGAGCACGACGTTGGCGGCCCGGAGATCGGCGTACTGCCCGCTCCAGATGTTCTGGACGAAAAACGACCCCGGCACGAGCGGGCCGATGATGTAGAGCGGCAGGTCACCGCGGGCGCCGCTCATTTCGTAGCCTTCGCGCCCGAACATGCCGAGCGTCTCGACGATGTTGGCCGCGTTGTCGCGGGCGCCGCGGAGCAGGCCGATCGAGATCGCCCCGGCCGACACGCCGGTCGGGGACGCCTGGAAGCCGGCGATGCTCGAGTTGTTGAGGTCCGGCACGAGGGTATCGGCGCAACCGACCGTGCCGCCAAGGGCGACGAGTGCCACCAGAACGAGGGATCGGGTCATGCGCGGGTCCTTCCGAATGGTCAGGGTCATGGGCTCAGAACCCCAGGCTCAGGCCGAACCAGAACGTGCGGCTCGGCGGGAACGGCGCGACGTCGACGTTCCGCGCGATATTCTGGTTTCCGAAGTTACTCACTTCCGGGTCCAGACCGGGATACCGGGTCCAGGTGATCAGGTTCCGCCCGCTGGCGCTGACCGACGCGCTGGAGAAGACATCGCCGAGCTTCTGGACGAGGTAGAGCGGCAGATCGTAGGAGATCGTGATTTCGCGGAGCTTGATGTACGAGGCGTCCTGCACGTAGACCGACGTGTTCGTCGGCCACTGCGAGACGCGGTAGGCGCCCTTGCCGACCGTCGTGTCGCCCTTGCGGATCGGTGTCGTGTAGTCGGAGCTGTTTTGCGCCAGGTCGTAGAAGAGCTGCGTCAGGTCGATGTCGTCGCCGCCCTTCTGCGCGTTGAACAGGAAGTAGAGGTGGGCATGCTTGTAGGTGAAGTTGCCGCCGAGCCCGACCTTGTAGTCCGGGTTGGCGTCGCCGATCGTCCCGACGACGACGTTGCCGTTCCCCTGGGTGACGTTGCCGATGATCTGCGTCGGCGAGTGGCCGGCCTGGATCTCGAACGCGCCGAACTCGGTCGGGAACCCGCCCGGGCTGAACGGGGCGACCGGCAGCGTCTCGACGATGCTGGCGTTCTTGGCGAAGTTGGCGAACATCGTCCACTGCACCGTCTTCGTCTGGATCGGCGCCACCGACGCCTCGACCTCGATCCCGCGCGTCCGCAGCACGCCGCCATTGAGGAACTCGGTCGTGTACCCGAGCGACGGCGGCAACGACCGCTGCAGCAGCAGATCACTGACCCGCTTCTGGAACCCGGTGATCCCGAGCGTCGCCGCGCCCTTGAAGAACGTCAGGTCGACGCCGCCCTCGACCTCGAGCACGCGCTCGGGGCGGAGGTCCGGACCGGCCAGCGAGCCGCCGATCTGCTGCGACGCGATGCCGGCGTAGTTGTTCGACGCCAGCTCGCCGAACTTCTGCCCGTAGAGCGGCTCGTTGCCCGACTCGCCCACCGCCGCCCGAAACTTGACATCGGTCAGCGTCGGGCCGGTGACCGGCAGCCGATACGAGGCCGACCCCTTCGGATAGAAGTACAGGGTGTTGTTGTCGGCGTTGTTGCTGCTCCGGTCGGCGCGGGCGCCGGCCGTCAGCAGCAGCCGGTTGTTGAGCGTCAGGAACTCCTCCTGCAGGAAGAGTCCCTGGTCGACGACGTTCTGCCGGGTCTCGGCGACGACGGCTGACGTCCCCTTGTCGACGTTCGACAGGTTGCCGCTCAGGTTCTTGGCGTAGGTGTTGTTCTGGTTCTGGTTGCGCGTCTCCTGCGAGATGCCGAACTGCGACGTCGCCGAGAACGCGCCCGACGACGGCGTGTAGACGTCGACGAGGTTGAAGTTGACGTTGGTGTTCAGGTTCGTCGTGTTCGTCAGGACGCTTTCGCCGAGCGTGCCGTCCTCGACCTCGAACTGCAGCGTCGGTGGCGAGTAGAGCGAGTTGGTCTGCGAGAAGACATCGGCGCCGCCGATCGCGATGAAGTTCAGGGTGTTGTGGTCCGACGCCAGCAGGTGGACGGTCGCCGTCCCCGAGAGGATGCCGCGGTAGGTCCCTTCGTCGTTGTGCAGCAGCTGCGCCGTCTGCAGCGGGTTGCTCGTCCCGAACGGGTTGTTGGGGAACGTGCCGTTGGGCAGCTCCTGCAGGTTGAAGAAGTTCGGAATGAACGGAATCGAGGCGTAATACGACGCGCCGATGTTGTCGTTGTTCGTCAGGCCGCGGCCCGACGACGTGTGGCCGAGCGTCGTCCCGATGTCGAGGTTCACTCGGCTTCCCACCGTCTGGTTCAGGTGGGCGCTCATCGACGTCTTGTTGAAGTAGGTGTTGAGGATGATGCCGCCATCGTGCTCGTTGATCCCCGACACGTAGTACTGGGTGTTCTCCGATCCGCCGCCGACGTTGGCCGTCGTCTGGAACGACAGCGGCTTGTAGCCGGCGAGCTCCTTCTCGTGGTCGTAGGTCGCCGGGATCTTGCCGTCGGCGAAGTACGGCGCGGCGGTCGCGCCGAAGACGTTGACCGCGTCGGTCGAGTCGGTGAACGTCCGCTGCCCGAGTTCATTCGACAGCGCGCTGAACCCGAACCGCTGGGTGATGTTCGCCTTCGTCCGGCCGGCGTGTCCGCGCTTCGTCGTGATGATGACGACGCCGTTGGCCGCCTTCGACCCGTAGATCGCCGATGCCGACGCGCCCTTCAGGAACTCGATGTTCTCGATGTCGTTCGGGTCGAGATCGGCGAGACGGTTGGTGGCATTGTCCTCGTTGGACGAGATGGCCGTGCTGCTCGCCGCCTTGGTGATCGCGTTGGCGCCAGAGGCGACCGCGGCGTTGCTGATGATCACGCCGTCGACGACGTACAGCGGGTCGTTGGAGCCGATGATCGAGGAGACCCCGCGGAGCCGCACCTGCATGCCGCCGCCCGGCGCGCCGGAGTTGGCGCTGATGTCGGCGCCGGCGACCTTGCCCTGGAGCGCCTGCTCGACGCTCTGCGACTGCACCGCCGCCACCTGGTCGGCGGAGACCGTCGACACGGCGTTGGCGAGGTTCTGTTTGCTCACGCCGGTCGCCTGGCCGGTGACGACCTGCTCCTCGAGCTTGAGCACGTCCTGATCGAGGCCGGCGTTGACGACGTTGACGTCGGGCGGCACGACCTTCTCGAGCTGCTTGTAGCCGATCCGGCGGAAGACGAGCGTCGTCGCGCCGCTCGGGATGCTCAGGCTGAACGTGCCGTCGTCCTTCGTGTGCGTGCCGGAGAGCGTCGTCTTGACGGCGACCTGCACGGCGCCGAGCGGACTGCCGCTGCGGGTGTCGATCACCTTGCCGGTGATGACCCGGGTCTGTCTCGAGACGGCGGCCTTCACCGGCGGCGGCGCGACCTCGCCGTCGAACCGGCGGATCAGCGTCGCGTGGCCGGTCGCCGACAGCTGGACGTCGACCCCCGAGTCGAACAGCAGCTCGCCGAGCGCCCCGGCGAGCGTGATGTCCTGCGCGTGGAGTGAGACCAGGCGCGTGAGCGCGATCAGGTCGGGGCTATAGGAGACCTCGAGTCCGCCGAGTGCGGCGACCTGCGTCAGGGCGTCCCCGAGGGGGACCTGCGTCAGGCTGACGGTGACGCGTCGCCGGAGGACGCTGGCGTGGCTCATGTCCGTCCGGATCGCGCCCCCGTCGACCGGCTCGGAGAGGAACCGCGGCGCGTGCTCCGAGAGCGCGCCCGCGCTGGCGAGCATCGTCTGGGCCGGGAGCGGCCCGGTCGCCGCGAGGGCGATCGCGATCATCATCCCGACGCCGGCGAGTCTCGCTCGCCACGTCGGGTGCGCGCACGTCCCACACTCCATGACCCGCCTCCCCCGCGCACCGGATGCGCGGTCTGTAGGTGCCTCCGCCATCACCCCGAGCCCCACGACCACCCTCGCCGCCCCGCTCCCGCCCCTGCGCGCCGATCCCATCGCGGTCACGCTCGACGGCCCGCTCGAGCCCGACCCGCTCGACGTCGCGCTCATCGCGCCGCCAGGAAGAGGACCGCGCCGTGGTCGTTCTCGGTGCGGGCATCGACGGCGGCCGCAACGGACGCGACGACCGTCGCCGCGG
>Ga0116227_10012188_pt1 | contig 14118 bp, 24 predicted proteins | sample S1TSphgellanicum_FD_89693 | JGI IMG/M metagenome (GOLD analysis project Ga0116227, IMG submission 89693) | Host-associated microbial communities from peat moss isolated from Minnesota, USA - S1T2_Fb - Sphagnum magellanicum MG | ecosystem: Host-associated > Plants > Peat moss > Unclassified... | reverse complement strand
CCCCTATATTTGTCGCATACAAAAAGCCAATAGAAAATATTCACTATACATTTACGCTCAAATTCACGACAATAAAAGCACTAACCAATTACGCAAGGGATTTTATGCAACAAACCCTACCCCCTCTCGAATGGCCTTTCTCAAACCCTAAAACTGTGCATAGTTTTAGCGACCGATGCAAAGACTTCGCAAAGCGCATGGAAACTATGACTCTCTGCGCACAAATGAACCTTAACAAATTGGAACAGCAAAATGCAAATCAAACTACCTCCCAATGAGCGCCCCCATATCTACATGCATAAAGGCGCATGGACTATCAGGGCTTTCGACAGCGTTAATTTCTTCGCCATGCAGCATGCCGTGCGCTGGTGCAATGAAACCAATGAGCGAATCGCAGCAGACAAAAATCGCGCCGCCCTAATCGCCGCTGGCTACATGAGGCCATAGGCCATGCACTACCGCACCAAATCCCTGCAAGAGGTAGAAGTAGATGACATTGTGCTGATTAATCAATTAGTGCTTGTCGTAGATTCTTCCGTAACAGAAAACGGGCGCACGCTGCTAATCATGCATCAAGCGTTCTTCGCAATGACTAGCCTTACATACGAAGATGACGCCATTAAGGGCATTTGGGTTATGTACGGCGGCAAAGATACGGAGCATTAAACATGTGGCCTAATTGGGAATGGCACTATTTCTGTATCGTCGCAGTAATATTTTTCTGCCTGTTCTTTTTTGACGACGATTTGATGGGATAATACATGCAATATTTAACCGCCCGTAGACCACTAATCTCCCTTGCAGTGGCTACGGTTTTACATCAGCAAGGGCAAAAGGAAAACGCTATGAATAGCAAGACTGCCGCAAGCAACGCAACATCGCACGTAGACCGTGTGAAAGCTGAGCAAAAAGCACTCGCCGAAAACTTGGCGAAGCTCAATAACTTTTTGGGTACTGACAAGTATCTTGAGCTTGAATACGCTGACCGTGAGTTGCTGCAAAAGCAGCGCGATGCAATGGCAGAATACAATGCCATTCTCGAAAAGCGCATTGCACGCTTCTAAGCCAAGGCAATAAAAAACCCCCGCTATGCGGGGGTATTAATTTGCCATGACTACCTATCAGCGCCCGCGCCCCGGGCGCTTTTCTTCTTTTTCCGCTGTATCGTTCTTCCCCCGTTGAACCCCACCCCAAACCAGCGCGGCAATTGCAGATGCAAGAATCGCGTTAATGTCTTTGCTCTCTTGACCGAATATGTTAATCAGCACCAGTGCGATAACACAAACGATGGCGGCAATATAATTCATGTTTTCCCCCTTCCGGTTTTGAATATCGCACTTGAGTGCGTGTGTAATTGCGTTCATGATTCACCTACCTTTTTAGCTGCAAAATAAATAGTAATGCCGGTAATTGCAATCCCTACGACTACCAAACCCACATTACCGATTAGCCCTCCAAACTTGTCCCAAAGGGTATCTTTTTTTGCTGCTTCCGCTGCAGCGTCTGCGCTGCGCTGGTTGACGGTATCCACATTACGGCGATTCCAGCGATTGCCAGTACCGATATATGGGCCTGTTTCCCCGGCTGGGTCTGTCGCCATATCGGTGCCAAAATATTTATCGATAATGGATTGGCTACCCGTTCCGCTATCGTATTTTGTCCCCAATTTTTGCTTGAGACTTGCCAAATAATTATTGGCATTCAGCCGGTCATTAGCGTTTAACCCGGGTTGTTTTAGCAGTGCTTCGGTGTCGGCAATTTCCCGCTGCACATTAATCTGATTTAAATCAGTGCCAAACAACCCGGGCAGATTGCTTTCGACGGCGTAGCTAGTCGCCATGGCTAGATGCTCCAGCCCCGGGCATCGCCCACGCCAGGGATATAGCCGGGGCGCTGCCAGCCGTAACCGCTCCAGGGTTTGGGCGGGCTAGTGGTGGCGACGATGATAGAGCTACTGACCGTTTGCACGGGGTCTGCAGCATCATCGCAGCAGCAATCGCGAGCCAGGGGGTTATTAGAAGTCACCCCAAAATCGCCAGTGAAATTGTTCACCTGCGACATATCGCCCGTTTTGTACTGACTGCCGCCCACACTAATCGGCATGAGCGTTTGCATGGCGGGCCAGGTAATGCGCGCGCCATCCATAAACATATTCATGCCGCCGCCCGCATACTTAAACCCGGGGTCAGAAACCCCGATAGTTCCGGTCTGCGCCGCAGGCAATGGAAAAACGCTGGCGTAATTGGCAGTTTTACCGCGCAGCAAAAGCCACGCCACCAAACCAATGCCACCAGCCACCAAAAGTTTTTGCTTTGTTTTCGCATCCATTTTATGGCCTCCTATTACGCCATTGCCGCCATGCCCAATTGAGTAAGCATTTTCCACTTCTCATTTTTGGCCGATTGGTCTGGCGGTTTCATATTGCCAATGCCCTGCATTTGTGCGCCCAGAGAGCCAGCCATGCTTGCAATGCCTGCAGTGCTTGCCAAATTGGTCTGCGCCAGAGCGTTACCCAATCCGACTGCGCCGCCTGCAGTGCTTTGGATCATGCCAGCTTGCGCGCCAAATCCAGCCATAGCTACTTGCCCAGCCGTTTGCATAGCCGTCATGTTTTCCATGGCAGAAGCATTCAGCGCGGCGATTGCTGGGGACTGAAATTGCGCGACAAGCTGAGACGCGCCCTGCGCCGCTGCCAAACCGGCCTGACCTTGTGCAAGCACATAATTAGCCTGCGCATTCATTGAACCGATTTGCGTTTGACCGGCAATCATCAGGCTATCAGCCGTAGATTGTCGGCCAATATCGGCCATTGCCACGGCTTTTTGCGCATCGATTTGCGCCATTTGCTGCGACAACTGACCGGTAAGCGCAGTCATGTTCAATTGATAAGCCTGCTCGCGTTGCTTTGCCTGCTCGCCAATTGCGGCGTTTTGCACTGCGTTTGCATTTTGCGCCGCGTAAGCTGCTGCCAGCGGGTCACTAGTGCCGCCGCCGCGCATTTTGCTAATGAGCAAAAGTCCGACTACGCCGCCAGCGACCCATGGCCAGTATTTTTTGATTGCTTCGGTGGTATCGCTCATAACACCCCCTTAAACCGCCATCGATTTTGCAACGACAAAAAGAGTCGTATACAGCATCAAGGCTTTTTCATTATCACCGGCTTTGACGGCGGCAATAGCGGGCTGCAAATAGCGGGTTTTGAGGTGCTCGAAACACCATGCGGCGTCTTGACGGTTTTTAATCGCCAGAACGATTGCAGGGGCTTTGGAGTAATACTCTTGAACCAAGGCATTTTTACCGCCCTTCACCATGTAATCGTCGCGGAATGCTCGCAGGGTTTGCAATTCGTCGCAGTCGTCGGCCTTGCTATCAGCATCGCAAATTGCAGTGGTGATAAAGCAACCAGAGTTATTGGCCTTGGCTACGCGAACAGCGGCGTCTGCGTTGTACTTGCTGGCACCCAAAAAGCCATCAAACATTTGTTGCAGATTCTGCCCCTGCTGCTGGCTTACATCGGCCTGCCGCTGAAAGGCGCTGCTCAAAAAGTTTGTGCTTGCTTGTCCCTGCGCTTCAACGCCAGTTTGTGCTGCACCGAAAACGCCGCCGAAAAACTGCTGACTGCGTGCGGTATTAGCGCTGGCGAAATCCAATGCGCCATTTGTCATGTTATTGACAGTGGACAAAGGAATATCGAAGGAAAAGCCAGAATTCGGCGCGGGGCTTCCGGTAGTGCCGAAATTGAGGGGTGGTGTGGTGTAGGTAATACCGCCAGCGAAAGCGTTATTATCATCGCCAATGCGACCCGAGCGGCCAGCGTTTGGCACGCCGCCAAATGCCGCATACGAGTCAGCCATGGTATTTGCCACGCTACCACCCATACGCCCGGTCACGTCCATGGTAGAAGCGCCACCCAAATACTGGCCTTCGGGCGGCGCTTTGTTGTTGCCAATATCGCCACCTGCAGCACTGGCAATAGAGCCACCGCTAAAACCCGAGAAATTCAGGTTAGCAAACACATCGCCAAAATTAAAGGCGCTATTACTAGCGCCGGAATTTTGAGGCATTGCGCTTGCTACCGAACCCCCAGAACCCAGCCCCTGATTACCAAGTGCTGCGAATGCGCTACCGAAAGCGCTAAGAGGATTGGAAGCCATTATTATCCTTTCGACTTGCCGACAGAATCTTGCAGGAACAAGAATTCAGTGAGCAATGGGCTGTAGTTATTGACGCTTGGGAGTACCGCACGATTACGCGCTACGCCTTCAAAAGAAGAAAGCACGCTCAATACTGGCACTTGTCCCGGCCACGGCTGGGGGCTGTCTTTCAGGCCCATATGACCCGACCACTGCAAATGCGAGTCGCCGGGGCTATAGGGTTGCCAGCCGGGGGCGTAGACATTCCCCGCGATGTTTGGGAATCGAAACGGGAATGTCTTAGCCATTTAGTAGCCTCCGCCCAGCACGTTACCAGCAGGCGAACCGCCCATGGCAGCGTACAGCGCATTGGAAAAACCAGATGTGGAAGCCTGGATAACTTGCGCAGTTTTGTTCTGCGGATTTACCAGCGTGTAGAGGATGGCGACTCCAACAATTGCCAGGGCAATGCCGGTAACGTCTTTGACAATTTCATTCATGATTTTTGAGCCTCGCTAGAAATAATGCCGAACTGCGTGCGGAGCGTGTCCCAATTCGACAAGACAAAGGAAATAACTGCCAGGGTAAGAAACGGGGCGGCAAGTTTCTTCGTCGCGGGTATCTCCCAAATAACCGCGATAACGGCTATTGAAATAACCCATGGCAAAAAGCCCCCCATATCTTTATCGGCTTCGGCAAGCAATTGCCTGCCGTTACCGTTCATACCCACTAGCAGAGCGTATAGGCCATATGCCATTATTGCTAGGAGATTCATTGCGAACCCCCGCCCGCTAGTTTCAGGTAGTCCAATAGACGCCCCTTAACTAGCAGGTAAACAGGCACTGACAAAAGAACCCAGCTTAGTGGTTGCATGGCAATCAATCGATGATGGATTCGATGCCGAATTTCCAGCCAATGAGCAGCAGAACTACCCCGGCCAGAAATGCGCCATGGCGAAACATATTGCTTTGAGCATCCATGGTTTCGCCCCTTTCTTATGCCGAACCGGCAGTGATACCGGGCAGCGGAGATCCGCTCGGATATTGCACTTCAAATTGCGAAATCAGCTTGCTGCCAGCGGCGGCGGTCAGAATGTCCATCTTGGCTTGCACGTTGGCGTAGAGCTGCGTCAAAATGGGCTGGCGACGACTGGTCAGGAAATAGCTGCCGTTTGGCATATCGCAATTTGCCATGTTCCGCTGCAGCTCGCGCAGAATGCGCGGCGAGTATTCGCGGAAATTGGTATTGCTGTTTGCCACCAGCGTAATGCCCGACAAATCAGCGCCGTTGGCGGTGAAACCGTTGCCGTTCTGGTATTGGATCAGGGTAGACAGAATGGAACGATTGTTCGGGTAGTTCACGTAAGTGGATTGATTGGCCGCGATATTTGCGGTGGTGGTATAGCCACCTTCAAAACCGTAGATTGTGGACAAGTCGACCAGCGGCAGGAAAGCAGCGCTCATTGCTTGAGGCTGGATGTAGTTCTGGAATGCTTCAATGGTGACGCCACCATTTACCGTCACGCCAGTAGCAGGGCCGTATGGGAACTTGTATTGATCTGCGCCGCTGAGGGAATTGGGCAAATCGACGGTGATGTAATGTTCGCCCACGTTGGTTTGCGTCAAAACTGCGCCGGTCAAATCGCTCGCAGGATCATAGGCCATTGGCACATAGATACTGAAATAGATTGTACCCGCGCCATTTGCAGCCGGCAAATTCAGGATGTTGGTATCGTAGTTCATGGCGGGCACTGCGCCGCCTGCTGCCGATACGTTGTTTGGAATCAGGCCCAGCGCATCGCCTTGCTTGAAGGTTTGAGCTTGCCACAATTGAGCGCCGTTGGTCTTGGTGCGATTCACGCCCGCGAAATCGGTATAAGTAACCGTTTGGGCGATATTCCACGGCGCCAGCGGGGATACGCTGTCAAAGGTGGCAATTGTCACGGGGATGGAAACCAGCAGATGCACGCCGGTCATAATGCCCATGCGCTGCAGGGGGATGCGAATTTGCCCGCCCAATTGGCCGATTTGCGGCTGCAGGCGTTTGGTCATCGCAATGCCAGTTTGCAGCAGGTTGTAGCGCGCCATCGCATTTTGCTGCTGGGGGGTCATTTGTTGTTCAGCCATGTTTTTTCCTAGAAGAAAAGAGAAAAGAAAATGCGCAAGGGTTTATTCTTGCGCGGTTTGGAATTCACCTAGACCCATGCGGTCAAGGCCGCGATTTGCCAGGTAAATAAATGCATAGGCGAAAACGCCTATCACCAGAATGTCATGGAAATTTGCGAATTTCATTTTCACGCCTTCCACTGGGCAAGACCGCCCTTGTCCAAACCCTTGTTGATGGCCCAGACTGCCACATAGGCAATCAGACCCACGGTAATAAAATTGCTCAGGTTGATGCGAATTTCACCCATTTGGAAATCTCCTGTTGAGGTGGTTGAGGGAACAAAAAGAAAGAGCCTTAATTATAAGGCTCTTTTTGGGAAATACGCAATTTATTTCGGGACTGGCTTAAAACTGCGTAATTTGTCGGCGCTAACGTCATACCATAGCCAATAGTGCGGGGCTAATTTCCCGATAAATTCTTCCCGCCCGGTCATCTGGTGCATGCGCTTTCGGTCATCGGTTAATGACAGCGACATACCGCCGATGTATTGGGACTCCGAAAAACAAAATTGCGAAATCCACGCGGGGCGCTGGGTCATACCAAGAAACGATTGTTCTAATTCACGCCCTCGCGTGAGTAGCCCCAAAAGACCCTCGCCAGCACGGCCATTATTGTGCAGTGTGTAGAGTTCGTCTGCACAAACGCCAAGTTTTTTATATGATCCATGGATGTATTCCAAAAATAAATCCAGATTTTCGGGGGTGGCTTGCGGCCCTGTAGGGTTCACGATTGTAAATCGATGCTCTTGCAGCGACCGGTCTAGCTTCTTTAAATCAATGCCGTTAATCGTGTGACTATCAGGCAATGAATCGTAGGCTTTTGTATGCTTGGGATTAAGAATAATCCAGCGACCGGGGGAGCGCTGTAAAAGCCACTTCCCCAGCGTGCTTTTGCCGGAGCCTGTACGCCCCGACAAAATAGCACGTTCGCCCAGCTTAATTAGCGGGAAATTGTCCATTGTCAAAACCTGGCGTTTGTGGCGCGACTTCACGGAATGACGCGTCGGTTGCTTGGTTCTTTTTGGCCTGTTTCATGCGGGCATTAATCTGCATCAAACGGGGGCCGTAAACCATTGCGGCTGCTGCCAGCAATTGCAGGGCCGCGCCGGTTTTGCCGTCAATACTCAAGTCGTACTGGTCGGCTACACCCAGAATGCCCCCAGCGAGCATAACGCCCTCTTGCTCATGAATAGCCAGTTCTGGCATGCCAGTAAGCATTGCCGCCATTTGGTGGATACCGGCGAGTTGTTTGCCGAGGGCTGCAATTTCTTCGCCCGATTTAGCGGCTTTCTTCTGGCGCGTCGGTTTGGGGGTTGCTTGCGATGCGCTGGCATGGGGGACTCCTTCGGCAATCAGTTTCTTTTCAGCATTGGACGGGCGACCGCGACCGCGCTTTACAGGCGGCTCATTTTGCGGGGTATCCTGCGTCGGCGTCTGTGCGCCATTTTCGATTACTTCGGGAGTCTGCTTTTCAGTTTCGATTTTTTCGGTAGTCATGGCTAATGCTCCGGTTTAATTACACCCAGCGACGGGTGCGGGTTTTCACTTCTTCGGTGCGAGTTTCTGGCGCATCCGAATTAGCGGGCGGGGTTTCCTCAACCACTACGCTCTCGGTAGTGACTTCGGCGGGAGTGTCAGAGTCGGTAACGGCGTCGGCGACTTCCGCGACAATTTCCTGCGTCACTTCTCCGGCGAATGATAGGACATCGATTTGAGAACGCAGATTCTCGTAGGTTTCACCCACGCGATTTTCAATGCGCTCCAAAATCACATACAGGCCGTCAATGCGCTCATGAATGGCGCGATATTCAGCGCCATTGTCTTGCTTGTTGGCGATGACTTCGGCGACAGCCAGAACGGCGGTGGCGTCGGCCACGGCGTCGGAAACGCCGCCAGTGTTTTCAGCGGCTGGCGTTTCGACTTCGATTTTCACGGTGTTTTCGTCGTCCATAAAACCCCCTTATTGGTTGCCGTATTCGCGGCGTACAAAATCGCCGTCCACTTTCATGGCGTCGATTTTCTTAGAAAGGGCCTCATTGCTGGCAATGGCTTTTTCATTGCTGGCAATGGTTTCCTTGTTGACTGCCATGGCCGATTGAATCAATTCAATCAGCTGCTGAATCAGCGGCAGATATTTGGCAATTTCGGCGAGATTGAACATGCGTGTTTCCTTTCTGGGTTACGCGGTGGCGAGAATCTCAATCAGGATATTGAGGGACATAGATGTAGTGGCTTCGGTGAAAATCATATTCCAGGCCATTGGCGTGCCATCAGTCAGGCCGACATACACAAATGGGTAGCTGCAATTTTTGTCGGCATTGTTGGGGTATGCGCGGCGCGTCAGCGGATCAGCCAATGTGGTGACTGTCAGCGCTGGCAAAGTACCGCCTGCATTTTCGCCCTTACCATTCAAAGTGATTTTCACAATGAAATTACCTGCAGGCGGCACCAGCTTACCATCGCCATCAATAGACCATACTGGGCCGGATTGCGCCTGAATAGCAATCATGGCGGGGGTGAATGTGCCAGCAGCGCCGCCAGCAGCGAAAGCGAAAACGCTTGCAAATTGTGGGCCGCTGCCGCCACCGCCAGTTTCAGCGGAAATAATCGGATTTTTCGGGTCAGTAGCATCAATGGTGATATTGTCACCGGCCACAATAGATTCGATATATTCAGTCGGCATACCACCCCCAGACGATGCGGCAGAGTTATAAGGAAAAATTGGATAGTCGACAAAAAATACTTTCGTATTTCCTGCGCCATTAATCAGTGCGGTTTGCATGGAAACTGCCGGATAGGGCAGGCAAACCATAGCGCCCTTGGCACACGTAATCACGAATTTCGTTTCCGCAATTTCGACAGTGCAATCCGCGTCCGCATTGGTGGCGTCAATCATCACCCCTTGCGGACTGAAAATATCACCATCAATTTCATAGTCACGAAAATCTACTTGTTGCTCTACGCCTGCAACAAGTTCATTAAGCACTCGCACGCATTGGGGTTGACCTTTGCCAATGCGATTAAAGTTACTGACACTGAAAAGAGGATTCATGTTAATTTCTCCAAAATAAAAAGAATTATATATCAGCAGCAGGGATTACAGTAATTGTTTTCCTCTATGAAAATGCCATTTACCACGGGGAATTTTTCCGGGGTATTTACCCGAGCAGGCGCGCAAAAAGGCACCAGACAAATAAATAGGCCGTTTGGGTTAGGGGTGCGAATTTTGGAAACCGCCAGGGAGACGGAATTAGGCACTACGCCGCCCATGCTGGCGTCTACCATCACGGGCGGCGCTGGGTTGAAAATATCATCAGTGCGATTCACCAGCGGATATGGGCCAATTACGGGCGGTGGCTCATATGAGAAAATAAAATTGGCTACTCGCACGCTGTCTACATCCAGCGTCACAAAATAATCTCCAGATGCTGGCATTGTGGGCTTGGGATTAATTTGCACGCTGCTGGGGTCTAACACCCAGCCAGTCGGGACAATTACGGGGTTTTCTGGCGTACCGTCTTGGGGGCCGGAAATGATAGGTAGAAAATAATTGCTGTAAACATCTTCGCAAGTGCGACCACCATTCACCAAATCGCGGCAAATTTGGCCAAGCTGGTCAATGCTAATAAGCAATGGCATAAGCGGCTGCGTTTCCGTAGCCGCTTCGGTATACATTAAATATTCGCAGGCCATGATTTACCACCCCATTGCACGCTTGAGGGTTACTGCATATTCGCTGCTACCGTTGTAGCGACGGGCAAACATAGACATTTTGCCCGCGTCTTGGCGAATATCTTCTAGCGTGAAATTAATTCCGCGCTTTTCAATGAATGTTTGAAAGCAAGCCTCTTGCAATTCCTCATTGCTCATGAAAGCATTTACGTCGCCTTGCAGGTTGCAGACGGTGTAAAGATTTTCACCCATGATTTGGAATTTGCCCCAGCTAGTGCGGCAAATCATTTCAGCGGTGGCGCGGGAAATTTGCAGCGGCTTATATGCACGAATGCAGTTATTCACGGCTTGAGGGGAGACCGTGAATTTTGGTTCAAACCGCATAGCGTAGGGAATCCCGTTGCTTTCCACTCGGGCCACCAATTGCGAAATAGTCGAAATCATTTTTTACCCTTTCGGTAAGTGTTACGCGCCGCTCGAATTTCAGAATTACACCCGCGCCCGAGCGGACACGACTTTTACGCGTGGGTGTAAGTTTGATGATTTGTGCGGTTTTCATGCCGCCAATTTTACCCGAATTTTGCCCGTGCTGTCACGCTCAAAATTCACTGAATTATTAATTGTGGATGACTTGCGGCGCAGGACTACAGCTTGCGACCCGCCCTTTTTAATGTGGGTCTTGAGCGATGCCAGAGACAATGCCTCTACCTCACTACCGCCCGTTTCCAACAATTCCCGCAATACGTCCTGCGTGACTTGTCGGCGGGGCAGTCCCTTGGCGGCACCCAAATATGACCCTTCGTCGTGTCCCTTAATGGCTTTCGCCAAAACTCCCGAATACACCTTAGGGGCTATGGCTCGGAATTCTTTCCATTCTTTCTCCAATTTCCATTGCCCATATTCACTGCCTACGTCAATTGCTTGAGCGTGTCCTTTTTTAATTGTCAGACTGTCAGTGTCACCGTAAATGACATTTTCAACGCCTACTGTGTAGACAGTCTGCAGCAGAGACAGACGCGAGTGCGCAGTAATAAATGCCGCCCAATGGGGCATGCATCGCATGTCTTCGTCTAATTCACTGCGCGTCACCCATTCGCCAAATTCATCCATTGGCAGAGTGTCTAGCAATTCTTCGGGGTCAGTAATACTAGCTACGTGCAATACTTTAAGGCGTTCACGCCGCGAGCCATATTTACCGTACAAAGAATTTTGCAGCAGCTTGGCTACCATTTCCAGCGCTTGATCTTTAAAGTTTTGCCGAATGAATTTGCACAGATTGATGTATTCCGAAAACGGAAAAACCCTGTCTTCAAAAGCAAGGCCCGTATACACCTTTTGAATTTCATACCCCTGATTGGCGGCAAATATTAATTCGCTGCTGGTGCATGTGGTATCGAATTCGCCACGCTGCCAGCGCATCGCGCCTTTTGCGTTTCGACCGGGCAGAATGGGAATGGCAATATCGTCGGGCGCTTTGACTCGCACGCGGTAAATTCCCATTTTCCCCGACTCGAAATCTTTGCACTCGAAAGCGCGACCATAAGGCACGCCGTAACGAACCATACTATCAGGATAGCTAGAATTTTTGTCGTAGGTTTCCACATCATATTGCGTTTCGTCTGTAGTGAGAAAAACCAGACCGCCATAATAACCGTCACGAATAAATATTTCTTCCGCGCCCCATTTGCTGCAATTATAAATTTCATCGTCAATATGGCGCTGCCAGCTTTTGAGCGATGTTCCCGCGACAGTGCCAGTAGGCCAGACGGAAAAATGCTCCTTCACCATTTCAAAATAACGGGGTAGGCCAGTTAGAAGAATTTCAATGTCGCGTTTGGCGTAGCGCACATGCTCGGGGTTTTCGGGGTCAAATTCTTCATTGTCGAAATCCAAATCTAATTTCGGTAATTCCGGGCAGAAACGTTTCGCCAAATCTTTAAGGGGATGTGGGAAGATGGCGTAAGAGTCGCGGAGAATAAATTTCTCGCCCTGATACGTCACGCGAATTTCGTAAATATCGGTATGCGTTCGCATGCCAATATCTAATTCAATCCCCTCTATGGCAGTCAGCTTGTGCAGCAAATAGCGCCAGTCGTAAGAGGCGAAATGCGAATACCAAATTGCAGGGCTGGGCATTTGCAGAAATGCTTCAATGAATTTATCCATTGCGTTAGCGCCTGTCGCAGTGGAAATTGTCCCCGTGTAGTCGCCCCATTGCACCATCAATAATTCGCCGCCTAGCCCTCGTGTTTCTACGTCCAATGCGCAGACGATAATTTCATCGTCTTGCCGCACGGCTTTTGCGCCGTAATAATCTATTTTGCGGCGTTTTTTCATTTGCGCCCCCTTCCCTTTCCTTTGCGCTTGATTGGCTTTTTCTTCGGCAGGGTTTTAGCTGCGTGTCCTTTGTCGATTGCGAATTGCACGAAATAATTTTTAAACTTAATGTATGCGCGCGCCTGTACTGCCGCTTCCATCAAATCATTAAAGTCTTTTTCGCTGATTAGGTTATTTATGGACATAAAAGATTTGACCCAAATGGCGGGTTCTGCTATGTCGTCTTTATTTTGGTATTGAGTATTTACGCCAGCGTACCCGAGCGCGTAAGCGAAAATAACGCCTGTACGCTTAGCGTCGTGAACCATCTTCACTAAGTCGCTGTATGTATTAAATGCGAGACGCCAGCCAATTTGGCCAGGGGGTATTAGATGTTTTTTGACCTGCTTTATTTTTACCTTTTTGCCGATGAGCCTTTGAATTTTGCGCTCATTGCTTGCCGCTTCTTTAGCTTTTTCTTCCGCTTCTTTTTTTAATTTTTCAGCCTCTAAGCGCTGCTCTGCAATTTCATCTTTAACCCACTCGGGCGCATTTATGTATGACTTGCGCCCCCGCGCAGGTTTCAGAATTGCGGCTTTAGGATTAATTAATTTATTGTGCGCAGCTTTCTTTTCATAAGAAAGGCCGGGGCTTGCTAATTTGTCATACTGGCGACGGGAAAATTCCTCTCCCGTTTCAGTATTCAAATACCTCTGCGATTTTCCGCCAAGATATTTAAATCCGGGTAATAATTTTTTCGTTGCCATTTATTTCCCCTGTAATACGCCATTTTATATAAATAAAGGGGGCTTGTCGCCCCCTTTATTATTGGCCGGGTAAAACCGGTTTACTTCTTCTTCGCGGCCTTGTCGGCGGTAGGCGCCGGGTCAGGCTCACCGGCAGGGGGCAGCAGGTCTTGCTGCGCCGCCTTGGGGGCTGGCAGGGCAAACTTGTCGTTCACATCGGCCATCAGGGCATCCAGCGGGTCAGATGGGGCACGCTCCATCAGGGGTTGCACCTGATACTTATAGCCACGGTCACCGGCATCGGGGATGGCGATAATGTCGAATGCCAATTCGACAGGCTTGCCGTCTGCGCCGTCGATGGCGACTTTCAGCAGTTCATCGGCAGGGCCGGGCAAAATTGCATTGGGACTGCGGAAAACTTCGCCAGCGTTATTTGTCGCCGCGAAATTGCCCAGAAAGCGCAGGAATGGGCCGTAGGTGCTGTCGCCGGTCTTGTAGCTGGATGCCACGCCGACAATGCGGCAAATCAGGAATGGCGGGAAGTGGCCGTTATCGTCGGCACCAAAATGCACCTTTGGCTTGAAGCCACCGCTTGCGCGCTTGAGGCCAGCCACTTCGGCCAGGGTGATTTTCTTCAACAGGGTAGAACGCTTGTCAGTCATGGTAAATTTCCTAGTTTCAAATTGCCGCTGTTTAAAAAGGCCAGCGGCTTACCTTATCGGACAAAGACACTAGCGGCTATGCGCTTTTCAGTTTCTTCAAAATCTATGTCATGCATATAGTGCCCACGATAATTATTGTAAGCAATATAGCGATTCGTTTTGGTCTTGAAAAGGCATCGCTTTTCGTAACCAATAATTTTAGCAGCATCGCAATCGGGTAAAAGAGGATTGCTGTTAAAACGAGTAACAAAAATATCCAGGTCTTTTGGGCAGTGGAAAGCATGGATTACTCCGGGGGTGATGGCGTAGAACATAGGCGCAACCTTAATCTTAGTGTCAGGGAAATAGCCGGGTTCGCTAACCATGGCCAGGAAATCATCGCTAGGTGCGCGTACTTTGAAACCGCCCGTATCGTTACGTGTGG
>Ga0116227_10012187_pt1 | contig 14119 bp, 5 predicted proteins | sample S1TSphgellanicum_FD_89693 | JGI IMG/M metagenome (GOLD analysis project Ga0116227, IMG submission 89693) | Host-associated microbial communities from peat moss isolated from Minnesota, USA - S1T2_Fb - Sphagnum magellanicum MG | ecosystem: Host-associated > Plants > Peat moss > Unclassified... | reverse complement strand
GCCACCGGCACGGCGACGATCGACCTTCGCGGCCTAAGCCCCAAGCGCAACCTCGTGCTCATCGATGGGACGCGTCTGGGCCCCGGCGACCCCTCGGATCCGGTGGCCGACATCAACTTTATTCCCGCCGGCCTGATTGATCGGGTTGACGTGCTCACCGGCGGCGCCTCGGCGGTCTACGGCGCTGACGCCGTGGCCGGGGTCACCAACTTCATCATGAAGAAGGATTTCACCGGCCTCGAACTCACCGCCGACTACGGCGGCTATGAGCATGACAATGCCGACGCCAAATCCCAGGCGGCTAATGCGGCGCTTGGTTACAACGCCCCGACCGGCACGATTTATGACGGCCAGACGGTAGATATCTCGGCCATCTTCGGGGCCAACACTCCCGACGGTAAGGGCAATGTCGAAGGCTATTTGGATTACCGGCACATCGATCCGGTCACCGAGGCTGCGCGCGACTACAGCTTCTGCTCGATAGGTGTGTCGGGTCAGAATTTCAGCTGCGGCGGCTCGGCCACGAACCGATACGCGACTATTCTCACCTATGACGCCGGGTTCAATTCGACGGGCGCCTATCAGGTCGCCCCGACCGGCGCCGGCGTCCTCAATCCTTATACTGGCGCATCGAATCAGCTCTACAACTATGCGCCAGAGAACTATTTCCAGCGCGATGACCGGCGTTATTCAGGTGGCTTCTTCGCCCACTACGCCATCACACCGCATCTCACGGCCTATTCCAGCTTCATGTTCATGGACGACGTGTCCACGGCCCAGATCGCTGAGTCAGGCGATTTCGGCTACACCCTGGCCATCCCTTGTAACAACCCGCTTCTCTCGGCTTCCGAGGTCCAAGCGCTTTGTGTGACGCCCGGCTATTCCACGGCCGCCAATCCAACGGCGGGAACAGCGACTAACGATCTCATCCTGCGCCGGAACGTGGAAGGCGGACCGCGCACGGCGACCCTCGAGCACACCGACTATCGCGCTCAAGTGGGTCTGAAGGGCGATATCGGCTCCAACTGGCATTTCGACGTCTATGGTCAGTTCTATGACTCGATCTATTCGCAGCAGATCGGAGGATATTTCTCCGTCAACAAGCTGGCCAACGCCCTGGATGCGGTCCCCGGCCCGAACGGCACGGCGGTCTGCGCCGTAGGCGGATCCTGCGTGCCGTACAATCCCTTCTCGCCTGGCGGCGTGACGGCGGCTCAGGAAGCCTATCTTGAGGTCCCAGGCATCATCGACGGCAGCACCACGGAGTCGGTGGTGGAAGCCGACATTACCGGCGATCTGGGCGGTTATGGGATCAAGAGCCCCTTCTCGAAGGAAGGCGTCGGCGTGTCTTTCGGGGCTGATTATCGGAGCGAGAACCTGAACTTCTTGCCCGACGAGGAAGATCAGACCGGCGACCTGGCCGGCGGCGCGGGCGACGTGCTGCCCGTGAACGGCGGATTCAACGTGAAGGAAATCTACGGTGAAATGCGGATTCCGTTGGTCACCGATATGCCCTTCGTCAAGGAATTGACCGCTGACGCCGGCTATCGCTTCTCGCACTACAGCGATGTGGGGAACACCAATACCTACATGATCTCCGGCGAGTGGGCGATCAATGACGATCTGCGTTTGCGGGGCGGCTTTAACCGGGCTGTCCGGGCGCCGAACGTGGATGAGCTCTATACCTCTCAGTCGCTGACCCTGGACGGCAACTCCGACCCCTGCGCGGGAACCACGCCGACCTTCACGGCCGCGGAATGCGCCCGAACCGGCGTCTCGGCGGCCCAATATGGCAACATCAGCGCCAATCCCGCCGCGCAGTACAATGGCCTGACGGGTGGCAACCCCAACCTGAAGCCGGAAACAGCCGACACCTACACAGTCGGCGCGGTGATCACGCCGGTGGATTTCGTGAAGGGGATCAGCTTTTCGGCGGACTATTACAACATCAAGATCACCAACGTGATCCAGAGCTATGGCTTTCAGAACATCCTCGATGACTGCGCCACCACGGGGGATCCGACCTATTGCTCGCTCATCCACCGCGCGCCGGGCAACGGTTCCCTATGGATCGGCCAGAACGGCTATATCATCGACACCCTGCAGAACCTGGGTTTCCTGAAGACGGACGGCGTCGATTTCACCTTCGACTACCGCTTCCGCTTCAGCGACTACGGCCTGCGGGACTATGGCTCTCTGAACCTCAACTTCCTCGGGACCTACACCAACAGCTATCAACAGGAAGGCGCGCCAGGCACGCCGGTTCTCTCCTGCGCGGGGCTGTATGGCGATACCTGCGGCGTGCCGCGGCCCTTCTTCAAGGCCAAGACTCGCCTGACCTGGGTTACCCCGGTGGATGGCCTCTCGGCTTCACTCGCCTGGCGCTATATCGGGTCGGTGAATGTGGATTCGGGCGCGACGGGAACAGCCGACTCGCATATTCCCGAATACAGCTACTTCGATCTGTCGGCCCAATGGCGTGTGAAGGACAAATACACCTTCAGCATCGGCTGCAATAACCTCTTCGATATTCAGCCGCCGATCATCGGCTCGGGCGAGCTGCCTGGCACTGTCGGTAACGGCAATACATTCCCGCAAATCTATGATGCGCTGGGCCGGTACTTATTCGCCTCGGTGAAGGCCGACTTCTAAGACGCCTTACATCGCCAGGATCAGGGCGGCGGACTTTCGGGTCCGCCGCTTTTTTTGCGGCCGTCCACGTCGCGAACTGTCCAGCGCGCCGTCGGCGGGCTGCACGCATCCCGCCAATCAAAGCGAATAGTTCAGAAAGCCAACGGCTTGAGCCTCTCGCGTCGTAAGAGGATCTGACGCCTGCTCATAAGCCGCCTCACGATTTCCGTCCGGAAACGTGCCTGAAGGCGCGGCGGTCGATGGCCAATCTGTGACCGAAAAGTGACAGATCGCGACGGAAAGTGGGCTCCACCTCCGAAACAGCTTTTCCATTCCCCGTCGGTCTCGTTACTCGTTGTCAAACCCGACGCATTGCGCGCGGGGCAATGGCGCTTTCGCAACCGCACACACAAAGAATGTGGCTTTTGCGACTTGTTCGGAGGGACTGACACTTGACCAACGCAAACCGGCACACCCGACTGCTGGCGTCATCTATGATCACGGGCGCCGCGCTCGCGGCGGCCTCGGCGGGGGGCGCCTTCGCGCAATCCACACCTATGACCACCAGCGGCGGCACAGCCACCGGCGCACCTGCTGGAGGCGAGGCGACCAAGGTTCAGGAATTCGTGGTCACCGGATCGCGCATTCCGCAGCCCAACCTCACGAGCATCAGCCCGGTCACCGCCGTGACAAGCGCGGAACTGAAGCTTGAGGGCGTTACCCGGGTTGAAGACCTGATCAATCAGCTTCCCCAGGTGGTCGGTAGCCAGGGCGCCTTCCTTTCCAATGGCTCGACCGGAACCGCGACCATCGACCTCCGTGGCCTCGGCCCGAAGCGTAACCTTGTTCTGATTGATGGACTTCGCCTTGGCCCGGGCGACCCCGGCGACCCGGTGGCTGACATCAACTTCATTCCGGGCCCCCTCGTGGACCGGGTTGACGTTCTGACCGGCGGCGCCTCCGCCACCTACGGCGCCGACGCCGTGGCTGGCGTTGTCAACTTCATCATGAAGAAGGATTTCACCGGGCTCGAAATCAACGCCAATTATAGCGGCTATGAGCACGATAATGCCGACGCCAAGTCGGAGGCCGCCAACGCCGCGCTGAACTATCAGGACCCCAAGGGTACGATCTATGATGGTCAAACCGTTGATATCAACCTGATCTTCGGCGCCAACACGCCGGATGGGAAGGGCAATGTCGAAGGCTATTTGGATTACCGGCATATCGATCCGGTGACCGAAGCCGCGCGCGACTACAGCTTCTGTTCCATCGCGGTGCACGGCCAGAACTTCAAGTGCGGCGGCTCGGCCACGAACAAGAACGCCACGCTTCTGGTCTATAGCGCCGACTTCAGCTACGGTGCCTATTATCAGGTCGCGCCGACGGGCAACGGCGTTCTCAATCCCTATACGGGGGCATCCAACCAGCTCTACAACTACGCGCCGGAAAACTATTTCCAGCGCAATGACCGGCGTTATTCAGGCGGCTTTTTCGCCCACTACGAGCTTACACCGCACCTCACGGCCTATGCGAACTTCATGTTCATGGACGATCAGTCCAACGCCCAGATCGCCGAATCCGGCGACTTTGGTCAGACCGCGTCCATCCCGTGTAACAACCCGCTGCTGTCGGCGCAGGAAGTCCAGGACATCTGCGTGCTTCCTGGCTATAGCACGGCCGCCGCGCCGACCGTGGGCACCGCCACGAACGTCTTCATCCTGCGTCGGAACGTGGAAGGCGGCCCCCGGGTCGACGACATCGAGCACATCGATTACCGCGCCGTCGTGGGGTTGAAGGGCGATCTCGGCGCCAACTGGCACTTCGACGTGTCGGGTCAATACTACACCTCGATCCTCAATAACGAGATTTACGACTACTTCTCGAACAGCAAGCTCGTGAACGCCTTGGACGCCGTCCCCGGCCCCAACGGCACCGCGGTCTGCGCCAGCGGCGGCTCCTGCGTGCCCTACGACCCCTTCACGGCAGGTGGCGTGACCGCGGCCCAGCTCGCCTATCTCGAAGTACCGGGTCTCGAGAATGGCTCGACCCAGGAACAGGTGGTGACCGGCAACATCACCGGCGATCTCGGAGCTTATGGAATCAAGAGCCCCTTGGCGAAGGAGGGGATTGGCGTCTCGTTCGGTGCGGAATACCGCAGCGAATTCCTTGAAACCCTGCCAGACGCGGAACTTCAGAGCGGTGACTTGGCCGGCGGTTCAGGCGTGGTTCCGCCACTCTCCGGCGGTTTCAACGTGAAGGATATCTTCGCCGAAGCCCGCATCCCCATCGCCAGCGATCTTCCCCTAGTCAAGGAACTGACGGCCGACGCCGGCTACCGCTTCTCGCATTACAACAATGTGGGGAACACCAATACTTATAAGATTGGCGCCGAGTGGTCGATCAATGACGACATCAAGATTCGTGGCGGTTTCAACCGGGCCGTTCGCGCTCCGAACGTCCAGGAACTGTTCACGACTCAATCCGTCAGCCTGGACGGCAGCGCCGATCCCTGCTCGGGTCCGACGCCAACCTACACAAAGGCTCAATGCGCCAATACGGGCGTGTCGGCGGCTCAATATGGAAATATCAATCCCAATCCGGCAGCCCAGTACAACGGCCTCACCGGCGGCAACCCGAACCTGAAGCCGGAAACCGCTGACACCTATACAGTCGGCGTTGTTCTCACCCCTGTCGATTTCGTCAAGGGTCTGAGCCTTTCCGTTGACTACTTCAACATCGATATCACTAACGTCATTCAGTCCTACGGATTCCAGAACATCCTGGATGACTGCGCCCTTACGGGTAACGCCACCTACTGCTCCCTCGTCCATCGTACCCCGGGAAGCGGGTCGCTCTGGCTGAACCCCACGGGCTACGTCATCGACACCCTGCAAAACCTCGGTTTCCTCAAGACTGACGGTATGGACTTCACCTTCGATTACCGGATGAAGTTCGCCGATTTCGGGATGCGCGATTATGGTGGATTGGCCCTGAACTTCCTGGGCACCTACACCAACAGCATCACGTCGCAGGGCGCCGTTGGCACGCCAGTCAATTCATGCGCCGGAAAGTACGGCCCGACCTGCGGTATCCCCGAGCCGTTCTTCAAGGCCAAGACCCGCCTGACCTGGACAACCCCCATCGACGGCCTCTCCGCTTCCATCGCCTGGCGGTATGAGGGTGCGGTCAATGTGGATACAGGCGCCACGGGCACTGCGGACTCCCACATCCCGTCCTACAGCTGGTTTGACTTGGCGGTGCAGTGGCGGGTCAAGGATCGCTACACGTTCCGTGTCGGCTGTAACAATATCGCCGACATCCAGCCCCCCGTCATCGGGTCGGGCGAAGGCGGCAACAACGCCAACACCTATCCGCAGATTTATGATCCGCTCGGTCGTTATCTGTTCATGGGCGTCACAGCCGACTTCTAGGCGCTAAGTCTATCCACAGACTATCGGGCGGCGGACCTTTCGGTCCGCCGCCCTTTCTTCGTTTGGGCCCTTTTTCTTTGCCTCTTGCCCTCCGGCGGCCCACGATGACGTAGCTCAAGGTGCCGATGCGCGCGCCGCCTGGAACCACATGCCTGTGACCACCACCTTTTCTGATCTCGTGAGTTATCTACAGGCCGCCGTTGCCCTCCTGCGGCAGGGGCGGCCCGTGGAGTCGGCCGGTCGATTGAGAGAAGCCGTGGCCCGCTGGCCGCATTCGGCGGATGCGCGCCGACTTCTCGGACTTGCGCTGCGCGACGCAGGCGATCTGGCCGGGGCGGAACAGCAGCTGCGCGCGGCCCTGGGACTGGACGCCCGGTCCGGTCCTGCGACAGTGGCGCTATGCGAGGTGCTTCTGGCAGCGGGCAAGGCCGATGCAGCTCTTGCCGCGGTAAGTCCCATGGCGGATCGACAGGGCGCGGACCTCAATCTCATCACGGCTAAGGGCGATGCGTTGAAAGCTCTGGGCCGACTGGAGGATGCGGCGGGTACCTACGAACGCGGCGCGCGGGAGCATCCCCACAGCGCCGTGGCGGAACACAATTTGGCCGCGACAGCGGGGGATCTGGAGCAGTTCGATAAGGCCGAGGCCGCTGCGCGGCGGGCCCTCGCCAAGGGGATCGAGGCTCCCGAAACCTGGCTTGTCCTGGGCCGCTCCTTGCTGGGTCAAGACCGTCATGATGAGGCCATGACCGCCATGCGCGCCGCCATCGCACGCAGGCCTGACTATGTCGAGGCTCATGGGGAGCTGGCGCAGCTCATCTGGATGACCACCGAAGACCCTGTCCAGGCCACCCGCGCGCTCGATGAAGCCCTCGCGCGTTTTCCCGATGCGCAGGCCCTTGCGCTTCGGAAGTCGGAGCTTCTCGACTATGCGGGGGACCGCGACGGCGCCCTGGCGTCACTGGATGACATTGTCTCGCGCCCTGGCGCCGACCCGGTGCTCCATGTTGCGGCGGCGCGCCTGGTGGCGACGTCCGATCCAGAGCGGGCCTTGCGGCATGCACGGATCGCCGCCCAGGCTCTGCCGGATGACTATATCGCCCAGAGCGCGCTGTGCGAGGCGTGCCTAGCAGCGGGCGAGTGGGCGACTGCCGTGACCTTGGCCACCCGCCTGCGCGCGCGGATGCCGGAGAACCAGCACGCCATCGGTCTCCAGGCGACCGCCTGGCGCCTAGCTGGAGACGGGCGGTATCATGAGCTTTATGACTATGAAGGTCTGGTGGCGTCATATTTGATCGACACACCCCGCGGCTGGCCCAACCTGCAGGCTTATCTCTCCGATCTGGCGCTGAGCCTCGCGCCCCTACACACGCGGCGCACTCACCCCATTGGCCAGTCCCTGCGTCACGGCAGCCAGACCAGCCAAAGCCTTGATCTCTCGAAGGACCCTGTAATCCGCGCTTTTTTCGAGGCGGTCGACGGGCCCATCAGGCGGCGCCTGGCGGATTTGCGGCAGGGCCCCGATATCGTGCGGTCGCGCAATACGCAGGCCTATGGATTTAATGGCGTTTGGTCCGTTCGCTTGCGCCCGAACGGCTTTCACGCCGATCATCTGCATCCCAAGGGCTGGCTGTCCTCGGCCTGTTACATCGCCCTACCGCGAGCGGTCGCGCGGGGCCATGAAGGCTGGCTGAAATTCGGCGAGCCGGGCGTGCCCACGCAGCCGGCCTTGGGACCTGAGCATTTCATCAAGCCCGAACCCGGCCTGCTGGCTCTATTTCCCTCCTATATGTGGCACGGCACCGTCCCCTTTGGAGGCGACGAGCCTCGGCTCACCATCGCCTTCGACCTGATTCCGGCCTGAGTCTGTGATAAGCGAGGCCATGGATGCACTGACTTTTATGCCCGAGCAGGCCGTCGCCGAGATTGAGGCCGCGCTCGCCGCTGGCCAACGCAACCGGGCCATAGACTTGGCCGTGGCGGCGATGGGCCGAGGGATCACGCCGACACGGGTGCTGCATCTCGTCGCCGAAGGCATGGAGCAAGACGGCCTGATCGCCGACTCCCTGGCCCTTTTCAATCGCGCGCAATTTGAAGCCCCCGACGACGTGGCGGCCAAACTCACCTTCGCTGCGGCTTTGTCACGGCACGGCGCCCATGAGGAGGCCGTGGCGCCGCTGGACATGATCCTGGCCCGCATGCCCGACCATTTCGATGCCCTGATGCTCAAAGGGAAAGTCACCACCGCTCTGCGTGATCTTCCTGGCGCCGCGGCGGCCTATGAACGGGCCTGGGCGGCCAATCCTGATCGCGGCGAACCTCTGGCCGAGCTGGCTGTTCTCGCGGCGCGCCGAGGTGATATTGCCCAGGCTCGCGCCAAGGGCCTGCATGCCCTGGCGCTCAGTCCAGGGTCGAGCCGGGCCGCCGTGGCCGTCGCCCGCGCCGATCTTGCCGAGGGCAATGCGTCGGATGCGCGCGTCCGGCTGGAACGCGCCATGGCGCATCCCCAACTGGTGGACGCCGCCGATCGGGCCGATGTTTTGACCTATCTGGGGGACGCGCTGGACGCCCTCGATCGGCCGGACGAGGCCTTTGCGAGGTGGCGCGAACGCGAAGGGGTGCTTCGCCCCAGTCGCGCCAAGGCGATCGCCCAAGGGGCCGGCGAGCAGCACATTATTCTCGCTCGCCGCCTCGCCGCCTGGTTCGCCGATATTCCCCATGGGGCCTGGCGCGCCGCTTCGGCAGCGCCAACATCCCGCACTGAGGCGAACGAACCCGCCGGCCATGCCTTCGTGCTCAGCTTCCCTCGCTCGGGAACGACACTGTTGGAGCAGGTCCTGGCGGCGCATCCCCAGGTGACAGCGCTCGACGAGAGCGACGCCCTGGCTATGGCGGCCGACCATTTGATCCGCGACGATGCGGGATTGGCGGCGCTCAATGGTTTAAGCGCCGATGAGGCCGACGCGTGCCGAGACGTCTATTGGGCCCAGATACAACTGGAGACCGGCAGGAACCTCGCCGGCAGGGTGCTGGTCGATAAAAACCCCCTCAATTCGATGCGTCTGCCGCTTATCGCCAAGCTGTTTCCCGAAGCCAAGATCCTCTTCGCCCTCCGCGATCCCCGGGACGTTGTGCTGAGCGGCTATCGGCGGCTCTACTATTCGCAGATGCTCGAATTTCACACCCTGGAGAGCGCGGCGCGCTTCTATGACGCGGTGATGAGCCTCACGGACGTCTATGGCCCACGCCTGAATCTCGAGATCCATACCATTCGACATGAGGATCTGGTGGCGGAGTTCGAGACCCGAGCTCGAGGCGTCCTTGGCTTTCTCGGCCTGGACTGGTCCCCAGCGATTATGGATTTCGCCAAAGGACCGGTGATCTCGATCACCCCCAGTGCGGCGCAGGTGGCACAGGGGCTGAACGCCGAAGGTGTCGGTCAATGGCTCCGTCATCAGAAGGCCCTGGCTCCGATCATGCCGCTTCTCGAGCCATGGGTCGCGCGTTTCGGTTATGAGCCGGGGCCCCAGGCGCTTTCTCGCCCCGCCAAGGCGCAATTCATCAGCGGCGTTCCAGAACTCGCCGCGGTTCTCGAGGCCGTGGCGGCTGATTTAAAGGCCGGGCGTTTACCGGCGGCCATGGCCAAGTCCGAGGACGCCCTGGCGCGGGGACTCTCCGATCCCCTGTTCAATCGCCTGCGGGGTGTCCGCGCCCAGCAGGAGGGCCGGCTTGATCAGGCGATCAGCGATTTCGAAGCCGTCCTCGCAACGTCACGAGATGACGCCCAGGTGCTCAACGCCTTGGGACTCTGCCTCGCCCGCGCCGGACGCGTGGCCGAGGGAATCGCCAAGCTGGACCAGGCCATCGCGCTGAAGGACCGCATCGCGCCTTTTCACTTCAATCGCGGCTGGGCCCTGGAAGTGCAGGGGGATCTCCCCGCCGCCCGCCGTGCCTACGAGACCGCCCTGGAAATTGATCCCCGGCATGCGCAGGCTCAAGCCAATCTCGCCATGCTCGCCGCCCGCGCGGGGGATTGGGCCAGGACGCGCCTGCTCGCCCGGCGAGCCCTGGACCTGGACCCGGCGTCTCCTGCCGCGGCCACGGCTCTAGCGCGCGCCGAGACGGCATTGGGCGAGGCCCAGGCTGCCCGCGCCCGTCTGGATGGTGTGATCGGGGGAAGCCGCGCCGATGCCCACGAGCGCGCTGTCGCTCTGTCAGCCCTGGGCGATGTGTTGGACCATCTCGGCGAGCCGGTTTTGGCCTTCCAGGCCTACGAACGGGGCGCCAAGCTTCTGCGTGAGCTTTATGCTGGCCGCTTCGACGGGACCGAATCCACCAGTGCTCTGGCCGCCCGTTTGCGTCAAAGCCTGGAGGGCGCCAACCCCGTTGACTGGCGCCGGTGCGCGGCTAGCCCGGCCGCGGAGGGCCCGCGCGCCCATGTGTTCCTGCTGGGCTTTCCCCGCTCGGGAACCACCATGTTGGGCCAGGCCCTGGCTGGGCATCCCGATGTGGTGACACTTGATGAGCGCGCCACCTTGCGCGACGCGGGCCAGGCCTATCTGTTCGCGCGCGATGGGCTGGCCCGGCTGGCCGAGGCGACGCCGGACGATCTCGCGCCGTATCGCGCGGCCTATTGGCGACGGGTGCGCGAGGGGGGCGCGGCGCCCACGGGACGGGTCTTCGTCGACAAGCTGCCGATGAACACCCTGGGCCTGCCTTTGATTCTGAAACTCTTTCCCGACGCCAAAATCCTGTTTCTGCGCCGAGACCCGCGGGATGTGGTGCTCAGCTGCCTGCGTCGGCAATTCGTCATCGACTCCACCACCATAGACCTCCTGGGCCTCGAGAGCGCCGCGACGCTCTATGACCAGATGATGCGCCTGATGGAGACCTATCGCGGCCTTCTTGACCTCGACTTGCGCGAGCAATCCTACGAAGCGCTGGTCCAGGCGTTCGAGCCCCAGATGCGCGAAATCTGCGCTTTCCTTGGCCTGAACTATGACCCGGCGATGGCGGACTTCGCCGGCCGAGCTGATCGAGTGGCTACGCCCAGCGCGGTCCAGATCGCTCAGGGCTTGAATGCCGAGGGCGTGGGCGCCTGGCGTCGTTACCGGCCGGCTCTTACCCCGGTCCTGGCCCGGCTGGCCCCCTGGGTCGCCCGGTTTGGCCACGGCGACGATTGAGGTCGGGGAGGTCTGCCGGCCCGTGTTTCTTGAATTACCAGAGGTCCTGACGGCGCCGGAGGTCGCTCGCCTGCGCCACCTGGCGGCGGGCGCGCGGTTCGCCGATGGCCGGGGGTCCAATCCGCACTCCCTGGCGAAAAACAATCTGCAGATCGACCCCAAGGACGCGGCCCATAATGAGGCGTCGAAACTCATGGCCGAGGCCCTTCAACGCAACGAGCCCTTTCGGGCATTCAGCTTTCCCCGGATAATGGCGCCGCCGCTCCTCGCCAAATATGCGCCGGGCATGAACTATGGCGTCCATGCGGACGCGGCCTTCATGCCGCTTGGCGCCCGGCCACTGCGCGCGGATATTTCCTGTACGATTTTCATCGCCGACCCGGACGCCTATGAAGGCGGCGAGCTCACGATCCACCTAGGCACCCGCGCGGTGAGCTTTAAGGGCGAGGCCGGAGCCGCGGTCGTCTATCCCTCAAATACGCTGCATGAGGTGAAGCCGGTTACCGCGGGCGAGCGTCTGGTGGGCCTCACCTTTATCGAAAGCATGATCCCCGATCCCGCCCATAGGGATCTGCTCTACCAACTCGACGAAATCGCGGCGCTCGAGGGCTATGGGATGAGCTGGGAAAACCGCACCCGCCTTCAGTATGTCCGCAGCAATCTTCGCCGCATCTGGGGCGAGGCGGAATAGCTCAAAGCACGCGGCCGGCAGCGGCGGCCCGCGCGGCCGTGGCGAAATCCGGGTGCGCCGATCCGAGGGCGCTTAGCCAAGCGAGACCCGACTCAATCTCGACCGCGTGCTCACGGTGGGCGGCTACGAGTACTCTCTGGCGGAAGGCCGGATCAAAGGCATGCCGACGATCCTTGGCATAGCGTCCAAAATCCGGGCTGGCCAATATCGCCTCGACGGCGGTGGCCGGCGCCGCGCCGCGGAAATGGCTGAGGATAAGCTCAAGCCCGGTCTTCGGCGCGGCCAGGAAGCGATCAAAGTCGAGCCATATGGCGCGCCCGCCAACTTGAAAGGCGAGATCAGCCAGGGCCAGGATCTCGCAGGCCCAGCTCATAGCCGCTGTTTCGCCCGCGCTGAGTCGCGCGTCGCCCATGTCGAAGCCCAATCGCGATCCGAGCCTGACCCGGCGCGCGTGCGCCATGGTGGTCATGTCTCGGCGAGACGCCTCGCCGGCCAAGAGCCCCCCGATATAGTTCTGCGGTGCGCTGAACATGAGCAAGGCCTTTGAGTCCGCGACGCGGGCCATCATGGTCGGTGCCAGCGCGGTGACGAAGCTGGTGGCCTTGATCAGGCTCCGTTGATCAGGCCGCCACGTCCGACTGAGGAGCTTCAGAACGTCATCCAGATAGGGGGTCAGCGATGGCCCTGCTTGAGCGATGTCGCGCAGGATGGCCGGCTCCCGCAAGGCGAAAATTTCAGGAAGCGCGCCCAGGAGGCGGGCCATAAGCGTCGATCCCACATGTCCGATGTGGAAAATGAAGTCGCATCCGCGCGGAGCGTCCGCCGCGCCGTCCCACGCCTCGCGCCATGGGGCCCAGGCAAGCGCGCGCCCGTCCGCCAAGAGCCGCCCGTCCAGAAAGCTGGCGGCGCGATAAGCCTCTTCGTCCAAAACAAGATAGCCCAGACGGTCTTCCGCCCTGTCGATGGCGAAAGGCAGTCTCGCGGGCGAGCGCCAGGACTTGGCGCCGGAGTCGGGTTCCCCGCCCGCCAAGTCAGGCTTCGGACCGGAAGGCGTTGCTCGCCGTCATCATGGCCGTGATCAGCTCGCGCTCCGCTTCCGAGAGAAGGGGATTCCAGACATCCAGGATCATGATCGTCCGGGGCGCGTCCGCATCATTCCACGCTTCATGTTCGATGGTGTCATCGAACACCCAGGCGCGACCCATTTCCCAGCTTCGCGTCTCGCCGCCGACCCGGAACCGCGCCGGCCCGGGAAGGACCAGAGGCAGGTGGACCAGCAGGCGGCTATTGGCCGAGCCGGTGTGCGGGGGGATGTGGGTGTGAGGTTCAAGCTGGGAGAAGATCGCCGTGGGCGCGAAACCCGGCTGGCGCATCAGGGGCAAACTGTCGATGAGGGCCGATGTGCCGGGACATAATGCGCAGGCCCGGTCCTGACGCACGCCGTCTCGCCACAGAAAGAACGAACTCCACCGCGGGGAATGGTTCAGTTCCGCCCATTGGTTGACGGGGACGCCGGGCGGGAAGGCGATGTAGGGGGCAAAATCCTCACGGCTCGCCGCCAGGGCCTGAGCGAGCTCGGCCTGGATCATGGGCGTGGCGGCCTCAAGCTCTTCGAGCCAGGGAAAATCGCGGCGGTCGTGAAAAGGAATGGCAGGGAGGCGCGGATAGTTGAGGAGAAGGGGCTCCTGCACATAGGGCCGCTGAAGCCCGGAAAAGATCAGCAGGCTCTCTTCGAACCGAGCGAGGTCCTCGCCGCACCACCTGGCGCGCGGCGCGGCGATCGCCTCTCGCAGATGGGCGGCCAGCGCCTCGCCGTAGGCGGTGGTCGCCGCCCGTGCGTGACTGACCTGCGCCAGGAGGGGAGGCGGCAGGTGCTCGTCGGGCGGCGCGACCGCCAGGGCGTTGCGATAGACCAGGGCGGCGGGTTTGGAGCGGCCAAGCTTTTCCAGAACCGCGCCCTTGGATAACAGCGCGAGGAAATTTCGCGGCTCGAGGACAAGCGCCGCATCCAGACGCTCGAGCGCCTCGGGTAACCGCCCAAGCATGCGAAGCGCCAGGGCGTGGTCAAGGATGGCCCCCAGGGAGAGGGACTCCGGCGGGGCCTGGGCGAGTAGCGCATCCGCGCCCGCCCAATCGCGCTGCTGCAGGACCGCGCGCGCCCGCTCCGCAAGGCCCGTGGG
>Ga0116227_10012184_pt1 | contig 14121 bp, 15 predicted proteins | sample S1TSphgellanicum_FD_89693 | JGI IMG/M metagenome (GOLD analysis project Ga0116227, IMG submission 89693) | Host-associated microbial communities from peat moss isolated from Minnesota, USA - S1T2_Fb - Sphagnum magellanicum MG | ecosystem: Host-associated > Plants > Peat moss > Unclassified... | reverse complement strand
TCCCACCAATGACAATCTGATGGAGCTGCTGATCTGCATCGATGCGCTGCGCCGCGCCTCGGCCAAGCGGATCACCGCCGTGATGCCCTATTTCGGCTATGCCCGTCAGGATCGTAAGCCCGGACCGCGCACGCCCATTTCGGCCAAGCTGGTGGCGAATTTGATCACCACGGCGGGCGCCGACCGCGTGCTGGCGGTCGATCTGCATGCCGGGCAGATCCAGGGCTTCTTCGATATCCCCACCGACAATCTCTATGCCGCCCCCACCATGGCCGCCGACATTCAGGCCCGCTATGGCGATGGCGAGCTGATGGTCGTCTCGCCCGACGTGGGCGGCGTGGTGCGCGCCCGCGCGCTGGCCAAGCGCCTCAACAACGCCCCGCTGGCGATCGTCGACAAGCGCCGCGACAAGCCCGGCCAGTCCGAGGTGATGAACATCATCGGCGATGTGAAGGGCCGCACCTGCATCATGATCGATGACATCATCGATTCGGGCGGCACTTTGTGCAACGCGGCTCAGGCGCTGATGGATGCGGGCGCCGCCAGCGTCACCGCCTACATCAGCCATGGTGTGCTGACCGGGGCAGCCGTGCAGCGCGTCACCAATTCGGCGCTCAAGGAGCTGGTGATCACCGACTCCATTCTGGCCACCGAAGCGACGCGCGATTCCGACCGCATCCGTATCCTGACGATTGCCCCGTTGATCGGTGAGGCGATGCGTCGTATCGCGGACGAAAGTTCGGTCTCCAGCCTTTTTGACTAAGGAAAACAATCATGAATGGTTCAACGCAGCGTCTGGTTGAGTTGAACCACGTGATTGAGGAGGGCATGGTCACCTATAAGGGTGTGCCCGGCCCGGTGATCTGCGACTTTCTGGCGCGCGAGGCTTCGCTGGGCCTCTATGAGGGTGACACCACCTTCCAGATCGGGCGGATCGATATGGTGGCCAACACCGGCACCTATCTCGATACGCCCTTCCATCGCTGGGCCGATGGCGCCGATCTGTGCGGCGTCGGGCTGGAGCAGGTCACGAACCTGCCCGGTCTGGTGGTGAGGCACGAAGGCCCCGCCATCGGGCCCGAGGCCTTTGCCGGGCTGGATATGAAGGGCAAGGCCGTGCTGGTCCACACCGGATGGGACAGGCACTGGCGCAGCGAGGCTTACCTCACGGGCCACCCCTATCTCACCGAAGAGGCCGCGACCTTCCTGCGTGATGCTGGCGTGGCGCTGGTGGGGATCGATTCCCACAACATTGACGACACCGCAGGCAAAGCACGGCCCGTCCACAGCATCCTGTTGCGCGCCGGAATTCCCATCGTTGAGCATCTGACCGGGCTTGACGCTCTGCCCGATGAAGGCTTTGTCTTCAACGCGCCGCCGCCCCGCGTGAAGGGCATGGGGACTTTCCCCGTGCGTGCCCATGCGGTGATCCCCGGCTGATTTTTCACGAGCAGGATGCCTTCTGATGCCCCCCATTCTTCGACTCGATGACGATATTGCCCTGGCCCAGCGTCTGGCCGAGGCGGCAGGCGAGGCGATCCGCCCCCATTTCCGCAGCGGCGTGGCCACCGAGCGCAAGGCCGATGCCAGCCCGGTCACCCTGGCCGACCGCGCCGCCGAGGAAGCCATGCGCCGCATCCTGAAGGCCGAGCGCCCGCAGGACACGGTGATCGGCGAGGAGTTCGGTACGGATGAGGGCACATCGGGCCGCAGCTGGGTGCTCGATCCCATTGACGGCACGGCGGGCTTTCTGGCCGGGCGGGCGATCTTCGGCACGCTGATCGCATTGGTGGTCGAGGGTTGGCCGGTGATGGGCGTGATCGACCAGCCCATCGCGGGTGAACGCTGGATCGGCGCCTCGGGCAAGCCGACGCTGTTCAATGGCCAGCCGGTGAAGACGCGTTCGTGCCGCGCGATTGCCGAGGCGACCATCGCCACCACCGGCCCGCATTATTTCAGCCAGCATGATGGCGACCATTTCATGCAACTGGCCAGCAAGACCGATTATCGCCGCATGGTGATGGGCGGCGACTGCTACAATTACGCCATGCTGGCGAGCGGCCATCTCGACATCGTCTGCGAGGCGAATCTGAACCTGCATGACTGGGCCGCTCTGGTGCCGGTGGTGGAAGGTGCGGGCGGCCTGATGTGCGACTGGAACGGCGATCCGCTCCATGTGGGTTCCAGCGGCCATGTGCTGGCGCTGGGCGATCCGGCGCGGCAGGAGGATGTGATCGAGGCGCTGATGGGCGGCCATCACCATTGATCGGGCGGATCAACGCTCCGGCGGCGGCCCATAGCGGTTGTCATGGGGCTGTGAGGGGCGGGTAAGCAGAAAGATCAGCCCGCCCATGGCTGCCAGATAGGCCAGATTGCTGCCGAACATCGTCAGGAACTGCTCGGTGTCGGGGAAGGCCGTGCCGAAGTGCTGGAACGTCGGGGCCATCAGGCGGAAGCTGTTGATCATCAGCAGCACGGGGACCAGCCCCAGCAGACCCGAGTAGCCGGCATCATGCAGGCGGCGGGCGACGGCACTGGCCACCAGCAAAATCATCACGGCGCCTTGTGCCATCGTCAGCCCCATAAAGCCGCTCATATCGATGGCCATGTCGTTGGGCAGCGGGCCGTGGAAGGTGATCTGCGTGCCGCCGGAGCCGGTCATGACCTGGGCCCGGTCGGGATGGGCCAGCGCATAGCTCTGAAGTTTGGCCATCACGGGCATCATGATCAGCATGGCGGGGATCATGGCAAGGGCCGTGGTGCCCAGAAAGACGGTGAGGGCAAAGGGCCAGAACTGCTCCGCCGTGTCGCGGCCCCAGGGGCGCAGCAACAGGCGGAAGCCGCGTAGGATGAAAGACAGCGCCATCGTAGTTTCCCGTGAAATCATAGGGGTGCGGCGCTGCCCGGTCCTTGTCAAGCGCGGGCGGGCAAGGGATGTTGCGGCATGATCGAGCGCTTGTTTTTCTATGGCACGTTGATGGCCGGGCTTGGCCATCCGTTGGCGCGTGGCTGGCATGCGGCGCTGTCGGTGGGTGAGATGGGCTGGGTTGAAGGGCGGCTCTGGGGCATTCCCGATCCCGAGGGCTGGTATCCCGCGCTGCTGCCGGGCGAGGGCAGGGTGAAGGGCATGGTGTATCGGCCGCTGGCCGGGTTCGATGCCGGGATGCTGGCGGCGATGGATCGCTATGAGGGGGAGGCCTATCGGCGCGTGCCGGTTACGGTCGCGCTGGCGTCAGGCGTGGTGACGGCGCAGACCTATGTCTGGCAGGGAGCGCTGCCCGCAGATGCTGTGGCACTGGAGGATGGGGATTTCGCGGCTTTCCTCACGCGAAGCGGAGAAATTGCCTATCGCGGCAGCTAGTTTACGGCGCTCGGCTCGGGCACCACTGCCGTTGCGTCGGAAGACGTCATGGGAGCGCGAGGGGGTAACCCCCTCGCATTCTCTTTTTTCCACCCTTCAAACCCCTGCCCGGTGTCAAAGGTCTGGCTCCCCGACACCGGCATAGTTCTCAGCTTTCCTGAGCGGGTTCGCTGTTGAGCTGGATGTAGTTCTGGATGCCCATGTTGGCGATCATGTCGAGCTGGGTTTCCAGCGTGTCGACATGCTCTTCCTCGCTCTCAAGGATCTTCTGGAACAGGTCGCGGCTGATGAAGTCGCGCACGCTTTCCGAATATTCGATGGCTTCCTTGAGCAGGGGAATCGCGTCCATCTCAAGCGCCAGGTCGGCCTTGATGATTTCCTCGGTGTTCTCGCCCACGCGCAGGCGGCCCAGATGCTGGAAGTTGGGGAGGCCGTCGAGGAAGAGGATGCGGTCGGCCAGCTGGTCGGCGTGCTTCATCTCGTCGATGGATTCGTGGCGCTCGAACTGGGCCAGCTTGTGGATGCCCCAATGGTCGAACAGGCGGTAGTGCAGCCAGTACTGATTGATCGCGGTCAGCTCGTTGTAGAGCGCCTTGTTCAGATATTCGATGACCTTTTCGTCACCCTTCATGGTCTGTCTCCATCAGGAATGCGGTGCGGTGGGCTGACGGGGGCTATGAACCCATTGACTGGGAAGGGCAAGCTGCAGGCACGACAAAACAGGGCGGAGCGATCCACCCTGTCGGAATATCGGAGCGTTATGAGGGGAAGGTCCGCCCCTCAGACCGCGACGGACGCCCTTTCGCTGGCCACAATCACATCGGCATCGTGAAGGCACTGGCAGCAGCGCGGGGTGTGGCCCATCGCTTCATACAGCGTTTCGGCGTCGCCACCCTGGCAACGCGCGGCGCAGCGCAGATCTTTTTCACGAATGGCATTGCAGATGCAGATATACATGGCATGGCCCGCAAATCAGGTGTTGCGCCCTCTCTAATGCGAAGCGTTCGCATTGGCAATGGTTTTTGCATGTCATTCGCAGAAACTGCGGCGAGTTGAGTAGGGTTTTGAAGTGGTTTGAAAATCCGGCGGAAGGGCCGGATTTTGCGGCACCAGCCCGCTCCCCCGGTCCGGCCACCCATCAGGATACCGCCGTCAGGGTAACCGGGCCGGGGGAGCGGGCTGGTGCCACGTTGGCACCGCACTCAAAATGCAGGCAGCCGACTCCTTTGCTTGCCAATGCTCACGTTTGTCCGTAAGGGCCCGCGCTTCAACCGGCTCGGATGAGTCTCCGCAAGGGGATTCGCCGGCCCGCCTGGCCATCAAGGGCTGCCACGGCGAGCCGACCAAGCTGCAAGACAAGGAGTCGAAAATGCCCAAGCTCAAGACCAAGAGCGGCGTGAAGAAGCGCTTCAAGCTCACCGCCACCGGCAAGGTGAAGCACGGCGTCGCTGGCAAGCGTCACCGCCTCATGAGCCATAACGCCAAGTACATCCGCCAGAACCGCGGCACCGAAGTGATCTCCGACGCCGATGCGAAGGTGATCAAGAAGTGGGCGCCCTACGGGCTGAACTGAGGAGTTACTGAGTTATGGCACGTGTTAAGAGGGGTGTTACCACCCGCGCCAAGCATAAGAATATTCTGGAGCAGGCCAAGGGTTACCGCGGCCGCCGCAAGAATACGATCCGCGTCGCTCGTCAGGCCGTCGAAAAGGCTGGCCAGTACGCTTACCGCGATCGCAAGATCAAGAAGCGCACCTTCCGCGCCCTGTGGATCACGCGTATCAACGCGGCTGTCCGCGCTGAAGGCCTGACCTACTCGCAGTTCATCCATGGCGTGAAGCTGGCCGGCATCGAGCTGGACCGCAAGGCCATGGCCGACCTGGCGATGAACGAAGGTGGCGTGTTCACCGCCGTCATCGCTCAGGCGAAGGCTGCTCTCCCCGCCGCGTAAGTGGCTGGGCAGAGGGGGCTGCTTTGGCGGCCTCCACTGGCAAAAAGATCAAAGGCGCCGATCCATCCGGATCGGCGCCTTTTCTTATTGTTGAATTTGTTGCAATTTGTTGAAAATCCTGACACGGCAGGCGCCACAAGAAAAACCAAGGAGTTTTTCGGATGTCGCGCGCCTGCCAAGTACAAGTTCGTTTCTTTCGGCCCCCCGCTGAACTGAGTCGGTATTTTACGACATTTTACCTAGCCGAGATCGACGTGCCCGAAGGTGGGCGCGCGGTCGATTACCTACATCCGGAATGGGCCAATTTGCGTTTCCATTCGGGTGAGCGACTATCGGCGGAAAATCACGTTGGGCAATCGATCGACAAGGTCGATTTCGCCGCCACCGGCCCCAGCGGGCGGGCGCTGCGCTTTGAGGTCGGTACGTGCCGCATCTGGGGCATCGGGCTGATGCCACTGGGCTGGGCCAAGTTCGTCGCCGCCCCGGCCGACACGCTGGCCGATGCCGTGGTCGACGGGCAGGACCACGAAGCCTTCGCCGCCTTCCGCCCGTTGGCCGACACGCTCTTTGGGCCCGAACCTGATGTCGAGGGCGAGCTGGCCCGCATCTCCGCGCATTTCCTGGCGCGGGCGGGCGCGCCTTTGGCCGATGAAGAGCGCATCATGGCGGTGCACACCGCGCTGGTCGATCCCGATGTCTCGACCGTCTCGCAACTGGCCGAGCGGGTGGGGGCCAGCGACCGCACTGTGGAGCGGGCCTGCGCGCGGGCCTTCGGCTTCTCGCCCAAGCTGCTGCTGCGCCGTCAGCGCTTTATCCGCAGCCTTTCGCAGTACATGCTCGATCCTTCGCTGAAATGGATCGGCGCGCTTGACGGGCATTACCACGACCAGGCGCAATTCGTGCGCGAGTTCCGCGAGTTCATGGGCATGACCCCGCGCCAGTATGGCAAGCTGGAGCATCCGATCCTCGACGCTATCGTCAATGAGCGGGCGCGGCTGGCGGGTGCGGCGATGCAGGCGCTCGATACGCCCGATGGCCAGCGCGGCGGGAAGGCATAAGCCGCAAGGCCTAATGGATTGCACTGCTTCGCCGGGCGCCGTAAGGAGCCCGGCTGAAACAGGGGCTTTCTGCCCCGCAGACAACACCGGACAGGCTGATGATCGATTTGGATGCTCTTGGAAACGAAGCGCTGGGCAAGATTGCCGCGGCACAGACCCTTGACGCTGTTGAGGCTCTGCGGGTCGAGTTTCTGGGCAAGCAGGGTTCGATCTCGGGCCTGATGAAGACGCTGGGCGCGATGAGCCCGGAAGAGCGCCAGACGCAGGGTGTGGCCATTCAAGCCCTGCGCACCAGCGTCACGGATGCTCTGGCCGAGGGCAAGGCCAAGCTGGAGGCCGCCGCGCTGGAGGCCAAGCTGGCCGCCGAGACCATCGACCTCAGCCTGCCCGCGCCCGAGGCGCCGCTGGGCAGCGTCCACCCCGTCAGCCAGGTGATGGACGAACTGGCCGAGATTTTCGCCGATCTGGGCTTTGCCGTCGCCAGCGGGCCGGAGATCGAGGACGACTGGCACAATTTCACCGCGCTCAATATGCCCGAAAGCCATCCGGCGCGCGCGATGCATGACACCTTCTATCTGCCCGACCTGACGGCAGAGGGCCGCGAGATGGTGCTGCGCACCCACACCAGCCCGGTGCAGATCCGCGCCATGCTGGCGGCGGGCGGCAACCAGCCCTTGCGCATCATCGCGCCGGGCCGCGTCTATCGCAGCGACAGCGATGCCACCCACACGCCGATGTTCCATCAGATCGAGGGTCTGGTGATCGGCAAGGACATCCATCTGGGCCATCTCAAGTGGACGCTGGAAACGCTGCTCAAGGCCTTCTTCGAGCGCGAGGACATCGTGCTGCGCCTGCGCCCCAGCTACTTCCCCTTCACCGAGCCCTCGGTCGAGGTCGATACGGGTTACAGCTGGCAGGATGGCCGCCGCGTGGTTGGCGGCAGCGGCGATGCAGAGGGCCATAGCTGGATGGAGCTGCTGGGCAGCGGCATGGTCAATGCCCATGTGCTGCGCGCCGGCGGCTATGATCCGGCGGAATGGCAGGGCTTTGCCTTTGGCGTGGGCGTCGATCGCCTCGCCATGCTGAAATATGGGATGAACGATTTGCGGGCCTTCTTCGATGGCGATGCGCGCTGGCTGAGCCATTACGGCTTCTCCGCGCTGGACGTGCCGACCCTGTCGGGCGGCGTCGGTGTGAACGCATAAGAAGGGCTTGCGACAATGAAATTCTCTCTTTCGTGGCTCAAGGCCCATCTCGACACCGATGCTTCCGTCCAGCAGATTTCCGATGGCCTGAACGCCGTCGGTCTTGAGGTCGAAGGCATCGAGGACCCCGCGCAGAAGCTGAAGGGCTTCCGCGTGGCCAAGATTCTCACCGCCGCTCAGCACCCCAATGCTGACAAGCTTCAGGTGCTGACCGTCGACACCGGCGAGGGCGATCCCTTGCAGGTCGTCTGCGGCGCCCCCAATGCGCGTGCCGGTCTGGTCGGCGTGCTGGGGCTGCCCGGCGCAGTCGTGCCCGCCAATGGCATGGTGCTCAAGGTGGCCGCCGTGCGCGGCACCGAATCGAACGGCATGATGTGCTCGATGCGCGAACTGGAGCTGGGCGAGGGCCATGACGGCATCATCGAACTGCCCGAGGATGCGCCCGTGGGCACCGCTTTCGCCGACTATCACGGCGCCGATCCGGTGTTCGACATCGCCATCACCCCCAACCGCCCGGATTGCATGGGCGTCTATGGCATCGCGCGCGATCTGGCGGCGGTTGGTCTGGGCACGTTGAAGCCCATCGCCGCGCCCGGCATTGCTGGCAGCTTCCCGTGCCCGGTGGAGATCGCCACGCAGGACGCCGATGCCTGCCCGGCCTTTTATGGCCGCGTCATCAATGGCGTGAAGAACGGCCCCAGCCCGGACTGGCTTCAGGAGCGTCTGAAGAGCGCGGGCCAGCGCCCGATCTCGGCGCTGGTGGATATCACCAATCTGGTGATGCTGACCTATGGCCGCCCGGCGCATGCCTATGATCTGGCCAAGCTGTCCGGCCCGGTGGTGGCGCGCCGCGCTGTCGAGGGCGAGGTCTGTCTGGCGCTCAACGGCAAGGAATACACGCTCGACGCCGGGATGACGGTGATCGCTGACGATGCGGGCGTGCATGATATCGCCGGCATCATGGGCGGCGAGCATTCGGGCTGCAGCGACGACACCACCGATGTCCTGCTGGAAATCGCCTATTTCAACCCCGAGCGCATCGCCGCCACGGGCCGCAAGCTGAACCTCACCTCGGATGCGCGCAGCCGTTTCGAGCGTGGCGTCGATCCCGCTTTCCTCGACACCGGCCTCGATCTGCTGACGGGTCTGGTGCTGGAGATCTGTGGCGGTGAAGCCAGCCAAGTGGTGCGCGCGGGCGAAGCGCCTGCCACGCCCAAGGTTGTCACTTACGATCCCAAGCTGGCCGAAACGCTGGGCGGCGTGGCCATCCCCGGCGAGGAACAGAAGCGTATTCTGGCCGCTCTGGGCTTCGTGGCCGCCGATGACTGGGCGGTCACTGTGCCCGGCTGGCGCCCCGATGTGGATGGCGCGCCCGACATCGTCGAGGAAGTCGTCCGCATCCACGGCATCGACAAGGTGGAGAGTGTGCCTCTGCCCCGCGCCGATGGCGTCGCCCGCCCGACGGCCACCCCGGCTCAGAAGCTGGAGCGCCGCGTGCGCCGCGCCGCCGCCGCGCGCGGTCTGAACGAGGCCGTCACCTGGTCCTTCCTGCCCGCGCCCGAGGCCGAACATTTCGCTTCTGGCGATCTGTGGGTGCTGTCGAACCCGATCAGCGAAGACCTCAAGGCCATGCGCCCCTCGCTGCTGCCGGGGCTGTTGTCTGCTGCGCGTCGCAATCTGGCGCGTGGGGCGACGGGTCTGCGTCTGTTCGAGATCGGTCGCCGCTATCTGCGCGGCGCCGATGGTCGCAGCGATGAAAAGCTGACCCTCGCCGTGGTGCTGGTGGGCGAAAAGACCCCGCGCGGCTGGGCCAGCGGCAAGCCGCAGCCCTTCGACGCTTTCGACGCCAAGGCCGAAGCCGTGGCGCTGCTGGCTCAGGCCGGTGCTCCGGTCGACAGCCTGCAACTGATGGGTGAGGCCGGGCCGCAATTCCACCCCGGCCAGTCGGCCACCTTGCGCCTTGGGCCCAAGAATGTGCTGGCGCGTTTCGGCGTGCTGCATCCCGCCACGCTGAAGGCCTTCGACATCGACGCGCCGGTCGCGGTGGCCGAGATTTATCTCGACGCCATTCCCGCCAAGAAGGGCGCTGCAGGGTTCGCCCGTGTGAACTATGCGCCGCCCGCGCTTCAGGCGGTGAAGCGTGACTTCGCCTTCCGGGTGCCGGTGGGCCGCGCGGCGGGCGATGTGCTGCGCGCGGTGCGCGGGGCCGACAAGGCGACCATCGTGGCCGCTCGCGTCTTCGATGACTTCCGCGGTCAGGGCGTGCCCGAGGGACAGAAGAGTCTGGCCATCGAAATCACGCTTCAGCCCGGCGAGAAGAGCTTCACCGATGCCGATCTGAAGGCCATCGCCGACAAGGTGGTCGCCGCCGCCGCCAAGCAAGACGCTGTGTTGCGCGCCTAACAGGCTGTCGTGATTAAGTTTTGCGTTTACGACCTTGCCCTTTGCGGTGCCAGCCTCCAGTCTGGCGCCGCAAAGGGGACGGTTTATGGATGACCTGATTTCGATCACCTCGGGCGCTCTGACGGCCCGGATCAACCCGTTCGGCGCGGAATTGACCTCGCTGCAAGACGCCTCCGGCGCGCACTATATGACCGATGCCGATCCCGCCTTCTGGACGGGCCATGCCCCGCTGCTGTTCCCCATCGTGGGCGGTCTGGTGGGCGACTCCTATCGGTTGGGCGACAAGACCTATCACTTGCCGCGCCATGGTTTTGCCCGTCGCAATGCCTTCGATGTGCTGGTGGTGGAGGAGGATGTCGCGGTCTTCGGCCTGAGCGACACTCCGGAAACGCGCGAAGCCTATCCCTTCGCCTTCAAGCTGGCGATGGCCTTCCGCCTCAGCGGTTCCACCCTGCATATGGCCGCCACCATCACCAATGCCGACGATCATCCGATGCCCTTCAGCTTCGGCTATCATCCGGCCTTCGCCTGGCCGCTGCCGGGCGGGGCTGCCAAGGACGCGCATCGCATCGTCTTTGCGAAGGATGAGCCTGAGGCTATCCGTCGCGTCGACAAGGCGCTCGGACAGTTGCTGCCTGAAAAGCAGGCAAGCCCGGTGAAGGGCCGCGAACTGGCGCTGTCGCCTGACCTCTTCGAGCAGGATGCGGTGATCTGGGACCATCCGGCGAGCCATGCGCTCTCCTATGGTGCCGAGGGCGGGGCATGGCTGGACATCAGCTTTCCCGATACGTCGGCGCTGGGCCTGTGGCAGGCGCCGGGCGCGCATTTCCTCTGCATAGAGCCATGGCAGGGCCATGCCGATCCCTTGGGCTTCGATGGCGATTTCACCCGGAAGCCCGGCATCGTCACCATCGAGCCCGGCCAGTCGCGCACCTATCGTCTGGATGTGACGGTCCGCCCGGCATGAGCGAAAGGGCACGCTGTCTCTCACCGGGATAGCGTGCCCCCATTCATCGTGGACGCGCCGCCCGGCAGGCGCTAGAGGCGCGCTCCATGAGTTCCAGCCGCCGCACCTTCGCCATCATCTCCCACCCTGACGCGGGCAAGACCACGCTGACCGAGAAGCTGTTGCTCAACGGCGGCGCGATCCATCTGGCGGGGCAGGTGAAAGCGCGCGGGCAAGCGCGGCGTGCCCGCTCGGACTGGATGAAGATCGAGCAGCAGCGCGGCATTTCGGTCACCTCCTCGGTGATGACCTTCGCGCGCGATTTCGACGGGCTGGGGCATATCACCTTCAACCTGCTCGACACGCCGGGCCACGAGGATTTCTCGGAAGACACCTATCGCACGCTGACCGCGGTGGATTCGGCAATCATGGTGATCGACGCCGCCAAGGGCATCGAGCCGCAGACCCGCAAGCTGTTCGAGGTCTGCCGCCTGCGCAATGTGCCGATCATCACCTTCGTCAACAAGGTGGACCGCGAGGGGCGCAGCGTTTTCGAGATCCTCGACGAGGTGGCCGATGCGCTGGCGCTGGATGTCTCGCCGCAGAGCTGGCCCGTGGGCATGGGCGGCACCTTCGAGGGCATTCTCGATCTGGCCAGCGGGCGCATCAGCCGCCCCGAGGGCGATTCGCGCGAATTTCTCGGCACCGTCGATCATGAGCCGGTGCCCGAAGAGTTCGCCGAGGAAATCGAGCTGGGGCAGGCGGGCTATCCCGAATTCGATCTGGAAGCCTATCGCCATGGCGATCTGACGCCGGTGTTCTTCGGCTCGGCGCTCAAGAATTTCGGCGTGGCCGAGCTGATCGAGGCGATTGCCCGCATCGCGCCGCCGCCGCGCCCCCAGCCCAGCGAGGCGGGCACCATCGACCCCACCAATGGCGAGGTGACCGGCTTTATCTTCAAGGTGCAGGCCAATATGGACCCGATGCACCGCGACCGTATCGCCTTCATGCGTCTGGTCTCGGGCACCTTCAAGCGCGGCATGAAGCTGACGCCCAGCGCGCTGGGCAAGCCCATCGCCATCCATTCGCCAATCCTCTTCTTCGCGCAGGACCGCGAGATCGCCGATTCGGCGGAGCCCGGCGATATCATCGGCATTCCCAACCATGGCACGCTGCGGGTGGGTGACACGTTGTCCGAGGCGAACAAGGTGCGCTTTACTGGCCTGCCCAATTTCGCGCCGGAAATCCTGCGCCGCGTGGCGTTGAAAGACCCCACCAAGACCAAGCAGCTGCGCAAGGCGCTCGATGATCTGTCCGAAGAGGGCGTGATCCAGGTGTTCTATCCCGAGATCGGCGCGCAGTGGATCGTGGGCGTGGTCGGCCAGCTCCAGCTCGACGTGCTGATCTCTCGCCTTGAGGCCGAGTATAAGGTGGAAGCCGTGCTGGAAGGCGCGCCTTTCGACACGGCGCGCTGGGTGAAGGGCAGCGAGACGGCGCTGCGCGACTTCGCCGAGTTCAACAAGAGCAATCTGGCCAAGGATCGCGATGGCGGCATGGTCTTCCTCGCCCGCTCGGCCTGGGACGTTTCCTATCAGCAGGAACGCAACCCCGAACTGACCTTTAGCGCCACCAAGGAGCGCTGAGCCTAAAAACCGGGCAGGGGCTGCGTTAACCAGTCCTGCCCGGCTCCGGCCCCGCCCAACCTAAGTCATTTGCCTCAGGCGTGGGCAGAATTTCGGCCCTGCTTTGCCTAAAATTTAGGCAGATGCGCAAGATTCGAGCGCGAAACCATGCCTGCGCGACAGGAATGGAATCGATGACAGTCCCGTGAATCCTGACGAATCGTAAACTGGCACACCTCGTGCTTATCCTTGTTCATCCGGCATCACGCCGGTTGGCTATTAGGGGATAGGCATGAAGTTCATCATCGCCATCATCAAGCCGTTCAAGCTCGACGAGGTGCGTGAAGCCCTCGGCGCCCTCGGTGTGGCGGGTATGACCGTGTCCGAGGTGAAGGGGTTTGGCCGGCAGAAGGGGCAGACCGAAATCTACCGCGGCGCGGAATATTCGACGAATATGCTGCCCAAGGTGAAGATCGAGATCGCCGCCAGCGACGAGCTCGCGCCGCGCGTCGTCGAAACCATCCAGCAGAGCGCCAGCACCGAAGCCATCGGTGACGGCAAGATCTTCGTGCTGGATCTGGCCTCGGCCACCCGCATCCGCACCGGCGAGACCGGGGACACCGCGCTGTGAGCGCCTCTTTTGGGAAGGACAACCCGATGATCCGCAAGATGATGTGCGGGCTCGCGGCGGTGGGCGGCTCGCTTGGCTATGCCGGTGCCGCCTTCGCGCAGGCCGCTTTGATCAAGGCCCCCACCGTGGCCCAGCAGGCCAATATGGTGAACAAGGGCGACACCACCTGGATGCTGGTTTCCGCCGTGTTGGTGCTGATGATGAGCATCCCCGGCCTGGCCCTGTTCTACGGCGGCCTGGTGCGTTCGAAGAACATGCTCAGCGTGCTGATGCAGGTCTTCATGATCGTGTCGGTCACCGGCCTGCTGTGGGCCACCTATGGCTATTCGCTGGTGTTCACCGGCGGCTCGCCCTTTATCGGCGGCTTCTCCAAGGCGCTGATGCAGGGCGTGACCAGCGGCACCTATGCCGCCACCTTCTCGAACAACGTCTACATCCCGGAACTGGCTTATTTCGTCTTCCAGATGACGTTCGCCATGATCACCCCGGCGCTGTTCATCGGTTCCTTTGCCGAGCGTATCAAGTTCACGCCGCTGATCATCTTCACCGTGCTGTGGTCGACCTTCGCCTATTACCCCATCGCGCATATGGTGTGGTACTGGGCCGGCCCGGACTTCCTGTACGCCAGCCCCAATGACGCCGGCTTCCTGTACCTGAAGGGCGCGCTGGACTTCGCCGGCGGCACCGTGGTGCACATCAACGCCGGTATCGCTGGCCTCGTGGGCTGCCTCGTGCTGGGCAAGCGCGTGGGCTTCGGCAAGGAAAACACCCCGCCGCACTCGCTGACCATGACCATGATCGGCGCCTCGCTGCTGTGGGTGGGCTGGTTCGGCTTCAACGCCGGATCCGCCGTTGCCGCCTACGGCCGCGCCGGCATGGCCATGCCGGTGACCCAGATCGCCACCGCCGGCGCCGCTTTGGCCTGAACCTTCGCCGAGTGGGCCG
>Ga0116227_10012183_pt1 | contig 14121 bp, 6 predicted proteins | sample S1TSphgellanicum_FD_89693 | JGI IMG/M metagenome (GOLD analysis project Ga0116227, IMG submission 89693) | Host-associated microbial communities from peat moss isolated from Minnesota, USA - S1T2_Fb - Sphagnum magellanicum MG | ecosystem: Host-associated > Plants > Peat moss > Unclassified... | reverse complement strand
TTTTTTTTTGAAAAATTAAACATAATATTTCACCCATTTTTTTTTCCGTTTTTGTTTTCCCGTGGGAGAATGAAATTTTTGGGGGGGGGGGGGATTGTTATCACATTGTATTGTATTTTAGGAGTCCCATGTTTGAACTTCAACCATGTCATTATTATGAAGGATTTTCACAATGTTTTTGCATATTACGGTAAGTCAAAACCGAAATAAATCAAATTCCAAATAAACTACACTTTTTAATTTAATATGATGTGATGTTAGAGTATATTTGTGTCAAAAACATATACGTCACATTGTATTAAATGAAAATATTTTTCAATTGTAAAACTTTACATATGATTGTAATTAATTAGGTTTGTGACGTGCTCCCAAGTCCCTAATTAGTCCCAAGTCAGGATTAGGTTGCTCAAGTTCCGGAATTGGGGAGGACTTGGGGCATGCTCCCAGCTCCCAACACTAAAAGGGGTAGAGGGGCGTGCTGAAGCTTCGGGATTAGACTAGGAAGAGGGACAAGCTATTCACTCACTCGAACCTACATCCAAAACTAACCAACAAGTTGGTTAGTTCACATTCTGAAGCACCCTTGGTGCTAGGACAAGCCATGAGCAACCCTGGACTCACTTGACTCACCACGGCCTGGACTTGAGGGAAGCCACCACCTTCCCCCATATAGTATTTTCTTCGTCTCACTGCTGCACTTGCATCTGAATGACACTTTTTCCCAAGACTCCCAAAGTGGAATCCCAAAACTGTCCTGGTTTGGACTCTCGGGATTTTGGGCGTTCATAACTTCTCATTCCAACCTCCGATTGGGACGAGGTCTAAAGCAAACTTATATCTCTCCTCGAGAGCTTTCCAACGGTGTGTCGTACTCCACCTGCACACACCGAAATCGAGTTGATTCCCGACTTTTAGTGGTCGGGAGTCAAACTGCCAATTTGATTCCTGGCCCTTCTTTCCACCATAACTTGTGCTACAGATGTCCAAATGGCTCATGCGAGGCCATTTTGTACATCTACACTTCAAGACAAACGGTATAAAGAACACTTCAATACGAGGTGTTTTGACCCATGCAATCGTGTTTTGAGTTTTTGGGAGTCCCGGAGGACTCCCAAGTCCTATTTTCGGGAGTGTGAGTGGCGACCTCACACTTCCCTCAAAGTGGGGTTGCAACAATTTACATTAATTATGACAAATTCTTAGGGGAAACAACTTGTTTGCCCATATTGTTATATAAATATCAATTTTGTGCAATATTGACGTTACTCTACAATGTACATATGTTGCATCTAGTGGCAAATTCCTCCTCACCTTAATGCTACGATCTATTATCTCCTTCATTACTATTTTCCCCAATATTATTACCATGTTGTTGACTAACACAATTTCCTAGCCACTAGGGTTCCCCATTCAAAATTACATCCAACCCAATTAGATTACCTATTTCGTTGAACATTGTAACCGTGTGAGGAAATATTGTAATTAATAATGCAAAGACAACATCATTTTTCAAACATGGTCCTTCACTAGTTTCTTCTAATGTTAAGATGGCTTGGTCTTCAATTTGAAGAGTGCTTATGGTGAACCTTCACCCAATCTCCTCCCCCATCATGTTGTACCAAACACATTTCGGATTTAGACCATATTCAAACTTATTGGTTCTTGGGTTATACCACCTCCGAAACATTTGATAAAACCAACAACATCATGTATCGGTCACTAATGATATAACAATTCACATGCCTTTTGAATCATGGATTCATCATATTGCCATTTGTCATATTGACTCCACCATGTAATAATAGACATGCCAACATTCCAAATCCATTTCATGTCTACACCCCATGCTTGTGGCTTACTGGGTGTGTTAAACCTATTATATTCCTAATATTGTGGCATGGTCATTTGAAGATTGAATTGTTCATATAAGCACCGATGAAATGGGGCCCTACATTGTGGACATCTCCTTCTTGCCACCATCAAAATCATTGGGCATTACAAATGGTACATGTGTTGGCAAGTGCCCAAAATGCATGCACCTTCCAGTCAAAATGGGGAACAACAAATAAGGCATAGTTCCCCATTTTGTGTGAAAGGTTGAGGTGTGGGCCATAAGAGTTCCCTTGTTTTTTCTAACACAGTGGTGACATATTCTTAATCAAGCTCAAGATGTGTTGCCCAATCTATGTTTGTGTTCTTTTGCATCCTTGGTAAATTGTCAAGAAACATTTTGGATATCCTAGCCCATGATGTCAAATGATGTGATCGAAACCTCCCATCTCCATTGTATTCCGCTTGCATTTGGGTGCAAGTATGAAGATAGGAGCTAATATGATTACTTTACAAAAGGATTGTGACTTTTTTTTAGTCCTTTTTGACTTTTTCATATGAAAGAATTTTTGAGTGAAATCTTTTGCAAATTTTTATTAAAAATACGTATAGTTACCCCAATAGATCACATTTTTTTGTTAATCATTGTTGAATAAATATGAAAATTTCAAAGTGTGTAGATTCTGCCATATTTTACATTTCTTCTTGAAAATTTATCATAATTTTGAATCATACCAAAATATGTTAATTACTTTAGGTTTTTGTTTTTTACATCATAAACTACAACTTTGTTTTGTATGCCATGCACATTACACCCTATTTACATGTGGTAAAGGACTTTTGTAAATTTAAAATTTTGAAAAATACTTTGAATTTTTAAAATTCCATATCTTTTAAATTGTAAGTGATTTTTGAACTTGGGTAGTAGGTTGCTATCATTAAAAACTTTTACCATGAAAATTATGTTATTACAATAGTCCTTTACTTAGTCATTTGTAAAATTAACCACATTTAACACAACACCTATTCAAGTTCAAACATCATTTTTAAAAACCAAAGCCCAAAATGTAATTTAATGAATTTTTAATTTGAATTCCTCAACTTTCATATTAGTCATTTAACACAACTTGGAATGATTAACATAACTTTAAAATGTCAAAAAAGAAACATATGTAAAAAAGTTCATAGTTTTCATCACTATTTGACATGGTCTTTGGCTCTTATTTTTGTACGCACACCCATTTTTACAAGCTTCACCTCAAGATGTTGCCAAAACACATGCAAGATGCATGTGGTCCAAATTCTATTTGGTCACTTTCATAAATGTTTAAGCATCTTTTCGATATTGTTCTTTCATGTCAATTAATGTTTCATGATAACATTCAATGTCTTCCAAAAATTTTATGTATTTTTTTTCACCTTAATTGCCTTTGTGAGTGCCTCTATAGTGTTTCTTACTGAGTGGTGGTAGCATCTTGTTTTAGCCCAAGACACTTTGTTTGGCATGCAACCAATATTTCACATAGTGCATTGTGCTTCGATGTCACCTCCCGAAATTGCATTTGCATTAAGCCCATTTCCCCTCGTAGAGCCTCTAGAACATGATGTGCAATGTGAGCCTTTGTGAAGGACAACGTGTTAACATCATGTGCCAACTGACTTTGATTACCTATCATGTCAAATGGCATGTAAGATGCCATTTGAACCATAACATCCAACTGTTCTACATCCATGGGGTTGTCCATGCTTGGTAATGATTGAAGGGGACTTTGTTCCCAAGGGTGTTGAACAATTTGGTAGCTCATCACAAGATCTAGATCTTGAGTACAAGAAGTACTTGGTGCTATTGATTCGAAAACAATTGGTATTGGTGGTACCGATTGAAAATAGAAAGGGGGAGTGATAGGGGTAGATCTAGGAGGACTTGGGGTCATCTTGTAAAAATTAGAGGAACTATTGTAGGAGGTGGGTGAGTTTCTAGAAGAGTTGATGGATTTGCCCCCATAGATCTATCTAGTTGGTATGAAGGCACATTGCCAACTTGGTTGCCTAGAACAATCCTCCAATTGACCTAAACCCCAAGCACCACCTCTGCATAAACCATGTATGCCATTGTCAAAAGCACCTGGTTTTTGGAAAAAAAAATGGTTCCCCGTCATGGCCATGTAAATCTCCAACATGCGTGCTTTCATATGTTCATCCAAACAACTTATATATTGGGTGGAATTATTTTTCCTATGGGTCTCATGCTTAGAAAGTTGCCATTTTTTTGTCAATGTGGCACCACCACACCTGTTGCGAACATAATGTGTAAAACCAAGGCTAGGGAAGGTTTTTCCATCCAACATTTACTACAATGGTTGGGACTTCAAGTGCTTTGAGCTTTGCCTCATGTCGTCTTCCTTTCGTGCCATGGCCCTTCACCACTTTCCTTCAATTTGCATCATCCACCATCGTACCCACCATCCATTAAGAAATAGGTAATTTAAACGTAAATTAAGGTTAAGGATAAATTAGGGAACTAAAGGTGGGATAAATTAAAATTAAGTTAATAAAAAAATGTATAATAAATCAGTATGGGTGTCCCTTAAGAGGTTCAACCTTTAAGTCCAACACACAATTGTTTTCACAATTGGTGTTGTGAATTTAAAGGCCTTTCGAAGGACTCCCACTTTCTTTCAGGTGTATGGCACTGATTGTTTAGAGTAGATAGAGTTTTCACACATAGGGATGAAATTATAAGAAATGACAAAAGTGTGGGTCTTATAGTGGACCCACACATGCCCAAAGCTTGAAGACCATGCCTAAGGTTGTTTTGGTTGCCTTTGGTTACCATTGAATGCACGATTTAGGTGTTGTGCTCGATCAAATGGCCCAAATTCCCTAGTGATCAAAATTTTTAATCACCATTTAACAACCTGCAAGCATTGTGGATTCAAGGTCGTTGGATGGCGATTGAAAAGTGGTTCGGTCACCATTAAACTACTATATAATTGGCGACCGAAACAAGTTTGGTCACACAAGACATGTGATGATCGAACTTGTTTCAATTGCATTTAGTTGCCATCTAAATAGTCAACTAGTTGGTGACCAAAAGTTTTGGTCACCAATTATATAGTTGTTAGTTAGCGACCAAAAAGTTTTAGTTGCCAATTGAAGACAATATAGTTGATGATTGAAAATTTTTGGTGGCCTTCAAACTTGAAGAATGACAAGAATTTTTTTAATCACGAATTGTGCACATAGCTTGTTGGCAATTGAAAAAATTTGGTCACCATCCAACAACATTTGACAACCATGTGTGGCTAATACATGGGAACGCCATTGAATGGTGACCAAATTTTTTTAGTTGCCAATTTTTTGGGTGCCACTAATTTTGGGGGTACCCTTAATTGAACCAATGTAAGGAGGTTTCAATTTTCATTTTTCTTCCCTTTCTTTTTGATGTGTGTGACTCTGATGTTTTGGGCAATTAATGTGCATCACTTTAAAGAAAGGGGGGAGGGGACTCAATGCACTATTTTTTGTTGTTTTTGTGAATCCTATTTTTTTTGCAAAACAAAATATGTTGAGTAATCAAGTTGAAGGAAAGATAATCAAGTAGGTTCACAAATGGGACAACCACACCATCGTGGCTGAGGACTATGAGGGGGCAAATGTCATCTATTTCCCAAGCCAAGAAGAAGGCCAATATGATGTGGATATTTTTTTATTACCCAAGGATTTATTATACAAGGACATACCATTGACATTATATGTCAAAACTGAGAATGTAACAGATAAGGAAAGTGTGTCATAATTTGGGATCATAATGGCACTAATGTCAAATATCTTCCATGTGCATTTAAAGGAGTCTATGTCTTGAATGTTTTCAATTTGTTTAAAGACTTGTTGTACGAGGACATCTTAACAAAGTTTCATGTTTATGACGCATAAGACTATTTTGACACAATATGACATTTATTAATTTTCAATTGAATTCATAAATAAAAAAGGAACAAATGTCATTGCCACTTAAGGATCTGTTTATAAACTATTGAAAATACCATTTTGATAGTGTATTAATAGGGTTTCATCTTTTGATAAATATTGCAAGCAATTTGATTAGAGTAAATATTTTTTCTTTTTGTAAAATTTCATTCTTTTTTATTACAATAATTATAGTTAAGCACTCTTTTCTTTTAGCCCCAACTAAAAATATATGTTACAAAATTGCATCAAATTTTGCTCCCAACAAGGAAGGATTATTTTTCATTTTTCCATTTGTTCCCAATATGTTCCATTCAAGTTCCCAATGGGTTCCCATTAGTAATGAAAATGAGGGGATCACACAAGATGGCAATTGAAAGGGTTTCGGTTGCCATTAGGGGGGGAAAGTGAAGAAGGGAAAAAATTGAAAGGTGGGGGGAAGGGAAAAACATTGTGGTGACTGAAAGGTTTTTGGTTGCCACACGAGCATGATGATTGAAAGGATTTCAGTCACTATAGCTATGTGGCAACCAAAAACTCTTCGATTGCCATGCTTGTGTGGCGACCAAATTTTTTTCGATCGCCACATTTGATGTTAGAGTTTTTTGGTCGCCATTTTAATTATTTTGAATAATTAGTGCTTGGAAAGACTTTGGGTTTTTTGTCATCCAAAATTTGAACAATGTCATCAAGTGGACAATTGGGAGACAATCATCGGGTGGACCACCAACGAGCAGTCAATCTGACCAAAACCCTTGAAATAAGTTATCCCATAAATCATCTAGGACTTACCCCTACAAACCTTTGAGCGGCCCATCCTTAACCACGCACAAATGAAGGGCTATAAAAATATTTGGTGGGTAGAACATTTCATTGATGCAATCCCAAAAGTGTCAAAAACTTGAAGACAATGATCCTAAATGAATCACCACATGACAATTCTAGGAAATTGTCATGACATTTTTCATGGAGCACACAATGGCATACCTTGATGGTGTTTTTGTGAGCAAGCAAGGAACTAGCCTAAACAAGTCAAAAAGAAGTATAAACAAGTCATGGAGCATAAGTTTTTGGTAGAATTAGATGATTTTTTGCACTACACTAAGCTTCAGAATTTCAAGCGGTTTTTAGAATGGTTTGAATGTAAAATTTCGGATGTAGCCACAAACTTGTTGCAATGGTTTGATGTCTTTTATCCACAAAGGGACAAGGTGCATTGGACCACGAAGGTGGTGAACTTATGGGAGAAGATTTCATGCTAAGCTAAATTCTCGAAGAATTGGTCAAAAAATAAAGTGAGGCTTGCACCATGGATGGAAAAAGGCGTTCAAAACCTTTTAGCCCAAATTGGAAGCCATGGTGTGTTATGGATTCCAATCATAGCAAATGTGTTTCCATTGTTAGGTGGTTATGGTGTGATGTGCAAGGTGTGAAATCGAAAGATCAATCGCATCCCAAACACAATTGAATTAATGAAGAAGACACCAAAAATGGATGATAAGTGAAAAACATGTAAACAATGATCAGTGGAAGCCTTGGCATGCTAGTGCGAACATCCAGGTGTCATCAAATTCCTTGCCATCCACACAAAGACCATGGTGGAATGGGGGAACTCTTTGAAAAATGTTGGATTACAACACCAAATACTCCCCCATTATGGATAATTATACCTAATTGTGGCAAGGGGGGCCAAATATGGAAAGGCAAACACGACTTGTTGCCTGTAGGTGAAATTTTGTGAAGTTGGCATGTGTTTTCATAAACATTATGAATATAGTACATCATTGTGGAATTTTGCACAATGATTTGTCCAAGGACAACATTATGTTGCATTTTTTAACAGATAAACCAATTGCTTTTGTACATAGGCATGTGTGATTGGGGTGAAGCTAGGCACTTGCAAGAGGTGATGCTATCATTGTATGGGTTTGCAAAGGAACAAGATGCCACCAACACAAAAAAATGCATTGGTGGGTTGCCCTAGAATTGTTTTTTGGTTACAACGAGTCAAAAACTACAAATTCCCCTCGATGAATGGCCAAGCAACATGCCACAACTTTGAAGTCTAAGGCATATTTAGTGGGTGGGTAGGCAAATGTTATATTGGGTTATGATTGGGATCCATAACATTTTATGGACAATTCAACCAAGATGTCATTTGGGAAGTTAATCCATGACATGTATGACCCAAATCCAAAGGCACAAATAACTGTTCATCATGTCGTGCGCACATTGATGGGGCCTCCATACAATTAAACTACACCTGAAGAATGTTATTGAAGGCAACCATAGACAGTTTGTACTTGCTAGATATGGAATATGGTGTAATTTGCATGATCTTTCAAAAATGACATGTTTTGGACTTGCAAATTTATAAAACCCAATTTTGTAAGCAAATCATGTTATCATGTGTAATCAAATTTGAAATTTGTGAATCCATCTTCTTTACACATTTGAAATTTGTGTCTAGATGTATGCTTTATAATGATGATGGGTTTCTTATAAACATAAGGTACAATGATCATTTACAATTTTACATAAGTACTATGCATCTATTTTTTATATTTTTAAATTATGGATGATTGGACTTATCAGTCATAATTTGCTTCAATAAGTGCTCTCATAATTGATAGACATTAAATAATGAAAAAAAATCCATAAAAATCCATTCAAATTAACATTTCTTAATGCAAACTTTACAAGGGATTCACTTTGTAGACTTTTGTTTTGGTTTTCATCTTTTTTGGGGCATTGCCTACCAAGGCGAGGATATTGTGTTTATATTCATTATAAAGTATAGTAGCTTAATGGATTTTGGCTCCCATGTAATAGGTCTATTTTTATACAAGGATTTTTGAAAGACAATATTTTGGCTTGTGTTGAAACTTGGGATTAGTGATAGAGTTGTGATATCTTAAAGGAGTTTGGTTTCTTTTAGAGATTTTTTTCTAAAGATTATATTTTTGCATGGTGCAATGTTGGAATTTCCATAATTCTTCTTTTGCTTTAAGATATTCTTTAATGTAAATGGCAAGGCCATAATGACACACTAAAAATATGGTGATCAAAATTTTTTGGTCATTGCAAGATTGGTGATCGAAATTTGTTTTTGGTCGCTAATCATAATTGGGGCAGCTTGAATGTGACCAAGGATTTTCTTACATCCATTTTGATGGACATGACGGACGCCAACATGATGCCGAATGCAAAATGGGCATGTCACGTTAGTTTTGACAACCTTGGTTACGTTTGAAGAAAATCATGGCACCCTTGACAAAGAATGAAAAAAAAGCCAAGGTCGTTGTTACCAATGATAATTATAAATAGGCTTGGAAGAAGTTGTGGCACCTTTAGAGGAGGGGAGGAAAAAACCCATTGTCATCAATGACATTAAGTCAGTTTGCCCAAATAAAAAAATTTAAATTATTTATTTAAAAGAAAAACAACAATGACCATGAGGTGGATGTTAGTATAGTATAGTAACATAGTTAATTTTTTTATAAAAAAATTTCATTTTAATCCATAGCCATGAAATACATTTATAATGGTATTTACATTATATTATTCAAAAAATGGTATATCATATATAATTAAATTTTGTTTCATGAAGTTCTAATTAATTAAAATTATGGAAAGTTTTTTAAATCCATAATAATTTAATAACAAAATAAAACATTCATCCATAATTCTAATGAAAGTTTTATTTACTAAAAACATGTACTAAATGCAATTATTTTTTAAAATCCATATATTAGATGAATGAAAAAAACCATTCATCTAATAAGGTTGAATGCTTACATTCATCCATGTTTGCTTTTAGGTTTATTGGTATAACATTCATTTTGCAATAAAATTCTTGGGTTTTACTTGCATGTGTATGGGGGGAAAAACATTTTACCATCCTAGGTTTCAACTTTAGGCTTTAGACTTAGGCTCGAGATTCATGTGATAGCTTGCCTCCCAAAACTTTTGTTGTTGCTTCAAGTTCTTTAGCAGTAGTGTTGCTTTCATTACAAGATCCGCATCACCAATGTTAGATGGGGCTTCTTATTCTTAAAACATTTACAATGTTCTAGTTACTATCATATCCTACTAACCGCCCAATAACACAAGCATTAGACGTGTTATGTGTTAGCATTGTTTGTTTGTGCACATGAAGTTTCCATGACATTTGTAGCAATGATAGGGAATGATAATTGATAGCCATGGAGATAATTGCAATTGAATTGCATGATCAAAAGTTAAAAGTGACAAACTTCAACACAAGCCTATAACAACTTGTAGCGCATAACAAAGCTTCAACTTAGCAATAGGATGAAAACAAAAGAAAATCACATAACTTGATCAAAAGTTTTAGACAAAAGGAAAAAAGAAAAGAAACATTGCGCAACACAATGAAAGATTTTTTCATTTTCATTAAACTCTAAATAATAATCCCCATTCATCGTGCATGAAAACTTTGTGAATGTTTGTTGTTGAGAGAAAAGTGGCGATGGATGTTCATTATGAGGTATAATGTTGCATTCAAGTTTCTAGCAAAATTTTATTCTTATTTTTTTCATTGCATTACAACATCACATTCAAGCAACTTGAAAAACCTTACATTTGTTTCCCAAGAACCTCAAGTTCTTCAATTCTAATTGTTATGTATTTTTGTCAAACAACCTCATCAACATTTTGGTTTTCAATCTTGGATTAGATTAATTTTTTGTCAAATAATCTCATCAACATTCCAATTTTTAAGCTTTGATTAGGTCAGGTTTCCAACAAAGAATTTTGATCATAATCAAGTTTTGAAACGATGACGAAAATGAGAATATTTAAAAGATCCTCTATAGTTTTTTTGGTGCTGGTGAGATTGTGGGGGAAAATCTTTAAAAAAGAAAAATTGTTGGGTTGCGGGTGGGCATGAACATAGCAATGACGAAAATTGCCAGTCTGAATCCGAAGGTGGGGGTCGCACTAATTGGGAATTGCTAGTGATATGCCTATATATCTATTGTGAAAACTATGAAAGAACTGAGGGTCTTTGAAAGAACTGCCCAACACTATATATATAACACCCCATGACCATGTCATTATTAGAATAAAGGCCAGCCCAAGATTATATCAAATGGGTACCTATTTCTATGTAATGCCCTTGTACAAGGGTGTTCCCAATGTCAAGATCTCGAAGCAAATTTGAAATGAACATTCATGTAAAATGATAAGATGCAAGAAAAGAAGGAACATTTCAGATATTTGTAAAATGACCCCTTTTTGGGCCCTTCTTTCATCCTTCAATCTTTCTTTCAACCTTGAAACACTGTTATTTGCAAAGTAATTAAATTTTAGTAAATATGAGCATAAACTACTGGAACTTAGGATTAAATGCAGAAGGTTCGAAAATATTTATAATTGCAGAACACACAACTAGAGCAGTAATTGGTTGAAGGCAACTATGGAAAAAAAGGATAGGATGAAATTTAGATTTGGCCAAATTTGATGCTAATCTGAGTTTCAATCACCCGTTAAGCCCAATGTTACCTCCTTTATGACCAAACAGGGGGTTTTGGTGTTGTGTTTTCCTTACTTTGCGAATATATTTATTATGAAATTTAAAAAAAAAATTCGAACCTGTTTAAAAGTGCAGGAACTAAGAACCTGCTCAAAAGCAAAACAATACACCCCTCTTGCAGAGGAAACTTTATGTTGTATGTGGTTGCATCAGCTAACATTTAAAATTTTCTTTGCGGTCGTTACCAGTGTTGTATGGATATGTTGTTTTTCACATGTCAGATTGGTATATACATGTCTGGGGGTAATATGTAGTTAAATGGGTAGGGTCTTAGGTAGGAAATGTTTTTCAGGGAAAGGTATTTTCATGGTAAGAGTATTTTTAAATTTTAAATACCCTGATCTTAAGCATAAGTATATTAAAAAATAACTTGACATATTGGGGGTGTATATAGAAGGGTAGGGTATTAAAATGTAGAGATTTAAAAATACATTTGCACTATTTTCAATGAATTAAAATTGATATCTTGAATCAAATAATATTTCAAGTGGGTCCATTCTAAAGACTTCTGCACAACTCAAAAGAAGATTTGCGGCACTTCAAGAAAAGACAAAATGGGCTCACATGAACATGCACAACTTTCATTTTTCAAAAGAAAAAAAGACAAAGTGGGCTCGCATGGAACCCATTTGCCTTTACCTTAGCATCTGTAAACATATCTTGAGATCATCTTTATAAAAAAATGAAAATAAAAGCAAAAAAAAATGGTTTTGCAAACTTACAACTCCTTTGCAACTAGCCACAACAAATTGAAGCTTACCTTAAAGAAGGCCATTGCATTTTCATGTTGACCTTGCAAATTTGTTCCACCTCCATCAGCCACTCTCTCCAAGATTTCTTTAAGCTAAAAAATGCCTTCATTATCATTTTACACCTCCCTCTCTCAATCTCAATCTTTCGCCCTAAGCATTGGGATCAACACAATATGAAACAAAACAAAACTTTGAATGATATGTTTCAACCTAGGTATGTCCACACACAAAAAGGGTAGGTTTTAAAATCAATTTAAATATATATTTTAAGACATACCCAACTAATAGGTTTTGACATATCTTTATACAGACCAATGTACATACTGTGGATGTACCCTGCATACCAGTACAACGCTGGTCGTTACAGTACCTATCTGTGAGTGGGATTGTAGCTGTGTTCAAAACAAAGTGTGCACGTTTCGGAGTGGAAAACGCCGGAATGGAAAACCAAAAAGCACGCAGTTGACCTATGGTGGGCGGGTCTTTGCAGTACGCCATTTCAGCAACACTGTCAGCTTCGGCTGCCCTGGGCCGAACCAAATGCTGGCCCAGGGGGCCACCGAGGGGGCCAGCTGAGGCAAGTTCTATTTTATTAATTTAGTTGCAACGACACTTGTTCTTGGGAAAACAAAGGAAGCCGGTTGCTGCTGGTGGCTGGCACATGCGGTGAAAACTGTTGCTGACCCAGGGTATGGCATCAAACGATGTTTATATTTTTTTTATGTACTTTGCATTCTAAATCATTTCTGTGTACCTCAATATGTTTATTGTTTATTCCTCTCCCCACGTGTGATTTCAGGCACGTTGGTTAATACTTTGAAAATACTTGGGCCCAACTTTGAGCATTTTTGGGTTGCAAATTGGCCCAAGTTACTAATAACTGCTTGAACATTACGTCAGGATATTAATAAATGCTGGAACATTGGCCCCAGGGGTTGCAAATTGGCCTCCCAAATGTGATGGTATCTTTTTTTGAGCCTTGGGGCCGATACAAAGGCCATAAAGTTCAGCATTTATTAGTACTTGGGCCAGATTGAAAGTTTTTTTCTATTTCAGCCTTGACTCCTAGTGTAAAGCCCTTGGGGCTGATTTCAACTTTTTCACCAATAGGAATGCTGGATTTGGGTTGAACATTGGGCTCTTAGTGTAAAGAGGGCCTAACTGGACTTTGGAAGAGGCGATGGATGTACCTTCTGCACATTGGAGAGGACACCTATGATACTGTAGCCATGCAATCTGTAAGAAACAAAGGGGGTCTTTTTGCTGGAGGAGGTCCACTGTTCATCACGTACAAATTCAGGCCCAAATTCATTATGGACTTTGGCGTCTTACTCCTGTAGGGTAGAGAGGCTGGTCATTACATATAGTAAAGGAAGGAAGTTCCTTCCCCTGACTCCGCTCGGTACGGACAGTGGGTACGGAATGTCACGTGAGGTGCTAATTGGAACACCTTTGGGGAACACATCGGGAACTCAAGGAACATATTGAGAACTTTCTAAAACCCATTGGGAACTTGAAAGGAACATGTTGGGAACAGAGGAAATTATTTTGATCCATAAAGTAATCCAAAAAGTTTTTTGAGCTAAAGTTTTTTGGCCTGAGCTCTCCATAAAGTTATCCATAAAGTATCGTACCGCCGCGCTCGTTTCACACCACCCGGTGTGAAATATTTAATTTTGGACGATTTTCATTTTCGTATCGACCCACAAATAATTAATTACAATGGTCTGTCATTTCACACTTCAATGGGTCTGCCGGAATATATATTTGAGCGTTTTGTCTTTTCGCATTTACACCGTAAAATTGATTAATTTTGTTTGTTTCACATTTTGCACTTCCCCCCTCAGAATTTTTTTTTTTTTTACAGTACCCCTAAAATAATTAATATTGGTGTGAAACGAGCGCGGCAGTACGGTAGTACTGGGTTTCGGCCTCACTTTTCTCCTGCTTTCCCTCTCATCCGCCCTTTTTGAACTATCCATGATGAAGGCACTGAAAGACTGGACCAGCCCT
>Ga0116227_10012182_pt1 | contig 14124 bp, 8 predicted proteins | sample S1TSphgellanicum_FD_89693 | JGI IMG/M metagenome (GOLD analysis project Ga0116227, IMG submission 89693) | Host-associated microbial communities from peat moss isolated from Minnesota, USA - S1T2_Fb - Sphagnum magellanicum MG | ecosystem: Host-associated > Plants > Peat moss > Unclassified... | reverse complement strand
ATAAAAATAATTTTAAAATAAAAAAAAAAAAGAATAATAAAAAAAAAAAAAAAAAAAATTTTTTAAAAAAAAAAAATTAAAAAATATAAAATATTTTGTTTTTTTTTTTTTTTTTCTTAGGACCCCTCCTATTTTCAAGTTCATAACTTTTTTTTATTTTTTAGTCATTTTAAATGATGTAAAGTGCTATAGGAACGCCGTCTGAAGTCCTACTAATCACATTGGAACTTTAATAACAAAGAAACAACATAAAATGAACTTTCTGGGTTTTCAAGAACCGGCTTCAATAGTTTTGTTTTTGAATTTTTTCACCCCCTTTACTTTGGGGGGCCATAACTTTCTCATTTCTAATTTGTTTTCAATGATTCTTAATGTGTTAAATGCGCCAAGAGGAGGGTATCAAGTTTTGTTGGGACACCAAAAGCAATAGAGCCTTCCCTTGGCTGTTATACTTTAATACAATAGTTGCATCTAATGTGTAACTAGGTTGGTTCATGAGGTTTGCAATGGAATGTTTTAACCCATATCCTTTGGCTTCCAATTCTATTTGGTTCAATATATAACTAGGAGCAATAGTTATGTTGAAACCAAATACCAAGTGCCATTGGGGATGAGCAAATGAAAAAATCTTTTTCTATATGAAATGGTCAATCTTAAAAATAAAATTGAATTATTCTATACCTACTTATATAACCTAAGCCTAATTATTTTTCAACCTACTTACATACCTAAATGAACTTACCTACTTAATAGGGTTTAATTATTATCTACATACCTAGGCACCATGTGTCAACATCTTATTAATCATAAATTGGATGACTTAGATTTCATTAATTAATATTTAAAATTTCTAAAATAGGTGGGCCTTGATTGCCACGTGTCACCATATAATTGATGTTAAAATATTAAACACATGTCAAATAGTCAATGGATGTTCCATGGTGTGCCACATGTCATCATCCTAGTGGCAAAAACTTTAATGATTGAAATTAATCCAATGAATTTTTAATTTTGTAAACACAAAAAAGTTAAGTAATGACACATGTCCACAAGATAATTGTCTAATTTTTAAACATGTGTCATATTTTGATTAGTTGCATGTAGTTGCAAGGAAAGTTGCACATAAGATGCAACTACATTGGATTAGTATGTATGTATGAACATGTATACTAACATCGTATATACATGTTGCATACGTAATGTCGCATGCAACTGCATGTTTTATGCAACTTGTCTTATGCAACTACACAAATTTGAAGTTGCATGTGTTGCATGAAATTGAATTTTAGTTACAAACAATAGTTGCAAAACCCAAAATTTCTAATAGTGTAACCTGAAAGAAATTTTGTAGTATAGGAGAAAGGTCTTAACATACACCCTTCTATGTGTAAAGTATATGGTAAGGCCTTGTTATAAGGGAATTACTGTGTGAGTGTTGAGGTCCACGCAGTAAATCCATGGCAATTGGGTCTTACTATGCGTAACAACCGAGGTAATCAATGGTCTTTTTTTTCAAATTCCATTTCAAAGATCTTATTGGCTTAAATTTTTGTTATTTGTCCTACCTTCTCAAACATAGAGAAATGTAGGTATGGACCTTTATTGCTTGCTGGTGCAGGTATTGAACCCACCTTTTATGGTATGTTGGAATGGTCATTGCCAACAAGTTTTCAAGAATAAATGCGTTTTAGGGTTTCGGAAGAGGGATTTGAGGATGGTTAAACTCATTTCAACATAAAACATTTGAATTTCTTTGTTCAATAAAATTTCAATGATCATTCTTTTGAAAAAAAACTCGAGCACATGATTTATTAGCAAAAAACGTTATTTGGTTAACATAAAAATAAATAAATATTTTTTTTCAAAATTTTAAACCAATATTAATTTAAATTACATTATAAAAATTGATGTAAAACATGTCATAATTTAATTTTTAATTTTTAATTTGCAATTAATAATACATAATTTATTCAAATATAATAATCAACAACAGATTATATATATATATAATCTAAATAAAATTTATTATTGATGATGTACAAAAATTTTAAAATATTATATTTTAACTTTAAAATCAAATATTTTTGTATCATTAATAATTTTGTGGAATTATATATAAATTTTAAATATCATAATATATTACATAATTTTAAATATAATTTATATTATGTATGATACCATTAATTGTGTGTGTATTAATCTATTTAACTTAACTAGTAACTAATGTAACCTATTACTTATATAGGTCATAATTGTTAGCTTATTTTAATTTAACCTAACTAATAACTAGCATGAATTACCTAAAGTGTTATATACCTATACCAAGTATAGATTAAATTGTTACTTGGTACATAGATTTAGGTTAAGCTATTAAACAAATTAGGCTAGGATAATTTTTAATATGGAGTTTAGATGGTAATGTAAAACTAAATTATCACAATTGCAAACATTAATTATAATTTTATAAATTTTGATAATTAATTACAATCACAAACTTGATGCAATATGTAATTTAATCATTTATGTACAATTGGCAAAATATATTAAAAAATTTGCAAAACATGATTTGATTTTCATCTATCAATGGAATTTAACAATAATTGATAACACATATTAACTTTTTATTTAATTTTTTATGCAAACACAAAGTAATCACAAATTATAGTCACACTTATTATTACAATTTAGATTCATTCATTTCATAGTCACATATGTGACTATTAGCACTTACAACTTAGTGACAAATAATACTACCACATATTTAGTTGGAAAATGAGTTGCTTTGGACAATAGTTGCATTTTAGTTGCAAACACATGGCTAGAATGAACAAGATTTTTTCTAGTGAAATGAAGTGAATAAATTTAATATTTTCATATTTATAGCTTTTTAAAAATTCAACACTAGATAAAAGATATGGGATAAAAACATTATTTCTTTTGAGAACAATTTGAAATAATAAAAGTGACTGTTTAGGGGAAAGTGATGAATTCATTTTCCTTTTTCCTTTCCAAAGGGGTTATTTCTTGTGTTAAGAAGGAAGGGGCTGTTAATGCTATTTAATTTTTTCTCCTTATCAAAAAAGTTTATTTCTTCTGGTGAGTAAGAGTTTGTTTGAAAGGATGGAGTTTCTTTCCCCGATTTTTCACAAGGGATATTTTTTGAAAAGCATGCAATCATTAACAAGGTTTTTTAATCTTGAAATGGCTTACATATAATATTTGGAGAATTTTGATGGGTACTAATAGATGAAAAGGTACGGAAAAAAAAAAAAGAATTCTTAATTATCTCAATGCCATTTAAAAGTTTTTTAAATGCATAAATTGCTCTTAAATGTACCAAGTAATTTTTTTTTTTTTGACATTAACCTTAAGTTTGTTATGTGATATATTGGAGTTACATAAAAACTGTAAATTTGGTCCCCCTACCCCTTAAAAACAGCCCAAACCTCACCACTCTCACTCACAAAAAAAAAGCTTTTCAAAATGAGAAAAAACACATTCTTGACCGACCCCACACCACTTCATTCAACAAAACCCAACTTAATTTTACAAAGCATTCCTGAAAAAAAAATCCTCAACCTGCCAAATCACTTTTCCCACGCCATAGAGAAAAAAAGAAAAAAATCACCCCTCCAACCCACCCAACCCAAGAAATAGTGGCTTGAAATAATAATAATAAGAAAAAAACCTGACCCAACCCTCCCCCTCCCCTCTCCCTAATATTTCCACCAATAACCTTTAGGTCCCACCCCACCCAACTCCCACCAACCCTCCCCTAAAATTTCCACCTATAATTTTAAAGTCACCCGCCACCCAACTCCCAACTTTCCCTCTTCCTAAAATTTCCACATATAACCTTTAGGTCCCACCTCACCCCCACTGTAATAAGGAGAAATCTACACCCAGTACCCAGCTTTGTAACTTTATCCATTATGCCTACAATTGATTCTCCACCTTCTATACCCACTCATAACGAATTCTCACAATGTTTCTAAAAGAGAGCCAACAATAATCTGCCATGATAGAGAGATGATGGGAAGTACACATGGAGGAAATATGTGTACCCAAGTTCTTTAGATGTTTTCCTTAAAGTGCTCATCCAGAGAAATACATGTAGCCAAGTTCTTTAGAAGCCTTCCTTAAAGTGCGCATCAAAAGAAGTAAGTGTACCCAAGTTCTTTAGATGCGTTCGTTAAAGTACACATTGAGATGTAAGTTCTCACTTGAGATGCTGGAAGTTGCACAACAGACTTCCCCTCCCCCCTTCGCAAGCCTTAGCATTAAGGAATGGGGGCCTTGTTTCAGGGGATTCTCATCCATTTCACAACTTCCAGGATATGCCTTTGCACACAAAGTGTGATTGTGCAACATTTTGGAAAAAGTTTTAACTCCTTTCACAAGTCGAAAGAAAATGATTTCCATCACATTTGAACTTCCATCAATCAAATGATTAGTCCTAAACAACTTGAATATGCATTCCACAGTGAAACATATTTTTCTCAAAGCATTTTTCCAATTTGGTTTCACAGTAGAGTCTACTGTCCACCTACTCCAAAATGTTGAGAAATATTTTACTGTTGGAATCAGTCCTAAATCACTGGACCATAAATTCTACAGTAAAACGTATTGTTTTCAAGCCTAGTTCCAATTTGATCACAAAGTTGAATATAGTACAAAACTTGAAAAATATTTGGTCGTTGGGCACCATTAGCAAGCAATAGTGTTGTTTTTTTTCCAATTTTGTGATGTCGTCAATGTGACCATCATCCACTAGCAGAATTAGCTCAATTTGGCTATCAGAAAAATATGAAAAAAATATTTTTTACATAGTTACATATTTCTGGCTAGTTACTTGGACCATATATAAACATCTGGTAATTTTTAATTATTTTAATCCGAAAATGTTCAATGATTTGTTTCAAAAAATCATTGAATTTACAACAAAAATTTCAAAAACTTGGCAACAACACAAAATTTTGCACTGAAAAAAGGTTGCAGGCATGTTGTAGGCAGTTCCTTTTTTGGGGGAGAACTTTTGCAACTTGGAGAATGTTTTTCAGAAAATGAAAAAGAAATGAAACATCTATGAATTTTAGATATTTGTTTCACCCTTTTTCAAAAATCATTGAATTTACAACCAAAAAATTCAAAAACTTGGCAACACTGCAAAATTTTGCACTGAAAATAGGATGCAGGCATGTTGTAGGCAGTTTTTATTTTGGGAGAAATTTTTCGCAACTCAGAGAATGTTTTTCAGGAGATGAAAAAGAAATGAAACATCTGTGAATTTAAAATATTTGTTTCGCCTTTTCGCGAAATAAAAATAATTAAATTAGCCACATATTGACCTAGGCACTTCCTATGTCGCCACCTAGGACAGTCGCCATTTAGTGCTAACTAATGATGGGGACTGATCAGTTGACTTATTTCAGGAATTTGAAAAGAAAAAACCCTGGTCATAGGCTAGCCTACAAAAATTGTGTATTTCAGTGCGTTTAGACCTGAGTTCATTTAATTCACTGCAATTGTTTAGTGCCGACCATCAATGCATTTATAAAGGATCCATAATGTAGAAGGAATATATATTCTAGATTAATTAAAAAGGGATGATGCAGAATAATTCAAAAGGAATATTGCATAATAATTTTAGAGGAATCTTCCAAAGTTATTTAACAGGAATTATACTCCAAAGTAATTTAGAAAGAATATTTTAAGTAATTTAATATTGAAAAACTTTCAGGAATATTCTAGTAAATTTTTGAAATGATAAATTTAATAAATTTAACTAGTTTATATTAATATGTGACAAATAATATCCTATTGATTTCAAGGTTTTCAACATGTTTGAGCTTTTTTGTTTTGAAGTTCCTGATTCTAGAAGTTTTGTAAGACTTGTGTAATTCCAAAGTCTTGAAATTTTGAAGGATTATTGGTTGCAAACTTTAAAGTGCACAATGTAGAGGTTTAAGGTTTAGTGGTTGCAGTCTACATTGAAATTAATATTGTGTAGAAAAATATTAAGGTTTAGTGCTTATAGTCTTTAGACTTCTTTTTGTAGTGTACTCAAGCTTTAATGGTTGTAATCTATAGACTATAATGTAGACCATAGGGTTAATTGGTCGTTGATAGCAAAGTTGGGGTTTACTAATTATTGACAACAAAGTCAATGGAGATTGATGATAGATAAATAACCAAACTAATTATAGGACTAATGGGTGGTAATTTCTAATATTTTAACATTGGTTCAATGGTAATTTCTTTTCTTGTACATGTTTATTTTTAGTTATGCAAAATTTGTAATAGAAATCCATACATCATCCATAATATTTCAACAACCACATGACCCATAGCCCAAGTATATGCATTATTATGAATCTGTCGTAATTATGCCACAATTTTGCTTCTTATACTAACACGTGGGGAAGAACAATAAATACTAGAAAAAATACAAAAGACAAAAGATAAAAGATCATGGTTCAACAACTCTATGTACATCCTCAAAATTGTTCTATCTTCATACTGTTATGTCTTTTATTATTTTACTTTCTCTTGTCTCTGCATTCCCACATTGGTACTCGCTCTTGGAGAAGAAAAAAACCTTTGATAAAAATTTTAATTCCAAATTAACAAGGTAATTTCACCTACCGTGTAATTATTGATTCACCTGCCTTGTCTAGCCTGTCTCAGAATAGACATTACAATTCTACCTACTCTTTATGCTTATGTGGTTTTGATTACTACAATATAGTCTTGCCCTTAACAATGGGGTGAATGTATTTCATGGCATTCAAATTGGTGTGACACTTAAATTGAAAGAAAAGAACATTGCACCTTGAATCATGATTGTTGTGCATTGTATGAACCAATACACCAATTTCAAAATCCGAACTATTTCTAAAATGTCTGCATGAAGATTGAACATGTGTTGCAAAGTTTGTATGCATACTTCTCTCATAGTCCAAAGAAAACACAAAAGTTTCTTCATGTATATAGAATTTAATTTTAGAAGTTTTTTGAAAAGTCAAGAATTAACAATTGGCCATTTGAAAGTTGGCAAATTTGAAATAATGTTAAATTCACTTGGGGGCCACCAAATGATGTAGCAACAAATATTAACAATATTTCAAGGCTTCCCTAGATTATTCAACAAATATTAGAATTATCATCATTTATTTTTTTAATTTTTCAAAGTAATAATTTTTTTGTGATAAACATGTTTATTTTATTTTATTTTATGAAAAAAAAGAATTCACCATAAGGAAAAAATCTAAGAAGCACATGTGGCCATAAATCATTAGTTTATTTGACAATGGTGAAAATGAAAAAATAAAATTGGAAAAATTACATTCATAATTTAACTTTTTTTTGCATCCAAAATTCAAATTTTAATTTTAATATTTCAATTTCATTAATACGGCTTATTATTTCATAATTTTTCCCTTCATTTACCATTTATTATATGCATTAATTTTCATGAAAAAACATTTTTATATTGAAAATTGGTGAGTTCAAAATTCATTGCATTCATAGATATTGAAACTTATGTTTGATCCTATAATATTAAAAATATAACATTGTACTAAACATTTGGTTAAATTAAACATTTAATATCAGAAGACTACATTTTTTTGTTACAAATATGAATGTAATGCTCTTGGCCCCAAGGATAAGGTTCTTTTATGTTGCCATATGGTTCAAGTAACTCATCATGATTTGTCCCATATCTCAAAATTATTCTTTTTTATGTCAATGTAGGTGGATATGGGAAAGGAAAACATGGACATGAAAGCTACATGCTAATTTTACTTTTCATATTCATGTAAGTGATAAGGACAAAGGAGTGAGGTAGATAAGCTTGGAAGAAGTAGGTTTGGAAAACAATAGTCAACATATATTTACATCATTGTTTTTAAAAAAGCTTGGAAAGGAAGTTACAATTTGACAACGCATAGATTCCACGAATCAATAAAATAAGTTCATTTGATATCTAAACTAGTCATTCAAAAATGATTCTTGCTCACATGGATGATTGTGTTTCTACCATGGCAAATGTTGATGTTATATTTGCCTAATATGAAGTTAAGATTTTTTCAAGATTTTGTTCCCATCACTTGTCATGAAAACATAATGCAAGTTTCAAATTTTTTGCACATTGCTTTTAGTCTTAACTCAACACTTTTAATTACACATTTTGAGATATATTTGCTTACAATATTGCAAGGTTTATTACCCTTGCCATTTGTTTCAAATATGCTTGAATAGGTTTTCAAACTTTCACTATATTGTTTATAGAAGTATTTTAAAACAAACCTACAATTTGAATGGATTATGAATATTTCATTTGATTTTATAATCTTGACAAAATGTGAAGAAAATTTGAATTAAGAAAAGCTTTGTTACCCATGGTTAACCATTAGGGTTCTTTCAAATTGCATAGAATTGATATTAAGGCCTTTATCAAAATCAAAACACATGGATTTGTTGTGATTTGATCACTTTATGCATCATAATTCCCTTTTATGTATAGCTACCAAAAAATCAAGATTCATATGATTTTGTCATATGAATATGTTTTGTTCACTTATATTCAAAAAACTTACATTTTAACCATTCAAATTGATGAGTTAAAATGAATGTTATTTTAAAAATCATGTTCATCACGGATTGATGTCAAACATGTACATGTTTGACATTTTTCTTTTATAGTAACACAAATGACCATCATTAAGGTCACAATGTGTAACCAAATTCTTTAACAACCAAATTTGGGTTTTTATTGAATCCCAAGAAGTATGGTCAATTCAAATGTATATCTTAAACAAAAAATTTAACAAGATTTAATATTAAGATATATTTGATTTGAATATCCATTTTCATCCCTATAGTCACTTTCTCAAAATAGAATGCAAATTTTGTTTTTAAATTGGTGGTAGGGATATATGTGCCATTCTACCATCAATGCAAATGAAGAATCCCTAATGTTTCAAATGTGACATTTTCTTGTTTTGTTATTGAATGCCAAGGTCAAGAAGTAAGAATGAAGTTTTAAAAAGAATTCATCTTGCCCACTATACAAAGTGGATTGTTAAAGGAATAGTTACTTGTGGTAACTATTAATTAGTATATTTCTATTGACCTAGTTACTATTTTAGAAATTTTTCGCTAGATTACATAATTTTTATCACCATTTGAATTTGAATAGAACATATGATTATGATAGAGGATATATCTTGGAAGAAGAAAAAGATATGAATACCATTGTATCATTGTAAATCATGAAACTTTAATGGAGTATGAGAAAAATATACTTTGATTTTTCGAAAAGCTTTGTTTTCATAATCAGAGTTGTTGTTTTGGTGTTTTTATTATACTTTCATAATTGGATTTTAATTTTGAAACTAGTTTTAAGTAGATATAAATGAGCAGACTTTGTTAGTATTAGTTTTATTGCATTTATCTCCCAAGGATCAAGGACAACAATAAAAGGCTTCATGGGTCCATCTTTTAATGAAGAAAACTTATAGGACTTTATCTGTAGTTAAATTACAATTCCTTCTTACATAAAATTTCAAGTATATTAAATATTTTAAGGAATGATAAAAGTCATGACAAAAAAATACTCCAATTGATTCATTTGCCTCTGATTGAAATAATGAGTACCTTGTAACTCTTTAGAATAATATTGAATGATAAATGATAACGTCCAAATTGACATTTTTAATTAAAGCCATTTGTTTGATTCTTATATCTTATGATTTTGCTTGATGAAAATCATTTTATTTTAGGATTGATGGAAAACATGGAAACTTTAAATGCAAGAGATTTAGTTGATTTATGGGAGTCATGGAACGATCGTGGAAAACTTCACATCAACTATGGTGTTTGTGTAGACATGTCTACTATTTCTATCTATGGGGCCAAGGGATCGAAAGAATGCATCATTATTTCACTAGATAACTATATTCATGTTGTCCCATGACACATGCACTCTTTTGCTCAACTTTAGTGTTGAGGAATTTTGAACTAGTTGTAGGAAAAAGTTGCTTCTAGCCAATAAGCCAAGTGACTTTTAAATTGGAGTGTATTAGAGATGAGACTATCAATAATCTTACCGTGAAGAGGGTGGTTTGTCCAAGTGTTGTTTGGAATGTTGGCATAGCTAGAGAAGACCAAAATGATCAAGTTTCTAACCGAGGACTCCTTGCATTTTTGGGGGTGAGTAGAATGGAAGTAATGAATCTCTTAGTGCTAATAAAGACAATGTGGCAAGCTCGCCTAGTTTAGAAAACATGCACTAAAGAAAAGCTTCGCCAATAGGGTGTAAAAGTTGGTGTGGAAAGGAAAGTGATCTTCAAGATCCTAAAGGTGTTTTTCTTGTGAAAGGTCGTGCGATGGCATCTAACCCAAAGGAAGCAACTATGGACGACATTCTTGGAAATGATCATGTTGACTTGACCATTTTCTATTATTTTGGAAACATCTAGTAATGATTATTTGGAAATGGCCATTTGTTCAGACAACTATGGAAGGATTTTCATTGAAGGAGCTCTTTTTGTCATACAATGAAAGCTATGTACTTGAAATGGATGTAGAAGGAATGATTGGTGTGAAGAAAAAAAATTATGGCTTCGATAAGAGAAAATGGAAAAAGATTGTGTCTTTAAATTTTGTTTCAAGGATAAAGAAGGTGTTCAGTAAGGAATCTTATCATGGTGTCGAAATGGCGATGTGTTGTTTCTTAAACTATTGTTAACATTTCCCTCAACAAATGACGAGATTGCTTGAACAAAATTTTTGGAACAGATCTTTAAGGAGAAAACCACCCACATGTTGGATATTCCAAGAAGGCTACATCGAAAAGGAAATTGCAATTGTGCAAAATTTGTGGCGGTTCAAAAGAGTGATGTTTACAAAATTGCTTGGTACAAAATCATGGGGATTTATAGGTCAACTTACATGAATTAGAAGTAAGAAAGTAAAAGAGGGTGTAGGATTCTACCACATCGAAATAAGGGGAGTAAAAAATAATGAGACTCAATGATACATGTCGAATCAAACATTTAGTCTTTGATTAAGTAATGTGTTGATGTAACGTTGCATCAAATGAAGGGCATTGGAGATGGTAGACAAGATGTTTGACTTCTTCTTCCAGATACCTTTAGGACAATGCAGGAACGTAATGACCAAATAAGCCTAGAATGATTCATTTTTGTTGTGTCTATGAAAACATGTTATATTGCTCAATTAAAATTTCATTCAATGGCCACCAGATCAAATAATGATGTGTTTATTGTCTCGTTTAGGCATTGTTTAAAAGTTAATTAATCATGAAATCTTGGAATCTTACAATGTTTATTTGTTTGTTAACCTAGTGGCCACCAAGTTTTGAGAGTAACATGGCTTTAATTGAAGTTGCAATAGATATTGAACGTTCTTGTTTGTCATTTTGATAGTTGGTTTTTTCTACACTCTCGTAGATTAGCAAAGAGGTGCAAATTGGAAGTATTTCATAATTTGCTATGAATTGATTAAGAAAGAAAAGACATCGAAACATGGATATGTGGAAAAGAGGATATGTTTTTGCCAAGTTTATTGTTTGTGAATCCTTGAAGAATTTGATATCCAAAGCAGGAAAAAACAACCTTAGTGTGAAGGAACATGAAATTATACTAAAGAAGCATAACATTCACTAGGAATCTTGTTGGCATTTATATCACACCTAGAAAGCTGAATCTATGCAATCTAAATAAGATTTCTTATGTGTAATTAATGATAAGATGGACCATTCTAAAACAATTCTTCCTTGGTTTCAAATGAAGAACAAAATGGTGTCCATTTTGGGGCTATTGTTAGTGATATTAACTAGAATGATTGTTCATGGCCATGAGGATGAAACCTTTGCTCAATATTCTAATGAACTCTAGCCCAATGATCCTAATTTCACGATTGGGTTGTTTCTGCGCTTGTTTTGGAGCCTTGAAAAGGAGTCAGTTGAGGAGTCATAAGTTTTATTTCAATTTGAACCCCAAAATGGATTCTTCCAACAAATCTTGCAAGGAAGTTCTTGTTGTTTGAATGCATTGAAACCTACAGAAAAAAATTGTAGGTGTGAAGCCATTGCCAAGGAAGTTGCTTCTTCAAATGGACAATTGTGTGAAAGATAACAAGAATCATCACCTATTAGCATTTCTTTCTTTGTTAACTACCCAAGAAGTTTTCAAAGAAGTTCAATTAGGGTTTCTTGTAGTTGGGCACACACATGAAAATATTGATGGAAGTTTTGGATATTTGTCAAAGACATTGAAAGAGCAAAATAATTATGTCATGGTGGATTTGATGAAATCATTCATGTTTTCCCAAGATTGTCCATTCATTCTGCAACTTATTCAAGAAATCTTTTATTTCAAATCTTGAGTCAATGGATATTTGAATGATGGCCCATACATTCTTGTCGGTCATACATAAATGCATTTGTTTTGGTTTTTTGTGGATGAGGTAGGGTGGCTAGTGATGTAATACAAAACATGTCCATTGATGTTTTGTGGAGCCCTAAAGACGATTCAACCATATGATTATGGAAAAAGGATGGCACAAGACGGGCAAAACTATTGATGGGGGTTCCAAATCTTGTTCCATTTTGCTTGATATGGGGGGAATGATGAATTGAGGGTAGGTGAGAAAGAAAATTTCATTAATAACAAGATTTCAAAGTATATTGAGTTCTAGAAGCTTGGGATGTCAAAGGACAATTTGTATTATAAAGTTATGGGTCCTTATGCGAAATACTGGGTGTGCATTTTGGAGTTGTTATTAAGACCTATCCCACAACAGAGTTTTGTTCTATTGGAAGGCTTTTGGCTTTTTAGCAATTAGAAAGTTAATTATGAACGTGCATCCATTTATAATGTTGTCAATGTTAACCCTGAAGATCTTGTCATCCCTCCATATTATGGGCCAAAAAGCATGTGTCCTTCTTTGAAGACTACGACATACACACCTTTTCATGACTTGTTTGTTGATAATTTTGTTTTTCTGTGGCTTTCAAACCTTATAATCTATCCTATTGGATCGGAAGGGCCAAAAGTGATGTTGTAAAAGATCAAAAGAATGAGAATTATAGGAAGGTGTATGTTCAATCGTGGGTTATTCTAAAAAAGGGAGCCAAGAATGATGAGGAATTATATCATAATTGTTGGTTGAGCAAGTGGAAGTGTAATCATGCAGACCCAAAACAACGGGTTGAAATTCTTTTTGTCATGTTTTCTTTTTTGGCTAGAAGAAATACAACAATTAATTCCATTATAAATATTAGTACAACCCATCCATCTAAGGAAAAAAACTAATCTTGATGCGGCTAACAATAACTCGTGTGCATTATAGTTGCAAATCAAAAAAATTATGAACATGAAATAGAAATGTTAGTGATATTTTATGGTCTTTAAAGTAGATTTAATCTATTTTTCAAATGGGATTTTAATGTTCTGGAATATATTTAATGTGCATGTGTGCATTCATTGAAAAAAACATTAATGTTTATTTTCTTTATAAACATTCCAATGTGCTAACCTTTTGTCAATATGGACATTGCTTGTTTTAAAATGTCGTCTAAAGTGTGCATGAAAAACTACTATAAAGGTGATATGTTTAAAATTTTCTTTCACTACTAGGAAAATGTGGTGTAGTTCACTACGCTATTTCACTATGCAACCATAAAAGTGAATTAAGTTCACTGTAATTTCACTACCCTTACCTTCATTGGTGAAAATGGTTCATTATATGGTGTAAATGTTTACTAAGGGTGAAGTTTGTTTACTAGGTTTGTTTTTTTAACATTATTAAAATGATTATTGAAAAATCTTTAGTTAATTGGGTTCAGGGCATCAATAAATTACTTGGTTAAATGTGCATATTTTATGTATATATTCCCATTTCAAGCATTGATCATGTGTTTGATGATTATTTCCACCTACATTTTTACTCTCGCTTTTGGGGGAGGGAAAAATTATGGATGCGGTGGAAAAATAATGGCTTGACTTTCTTGTCCATGATATTATGGTAGCATGCAGAAGACAAAACCACTCATTCCCATGTGGGACACAATAAAATATGAAGCTTTTAAATCCT
>Ga0116227_10012181_pt1 | contig 14125 bp, 10 predicted proteins | sample S1TSphgellanicum_FD_89693 | JGI IMG/M metagenome (GOLD analysis project Ga0116227, IMG submission 89693) | Host-associated microbial communities from peat moss isolated from Minnesota, USA - S1T2_Fb - Sphagnum magellanicum MG | ecosystem: Host-associated > Plants > Peat moss > Unclassified... | reverse complement strand
TTTGGGGTTTTTTTTTCTGTGTCAGTTTAACTGCCCGGGCCCTTTGGGGGGGGGGGGTTTGTTTTCTGTGTCAGTTAAATTGCCCGGACCTTTTTTCTTTTTTTTTGCTCAACGGGTGCATTATGCACCAGGTTCACACTAGTATTACTTAATTACATAACCAATTTGCATGTTGGAACCCTAAAACTTGAACAAATGTATAGGCTTGGAACTTAATTTTGTCCAATAAGACGTCTAAATAATAGCCACAAGTTACTTCTACCAATTCAAAACTCTACACCAATTTTTTTTCTAATACAACATAACCACATACATCACATCGTTTATTTTGGCAAATAGTCATATGGGCTTTGTTTTCACACCTACCCTTGCCACGCGTGCTACAAATTAAAAATACAAAAAACCTAACCCAACTTTTGTGTTTGCCCTTTTGTGCAACTACAATTTTTCACATTAGTGTTCTATTTTTTTGAAAAATTGTTGATGTGGATACCATTTGATAGCTTGTGAAAATAATTTATTCACCTCTGGAAATTTTAAAGGTTTTGTTGGTTTTTTTTAAAATGAGGAGTTGGCAAAAAAATTTGGGATTTGTTCATTACAACCACAATTATAACTACAAGTATTTTCATTTAGACTTTCTAGTTACAACAATGTGAATCCCTTCTAACTTTTGGCTACTAACATGTCAATTGTGGAAAAACTTATAAATCCACAAAGTAACAAACAATGGAATAACAAGCTTGCAAATTGTTGAAATGCCTTAACTAAAGCCAAACCTTAAATTTCAAAATGAACCAACAAGCTAAAGCCTTGAACTATGATGACACTCAAAGAAAAAAAACTAATGCCAAATATTTTTACCTTGAAAGTCAAGAATTAGGGCTATAAGTTGTAATTAAAGACCAAAGTTCATCACATTACAATGTTACTACACCATATGCCAAAGGGGAACTTTCAACTAAAAGAAAAGATCAATGCACATACCTCAAACTTGGCAATTAGAGTTTTGTATGACCCTCACAAAGCACTTCTTAACACTTGATTCACGCAACCTACCATAATGCAATAATGCCCCATTGCCCATTAATAGCCATTCCGTTGTCTCCAAATCCAATGTCCTTCAATGGGATTACAAATTTGATATCCAAAGGCAACATCTTCATTAATGATTAAGCATCTTGATTATTCATCACTCAACTAACACTAAACAATAACACAAGTCCTAAAAGTGGTAACAAGCTAAACAATAAAGCAAGTTGTGGTAGCTTGCAAGCCAAACCATTGATCGAATTCACAACATATAAACCTAAGTTCTAATGAAAAAATCCATCAATGCAAAACCAAAGCCGTAAAATTTCAATGCTACAATCTAATATTCCTCAATGGTTCACAAAACACAAACATGGTTTTTAGTGATGTCTTCCTACAAGCAAGAGATGAAGCAAGTGAAAGGAGACCTAGAATGGGAGAAGAAAGTTGGCAAAGGGCCTAGATTCAAGCATGCTAAAGTGGTGACTAATTGATGGTGGAGATGGGTGAGATGGCAACATGTGGCAATGTTAAGGCAAAAGCTAGGGAATTGACAATGAATGTCCATTGTTGTGAAGGCAACAATTTTTTCATTTATGTATTTTATTTGGTAATGGCATTTGTTACCATGATAAGTCTTGGGTAGAAAAATTTAAATTTTTTTTACAATTTGAGCTTACAAATGGATAGTCCATAAGTTTAAAATATATATCGCAAACTTTTGCCCCAAAAAAAACATTACTTCACATGCAAGTCAATAACTTTACTAAGATTATTGTAAAGTGTATTTGTCAAGTTGTATCCGGATATGACACTCAAATACTTGCCTTTTTTAATTACATGCCTCCCAAGAAATAGATTGTTTTTTATAAGTTAGTAATTTATGTGATTAACCATGTTCAATAGGACCAAAAAAAATTCTTTTGAAAGGCCAACTAAAAACCTATTACTAGAAAAAACTTTAGAACATAATTAGCTACCAATTAATGGTGGTATAGATTTGAGTAGTTGGGCCGATGCCACACAAAAATCTAAGGTGAAAGCTGACTATTGTGACCCCCATTTGGGCACTTTTGGGTCTAGTATTATAATACATATAGTATAATTGTTCCAAAAATACGATACATTTAATTTAGGGTATCAATTTTGGTTTTTGGGCCCTACAATTATTATTTCTGAAAAATGAATGTTATGTAATATTATTTAAATAATATTTTAAAATTCATTATCTATATTGAAATATTCTAGATATATTTATAGTATACATTGGTATAATAAGGCCATTGTCTCATTTTGATTACATTAATTTCAAGACTTTGTTATTCATTAAAATGAATGCTTTTAATGAAATTAAAATTATGGCCCATTTAAAAATGCTTGTCATCTTCCATTGAATGTGATTATTTGTCAAATTTTCAATTTACCACACATTTATCACATCCTTGTTGAAAAAACTCATTTTTTTAAATGAAAAATTTAAAAAATTAATCACATCAAAGTATTTAAACATGGTTCAAACTTGTGACATGATATGGTTCAATATACCTTCAACTTTCATAAAAATTAAAAATCATATATATATATATAGACTATATTTGTGTTTTTGAGTACACATGCACACAAGTACATTACATTTGTTTTCACAATTATACTCCAATCTCCCACATGATAAATGAAATGAAATAGTTTTTTAAAAATATTTTTCCTAGGTCACATTCTAACATAATATGTAAAAATATTGTGAAAATATTTCAAAAGTTTGAGGTGGGATACATTCAAACATGCACATCCTTGGAAAGTAGCATAATATGACATCCAAAAGGGGGTCAATGAAGTGTGCTTTCACCCTTTAAAATTGTTCATTGGTCAATAATGCCTTGGGTTTTGCTTTTAATTTACACCAAGTTAGTTCATGTTTAGATTTTAAAACAAATGGAAATAGAATCCTACATGGTCAAAGTAAATATTGTTGATTACAAATGTAGGGGAAGTTTTCAAGCTTGCCTCAAAGAAGCGGGTATCATGGAATTTGTAACAATTCATGGCAATAAAAAATAGTTTAAAGCCAATTATAAATTTTACTACAATATTTCTTGTGAATTTTTTTGAAAGGTGGAGTTGGAGGGAACTTCTAATCATCTTAATTGAAAAATAAAAATTCTTACACTTGCAATTATGCACTAGTAAAAATCATGTCATTTGCAACCAATCACTATGTAATTGTTGTGTAATTAATTATCGTTTGCAATTGTAGTGGTCATGTTTGCAATTGCAAATTTGGTATTATATAATTTTTGGACCATATGGTTGTGTACAATTGACATGCAATTAAATGTGTACAACATGGACACATGTCGTAAAAATAATGGCCAAAATTAATACATATTTAAATTAGTATACCTAATGTATCTTCCTAGGCTATGTATAATAGTATTGTGTACCTTAATACTAAGGCTAAACCTATGCTAACTAAAGCTAGCCAAGATTAATCATTGGTTAAACATAGGCTAAATTCATATTAATTAGTGGCAAACCTCGTGGCACACTAATTACGATTGAATTTCAAAGGAGAGGAGGCACTTTAAAGTAAGGCATCTTCTCATCTTATGTGTAACACATAAGGTGCCTCCTATGTTGAGGTGCAAATTTTACTTAAGGTAAGGAACTCTCCACATACATTACATAAGTTTCACCAATTCTTTACTCATTCAAATTTTCTTATAAAACATGTTTGTTCTTAGTAAATAGTACTCCTCCTAAATATTGTAACTTGCTACATATCTTCAACATAGACATTTTTTGGTATTCATTAAAGTTATTTGTAAAGTACATTCTATTGGGTACCAATTTGGACCTTAGTTTCTCATTTCATGATTTATTTGAAATGAAATAATTCTCTCTTTTGCCTCAGCTCCCTTCTCATTTCCTTGTGATCACCAAAGTTTCCTACATAAAAGCAAGATAATTCTTCAATTTAAAGAAATTCATAACTCACATGTAATCGTCCAACATTGAATCAATTTTTTTCGAAAACAATATAGGTATAAGCATGCTAAAGTAGGCCAAAAAAGTATCCCACCAATGAATAAAAAAAAATTCTCAAATTTGGAGGTTAAAAAGTAGGACACATTCTTTGAAAAGTAACATTTAAACTACATGAGCATTTGTAATGTGACATGAAAAAGTTTTTTAAAGCTTAAAAAATTGTGTTTACTTTTTTTCTAACCTACTTTCACTCACTTTTCTTCATTTGTTGTTGTTGTCCCATTTTACACAAAGTAGACATAAACCCTAAACCCTTTCATTTTTGAAATTCATTCTTATGGCTGCCTCAAAGAATGTTTAAACATGTTTTCCCATGTTACAAACACAAAATGCATTTGTAATTCATATTGAAAAGTAGGCTTTTAACACTCCAAACTTACATAAGGAAAAATTTGTTTTTGAAGGGTTTAACATTGTCATAATTGAAATATTTAAGTTTTTAAAAATGTGTATCTATATGCTTAATGGCTCAAACATTAATAACATATCATTTGAATAGTTTCATTTTTTAAAAATACTATCTATAAACTTGTAATAAATAAATAAAACAACTCAAATAATAATATAGATTGGGGATGACCATATATGGTTCATTTAACATGGCTAATACAACCCAAAATTTATAACATTGATAAAAGACCTAAAATTCAAAAATTCAAAATCTACTTTTCACTTACTTTATTTTTTGAGCAAGGATCACCAATTGGCTTACTCTTGCATGCTTGTGCCCATATCATGATAATGAACCATGAGTATCACCTTCAAATCTCTCACATTTTATGTTTGGTGGAAACAAAAGTACATGTATTAAGGTCCATTTAAACTTAAATTTAGGGTTCAATATAGGAGCAAAGATAAGATAGTGGTAGGTTTTAGGTTGATGATGAGGGTGACTACTTATTTATTAAATGTACATAAATAAATTTATATTTTTTCTATTTAACTCCATTCAAACCTATTAACTTTTCCTGTAATTTTTCGTTATTTGTGGGTAATAGGTAATTTTATTCATGATCCATGGCTGAAAGTTAACAATTGTGCCTATTTTGCGATTGCAAGAGCTTATAATCCTCTACAATGAGGTTGAGAATGAAACCATGATGGGAAATTTCATGGAAGATTTGTCTAGATCTTGGGCAAGTGATAGTCAATTATTGTTTGTATTAGTGAGGAATGTTATTGTGTTGCATCAATTCTAGCTATCTTGCAACTTTGAGCTTTTAATGACCGAGGACATTGTTGATTGGGTCAAAGCAAGGAGTACTACCTAGTACTCAAATTTTTTCATGACATAACACAAGAATCAAAGGTGGGTGGAACACGTTTGAGTGACTAGAAAAGTTGTCGTGTAATTGATTAAAAAATTGAGACCTCTAATTTTTTTTTAAAACACAAAATCTCGATCAATTATTTTGGTTGGCATCAGAGTTGCATGTTCATTGTATAAACTAGCACATGGAGTTGATTATCTCCAATGTAACAAAATGTTTGCAATCCACAAATCATTTGTAAACATCCAGTCCTCCATGAATTTGTTGTTGTTGTTAACGAGGTGTTTAAAAGCTAGATCTAGTGGCCAAGGGGAGAAGAACTCTCTTGAGTCATGGTCGGCTTCAAGGATTTATGTGGTCTATTGTTTGTTCATGGTGTGATTGACTGCACGCAAATTCACATACAAAAGCCAAAGGGTGCATTTGTTGTTAATTATTTTTCCTATAAGTCAAAAGCTCACAACATTCAAATGTAAGTAGTTGTTGATCATGACAAACGATTCCAAGATGCTTTTGTAAGGTTGTTGGGGTTGGTGAACAACTCTTGAAGATTGTTCAATTGTCTAGCCTATATCGGAAAACAACATACAAAGGCTTGTTTGATCTTGAACTTAGATCATAAGATGGCATCTACCTTTACATCATAAGTGATAAGGGCTATTTGTTTATGCCTTGGTTTGTGATTCCCTACAAGAAAACATGTGTTTGGTATGCCATACTAGAAGCATTCTACAACAAACATCTATCAAGGGAGAGGGTTGTTGTTGAAAATGCATTTGGGATATTAACAAAACATTCAAAGAGTTGCTTTTGACAAGTAGTTTTCATATCCTTTTCCTCCCCAATGTAGTTAAATACTTATTGCTACATCCTATATAATCTCATTTTATATGGAAAGGATGTTATTGTAGATGCTCTGATGTCACAACTGGCATAAGAAGATTACATTCATGGTCATGGAAGGAGTCAAAACAACATCAATATAGATGCAAGGCTAAATGAAGTAGAACATGAAGGTAATGAACTTTGAGAACAAACCAACAATTCATTCTTGAAACTTTTCTAGGGATTAGATGAACAAGTGGGTATGTTAGAATGAACAAGAGCACTCAAATTTGAACTAAATTTCAAAAACATTGAAAAATTGTTGGTGATTATAAATTGAAATGTTGATTTTATCAATGCATTCAAATGTCAATGCTTTAATGTCAATATGACTGATTTGAATTGTTTATCTTTAGATGAATTGCTAGCAACTACTCAATGTGTTTTGACTATTCAATAGTGGCTAATCTACAATTATTTTTTAAATGTGTCGTGATTTACTCGCTACTCTTCAAATGACAAATTAGAAATGTTCACTAGTGGAAGAAGTTGTGTTTGATCCTTGATGAAAGCATGACAAAATGTAGAGTTGAGATTAAATAATACACTCACCACATTTTTGTTCATTTTGTAAGCCTTCATATCTCTCTTCTTTAGATAATTTAGGTGTGGCTTAAAGGTCTTCTCTTGGAATTTGGTTCAATTATTGTCAATGCCCAATTCAACTATATTGATTTGGTCCATGGTGTTCGCCATGATTTTGTTATGCTTATCCATTGCTTCAATGACAAACATGAACACCAACAATCGATTTTTCTTGATTTTAATATTCCTAAAGTTGTGGCAAGCGTCTAGTGTTCGCTACCTCTCACCAAGGTTTTGGAATCTAATTCAAGGTTAATGTTTACAAGACGTTGAGAATTTGTTACTTGGTTTAGAAGATTGTGAAGGAATTTCATCTATATTGATCACTCTTTCTAAATTTGTTCCAAGATTGATGTTTCGGGCGAATTGTCAAGTATCTTAACTATCCTTAAACACATCATCTTTTGTCAATTAATCTTGCATGAAAGAATGCTTTGATTACAATGTAGGAAGCATGTGTTTTTCCTTTTCTTAGTTTTGTTGATTTTGTACCATAAACTCCATTTCTTGGTGCACACAAATCCTTCACATGCATTGGAGCATTAATGTTCTTCTCCCCTTAAAAAACATCAATGGCATTGTAACAATCTTCATTATACTATTTTGGCAAATGGATTTGCTCTTGTTCTTGCATAGTCAAGTTCTAATATGATGTGTTATGGTTAGTGCCTTTGTGGTAATAAAAAATCCTTTTGTAATTGCCATTCATGCAATTCCATTTATCTTTATACATCTTGCCAACCTTAGCTAGCTTTGAGTGTTTTTTTTCTGTAGCTATTTTAAAATCTTGTTCCACCTTTCTGGTGTTAAACCCATGTTTGCTCTTGGATTCGTAAGATGCTTCAAATATGTCGCAACCCTACTTTGAGGGAGTGTGAGGATGAAACTCACATTCCCAAAATTGGGACTTAGGAGTCCTTCAGGATTCCCAAAACTTCAGAGTTCAATTGCAGGGGTCAAAACACCTTGCATTTGGGTGTTCTTTATATCATTGAAAAGATATCGAAGTGTACATGTCGAAAATGGCCTTGCATGAGTCATTTGGACATCTGTAGCACAAGTTATTGCAAAAAGAAGGGCCATGAGTCAAATTGGCAATTTGACTCCTGACCACTAAAAGTCAGGAATTGACCCAACCCCAGTGCGTGTAGGTGGAGTGCGACACACCGTTGAAAAGCTTTTGAGGAAAACTACAAGTTTGCCTTAGACCTCATCCCGATCGGAGGTCTGAACAAAGAGTTATGACCTCGCAAAGTCTCGAGAATCCAAAACAGGACAATTTCGAGACTCCTCCTTGGGAGTCCCGAAACAAAAAGCCATTCGGATGCGGGTGTCGCGGAGAGGCACAGAGTATACTATATGGGGGAAGGTGGTGGTTTCCCCTGAGTCCAGGCCGTGGTGAGTCATGTGAGTCTAGAGTTGCCCATGACTTGTCTTAACATCAAGGGTGTTTTGGAAAGTGAACTAATCAACTTGTTGTTTGGTTGATGCAGGTTCGAGTAAGTAACTAAAGTTTGTCACTCTTCCTAGTCCCATCTCGGAGCTTCAGCATGCCCTTCTACCCCTTCTAGTGTTGAGAGCTAGGAGCGTGCCCCAAGTTCCTCACAATTTCGCTATTTGAGTAACTTAGACCCGTTTTGGGTCTAGCTAGGGATTTGGGAGCGCATCAAAATAGGTGTGCTCCTTTTATTTGTAGCTAATTAGTGTGAGCACCTCTTCTTGTGTCCAATTGGGGTTTCATTGTTGTGAAGGACCTGTGACACTTCCTCTCCTAACTTTTCCTTTTCCTTTTGCATTGTTTAGTGAATTTTTCGCTACATCCACAACTTCCATTTACAATTGTTTCTATGTTAATGCTTATGTTTATGTGCTTATTGTTACATTATCCGAGGCTTCTCCTTTTGTGTTTTTAGGACATTACATGTTGCTTATGCTTTTGCGCTTCTTACTACATGATTTGATGCTTCTACTTGTAGAGATGTTGAAGCATGCTACAAAAGCTTACTGCCAAAGAGGAGTAAATTGAGAGCTTCTAGCAATGGCGAGGGACTTTTGGCAATGGTGAGAGACTTTTAACAATGGTGAAACGTGAAAGAATAAGTTTCCGTTGATAAACTATTAGTTAGGAATAAGAAATGATACACTATTTACAGTGTCAAGCACTTGAATATTCCTTTTTCAAAGATTTTTTCCAAACCTCTAATAAACTATTACCAGCATTAACACAAAATTTCAGGGCAGTGATAGTGTTGCCATGTCATTGGCCACATCATAATCATGTCACATGTTGACAAAATTACTCTGGCATACTTAAATAGTGATACGTAACTTCATGGTTAACTTTGGCATTATCCGCAGGTCTGAATGGACCTTCCAGTAAAGGAAAGTGCACACCAAATTTTGCAAATTAAAAAACTTCTTGTTTGAGGCAATAATTGCAAGGTACATTTCCCTGTCCGAGATAATAAAAGATGAATCATAAAGGGAGGCCATTGAGGCACTTTGCCTTGTTATCCTAAAACTAGGAGCTAAACTCCTTTTGGACCAATTTTGAATAAAAAAACAATTTCATTTCCTTTTTGCATTGTTGTTTTTTTTCACTTTTGTCATTTGATTCCCTTTAGCTACTTCCAAGCCCACTTTCCAAGACTTTACAAATAACTTCATTAACAAAATAAAAACCACAAACAATGATAGGATTCAGGAGTGAAAGAGCGAGGGTGAACTAGCACCACTAATCCCTTCACCTTTTTGAGAGTGACTATATTTAACCAGGAAAATGAGAAATTGGGATTCAGATACCCTGATTGAGTCTTAAAATGGGATATTTATGAATTTATAAACAACCCAAACAAATTTGGGAGTTTTACTATGGTATGAGTTAAGGTTAGCGCCCCCTTTTCTGTTTTTTTTTTTCATTTTGGTGATGGAGGACCATGGAGATCATCTCAAAAAGCATTTAGCATTGGTGGTGACAAGTTATTGAAAATTTGTTAAAATAGTAGAAAATATGGCAAAAAAACCTAACAACACATTAAGAACCTGTTTAAATTTGTTTACTGTTTATAATTTTATGTCTGTTTAGGACCAGACGGTCCATTAGACGAAAGGTAGATCATGGAGGACAAATTATCCTCTAATATTGGCAGCGTGCCATAAACTTGGCCAGGGCGACCGTGTTCGTAGTCTGCATGAGCTCAGCAAGAGTGCTCGTGTGGGTGAGGGGAAAGGTCGAACAAAAGTGTTCCTTAACTTTCTGTGTATTTGGACAAGTAAGGAGTAGGTGTTTTTCATCCTTTACCTTCCCCAAGTCGTAGCCTCGACAAAGCTTTTTAGCGTATGGCACGCCCTTCCATGCACCTATCACTACCTTAAGCTACGTGTTGTCACACTAAAACCAGGCCAGAGCTTTTTGCAACTGAACACAGTTGATGTCACACAAGTAGCTTTCGCTCTCATATGACATACCTTTGAAACGCAAGTATTTTGTCTGTACGTTGGTCCCAATTTAATGGTTAGTAAAGAACTTTTCAATGAAAACTAGTCACATATTATCCTTCACTCGTTTTACACTCAACATTGTGTGGGGAAAACCTAAAGGGGGTGGGGCCCTAGCCTCCTAAGCTCCCATTCGTACGTTGTGCGTGTTGCACCAAGGTATTTGGCTCTCCGCCCAACCTCTTACCCTTGCTAGATGGGTCGGATGTTTGTGCGTTGTCTTAGGAACCGTTCCCAGTGGCAATTGAACAGTCCCCGCCTAGAGCACATGGGTCGTTGTAAGCTGAGGTGTTGTTTCCAACGGTGGTTGAACCAGAGGCAGAAAACCTACCACCTCGTGGGGCTGATTTTGGAGTAACCATTTTTTCACGGATCCAACCCAACATTTTTTTCTCGCACAAGCATAGCAAGTTGGGCTTCCCATGCCTTTCCCAAAATGCGATCTTTAGTGACTGTGCTCACATGGTTGTAATTCAACAATGTTTGTCCCCATGCAAAGTGTTCAAAGGGGAATTTGCCAAATTCTACTAGCACGATGGACATGCTAGTTGTTTTTCGCACCTCGAGCAAGGACTTGAGGAATCCTCGGTACACTACTTTAATAGCTTTTATTTTCTTGTAGTCCACCCAAACCTCATAGGCATAGTTTGCTATGGAGCACACCAACGTGTTGAAGAGGTCGCAACGTAGCTTAACGTCCATAATACGTAGCTCTGCATAGTGGTAGTTCAGTGCAAACAATGAGCGTTTACTGGAAGCTGCTAGATGTTCCACTGCACTATCCAGGTTCAAGGTGGTCTCAAGCAAAATCCCTAGGTATTTGAAGGTCTGCACACATTCAATAACGTCACCTTCAAACACAAACTCTTGGCATGGGTTAGTAGAATTGAACATCATTACTTTTTTTTTTTATGTTCATTGTAAGTCCACGTTCAACACAAAACTATTGGAGTGCGTTTAACTATTGCTGTAGTCCCACCTTTGATTCTGATATCAAAGCGAGGTCATTTGCCAAAAGTAACAGCCATATGTGCGTGTTTGTTACAGTTGGTGCATCGCATTTTTTACCGTCCAAGCACTTTTCTAGGACATCCAAATATAGCCCAAACAATAGGGGGTTGAAAAGACAACCTTACTTCATACCTTGCTGACACCTGAAGCTAGAGGTGACACCCTCACTTGAGTGGTTGATGCGTATAGTATCCTTGGCATACATCGTCTATAGGCATCGCAAGAAGTGTCCCTCCACTTTGAGGCCAGCCAACACCTGCCATAACATTTCATGTGGCACAATATCGAACGTTTTTTTGAAGTCCACAAAACAGAAATAAAGTGGCTTCTTTTTTGCCTTGCTCTGTTCTATTAAAGTTTGTAATATGAAGAGTTCATCAGTAGTGCGGTAATCTTTGCGAAACCTAACTTGACCCTTGGCACACAACCCATGTTATTCAGCCCACTCGCTTAACCTTTTGTCAAGGATCATAGTGAACAACTTTGTTAGGATAGGCCCAAGTGTTATCCCTTTGTAGTTGTGAAATTTGGAGGCATCACCCCTTTTAAATAGTGCATGGACCACCCCAGTGGAAAAGGGCTTTTGGAAAGCCTTCCACCAAAAAGTAGTTGAACGCTATTAATAGTGGCATGTGTAGTAGCTCTTCTGCATCCAAAATGAACTCAACTTTCATACCATCCAAATTGGCAACCTTGTTCTTTTATAGTTTTTTTAACGCATGAAGTAGCTCAACAAGTGTGATATCTGTGTTCAAGGTGTGGCTAGGTGGAGGTTCGATCACTTGAACTGAGTGATTAGTTTGTAATCGTATGGGTGGCGGAGACTAGCTAACTAGCTTGCGAAAGCCTTCCAAAAGCATAACTACATTAATCTTGTCCACAACGAGTGCCCTTGGTTGGTATTTTTTCCAGAACAAAAACACATCCACCTTGGCAAGCGCACACATATGTTAAATTCTTGTAGTTTCTTAGAAACTTCTTAAATTTTTAATTTTATTTTCTTGATGTTTAGCTGTGTGCGAATCAAGGTTGGTTTTCAACTAGAGCTTCAACTCACGTTTCGTTGTACGACAATCAATGTTAAACCATGGTTTATGTTAATGTCTTTTTTTACAGCTTCCTCCCAAAAGCTTATTGCCAAAAGTAGATTTTGCTGTAACATCCACACACTGCTACAGTAAGTCAGCTAACCTGTCTGCCCTTAAATGCCCAATTGAGTCAACAACCCACAAGTTTCCAAGAATCGTTATTAAGGCAAGTTGATATTCTTTAACTTTCGATTTATCATATTTGAACCTAGGCAAGAATTTTTAGGTTTACAACCATATGTTGTGGTTCAACAAAGCTGCAATCGATGCTCAACTATAGGCGCAACGACTTATGGTTAAAGTCTCCCCCTATTGCGTAGTAGCAGGTGTCATTTATTATCACCTCGAGGTGTGTACCAGCTTGCCAAATTGTAGGTGAACTAACAATATAATCGACAATGCTGCGCCCCCCATTTGCCAAGCAAGTGAACTCCTTTGATTCGTCACTAGGTGTCCGGCCATTGAGGATGAGCAACCCAGCGTCACAACATAGGTTTAGGAGCTCACGGCCCTAGCTGCCAACACTAGTGTCGCGGTTTTATCACTTAACCACATCATTTGGTTGCTCAGTCTTAGTGAGCTCGAATGTTTGTAACTGTTCACAAAGGTCACTAATGTCAATGGTTTTTGGTAGTGTTGCAATACACGCATTAAAATCCCCTCCCAATAGTATTATGCCCCCTAGATTTTGAACTTCAACAATATTTGCTGTTAAGTTTTGGAACAAGGGTTCGCTTTCATGTTTGGAGCTAACAAGGGTAGCGTACACCATGTAGACAAACAGGTCAGGGGTAACACCCCTGCTGACCCGTATCCATAAATAAAAATTGTGGCTTCCTTCTTTCCACTATGATAGGTTTAGGTTAAGGTGGTTACGAAACTAAGCAACAACCCCCCCACTATGTTTTATTGCATTTGTTTTTCCCAATTGCATAGTGCGTGTGTCGCAACCCTACTTTGAGGGAGTGTGAAGATGAAACTCACACTCCCAAAATTGGGACTTGGGAGTCCTCCGAGACTCTTGAAATTTCAAAGTTCAATTACAGGGGTCAAAACACCTTGCATTTGGATGTTCTTTATATCATTAGAAAGCTAGCAAATTGTAGATGTCGAAAATGGGCTTGCATGGGCCATTTGGACATTTGCAGCACAAGTTATGGCAAAAAAAAAGGCCAGGAGTCAAACTGGCAATTTGACTCCCGACCATTAAAAGTCGAAAATCAACCCGACTTCGGTGCATGCAGGTGAAATGCAACACACCGTTGGAAAGCTTTCGAGGAAAACTACAAGTTTGTTTTAGACCTCATCTCGATCGAAGGTTTGAGCAAAGAGTTATGACCTCGCAAAGTCCTGGAAGTCCAAACTAGGACAGTTTCGGACTCCTCCTTGGGAGTCCCGGAACAAAAAGCCATTCGAATGTGGGTGTCATGGAGAGGCACAAAGTATACTATATAGGGGAAGGTGGTGGCTTCCCCTGAGTCCGGGCCGTGGTGAGTCATGTGAGTCCAGAATTGCCCGTGGCTTGTCCTAGCACCAAAGGTACCCCAGAAAGTGAACTAACCAACTTGTTGGTTGGATTAATGCAAGTTCGAGTAAGTAACTGAAGCCTGTCACTCTTCCTAGTCCCATTGACGCACCCCCAACTCCTCAAGGGACTCAAATGTGAGCCCAAGTAGAAAGCAGCGGAAAAGGAGGAGTCGGAGCACGCTC
>Ga0116227_10012180_pt1 | contig 14125 bp, 10 predicted proteins | sample S1TSphgellanicum_FD_89693 | JGI IMG/M metagenome (GOLD analysis project Ga0116227, IMG submission 89693) | Host-associated microbial communities from peat moss isolated from Minnesota, USA - S1T2_Fb - Sphagnum magellanicum MG | ecosystem: Host-associated > Plants > Peat moss > Unclassified... | reverse complement strand
TCGCTGAACAACGTCAGCACCTCGGTGACCAATGTCAGCTCATCGCTCGACAATGTCAGCACCTCTCAGACGGCGATCAGCTCCTCGCTGAACAACGTCAGCACCTCGGTGACCAATGTCAGCAGTTCGCTGAGCACCCTGCAAACGCAGGTGGACGACCGGTTTGCCGAACTTGCTGACCAGGGTGTCGATGGCTTCGCCTCGAACAACGCAGCCGGAGCGGCTAAACCCGTTGCTTCGGGCAGCAATTCGACAGCTGGTGGCTGGGGTTCGGTTGCAAGCGGAACCAACGCCTCGACCTTTGGCGCCAATTCGCAAGCAACAGGTGCGAACAGCGCAGCCTTTGGCTACAGCGCGGTGGCATCCGGCTCGAACGCGCTGGCCGTTGGTAGCAATTCGGTCGCATCAGGTACCAACTCCGTTGCCCTCGGCTCTGGAGCACAAGCTACTGCGCCGAATTCTGTCGCCCTCGGTTCCGGTTCGGTTGCCAATGAAGCCAACACCGTATCGGTTGGGTCCGCAGGCAATGAGCGGCGCATCACCAATGTGGCCCCTGGGATCGAAGGCACGGATGCTGTCAACGTCAACCAGCTCAACTCGGTGCGGTTTGATCTCAATACCGTGGAGCGCAGGCTGCAGGGGGGCATCGCCTCGGCGATGGCCTTGGGCAATTTGCCTCAGGTCCTCCAGCCGGGTGGCAACATGATCGCAGGCTCGGTTGCTACGTGGGCTGGACAACAAGCCTGGGCGGTGGGCTTCTCGAAGGCCAGCGCTGACGGCCGGGTCGTGTTCAAGGCGTCCGGCACCATCAACACCCAAGGCCAGGGTGGTGGCGCTGTCGGTGTCGGCTTCGGCTTCTGACGATCTGACATCTCCCGAGCGGGGGCGGTCGTTCATGCGACCGCCCCGACCTGCCCCTGCCTACGAATGAGTCGTCGTGACCTTGCTTATGCCTTTGACCTTTTCGGCAGACCCGGCAGCCGTCGTGCTAACACTTTCGCGACGGCAGCATCGCGTCATTGCGCCCCACGCCTTCGCGGCAGTGGGCTGTCACGCCCCGGCCATCAACAAGGCTTGCTTGGACCCCTCCTATGACTGAGCTGGTGGAGCCTTCTGCAAAACCTGTCGAAGTTGCGTGGCCAAGGGCGATTGCGACCACTCAGGGCGCAACGGTCCGCTGGGGGCGGGCGGTTCGCGTGGGCTTTACGGTAGCCCCCGGCATGGGCGGGCCAGATCGCCTCTGGTCTAGCGGGATGGCGCAGAACGTTCTTTACCTCGCGATGCTCCTGCAACGCCTGCCCGGTGTTGAACCCATCATGGTCCTTTCCGATGATGCCGAACTCATCCCGACCAATGGCTTTCAGCCGGTGCGCGTATCCGATGCCATCAACCATCTCGACATTCTGATCGAGATTGGGGTGCGCTTCGAGGCAAGCCTTATGCAGCGTTTCCGTGCTGCCGGCGGAAAGCTGATTTCCTATATGGCGGGCAATGCCATGGTGATGAACCTTGAGGCGCTCGCCAACAACAACGATAACGGCGAAATTCCCGCAGAGGTCGGATTTGACGCGGTCTGGCTGACGCCGCAGCACATGCGCACGAACGCCGCCTATGCGGCGCTGACGCGCTCACCGGTGGTGCGCGAAGCGCCGCACATCTGGCATCCGAGTTGCCTGACGGGCGCCATCGATGCCTTTGGCGCGCAGGCCTTCTTCTGGAAGCGGCGGCCCGAGTGCGAGCCCTGGCGCATCGGGGTGTTCGATCCGACCATCAATGTGGTCAAGACCTTCCATCTGCCCCTGCTGGTGTGCGAGCAGACTGAAAGGCAAGCTCCCGGTCTACTGAGCCGGGTCCTGTTGTTCGGAGCTCAGCGTTTCACCGGCAATCCGCACTTTGCAGAGCTGGTCGGGGCCCTCGATCTGGGCCGGCAGGGGAAGGTGTTCGCGGAACAGAGGCATCCCTTACCCTCTGTCTTGGGGCGTCATGTGGATGCGGTCGTCACCCACCAGTGGGAGAACGCTCTCAATTATCTCTTTTGGGATGTTCTCTACTCGGGCCGGCCGCTCATTCACAACGTCTCGGATCTCGGTGACGCGGGATATCGGTATCTGGACTTTGACCCGGCCGATGGCGGTCGGGTGCTCGCAGATGCGCTGCACCATCATAGAAGTCGGCGTGACACCGTCCGTTCGGCCGAACTCGAGGTCTTGTGGCGCTTCAGCATCGACAACCCTGCGGTGCAGCGTCGCCACGAGCATCTCATCCTTGAAGCTATGGAGACCCAGCCTTGAGTCGTCGTTTCTTACATGGTCTGCTCACGGCGAGCATGATGGGTGCCATGGCCTTCGCGCCGGCCTATGCCCAAAATGTCGCCAGTGGCATGCGCGCCTCACAGACATTGAAGCAGACGCCAGCCGATCGTGTTCGCGCGGCCCTCGCGCAAGCCGGCATTACCACCTGCGCCCCAGTGCTGGCTCAAGCGGCACAATTTCTCTTCGAGGATGGCGAGGGCAACTTCACGATCCAGCCTCTGGGACGCGATGCCAATCGCTTTCCGGTCGTCCTGACCATAGAAAGCGCGCACGCCAGCGAGGGCCTGACCCGCCTGTCGATCGTGACGATCGCACCTGCCGGAAGCTGCTCGGGCAGCTACGAGCAGACAGTCACCTGGACGCAGAGCTGCGATACCGTCAAGCGGACTGTCTTCGCACCTTTCAAGGACGAAAAACTGCTTTTCCGAAACGTGCGCCTCTCCGAGCTTTCACCCGGCGTCCAGCTCTACCTCATGCCGGCAGGGACGGGCTGCGTCTCGGTCAAGAAAGAACTTATCGGATGACATTGAGCGGGCTCCATGATGGTTCTCGAGGCTACCGGATCGGGATCACCATCTTTGTAACGGCTGAAGGCACACTCAACCTGTTCGAGAATGGGCTGCGCCAGAATGTCCTGTTTCTTTATCAGATGTTTAAAGCCTCGCCTCGTTGCGATCAGGTGTTCCTGCTCAACCACGGCGATGGCGAACCAGAAGACCCGATGGGTGAAGCCGGGATACCGCCTGGCGTGATCGTGCGCACCCACACGGTGCTGGATCAGCTCGACTTCGTCATATCGATCGGCGCGGCGCTCGACCGTACGACGGTCCTGGAACTCAAGCGTCGGGAGATCCCCGTCATCGGCTACAAATGCGGCAACGGTGGGGTCATCGCGATGGAAGCGATGTGTGCGTATCCCCCGCGTCCTGACGCCGAACGTTACTTCGATGCTGACTATTTCGACGCCATTTGGATGACTCCGCAGCATATCCACACCTACAAGGGCTGGTGTGAAACCGTTTACCGGACGACCGTCTCCGAGGTTGGCCAGGTTTGGTCGGACTGGTTCATCCAGCGCAGGTCAGAAAATTCACCTCGCCATTTCGGCTACCGATCGGGAAAAGCGCGGTGGCGCGTTGGAGTGCTCGATCCCAACATTACAGTGATGAAAACCAGCCACCTTCCGATGCTGGTTTGCGACGCTGCCTGGCGGCAGGCGCCCGACCGCTTTGAAGCAATCTATATTTCCAATGGTCTACGCTACCAGGGGAGCCCGCATTTCCGCGGGTTTTACCGTTCGATGCACGCTGCGCGTGCCGGCGTGATGACGCTCGAACCGCGCTTTGTCGGCATCGACATGATCGCCGACCATTGCGAGGCCGTGGTGACCCACCAATGGGAAAATGGCCTGAATTACCTGTATTATGAGGCCCTGTACGGCGGGTACCCGCTCATCCACAATTCCAGTTTTCTCCACGATGCCGGCTATTACTATCCGGATTTCGATGCCTTGGCCGGTGGTGACCGTCTGCTCGATGCCATCGCCCATCACGATAACGAACTGGCGGCCTATAGGAGCACGGCCGACAGGCTGATTGCCAGCGTTTCTCCGTTTTCAGCCCGCAACCTCGAACACCATGAACGCCTGTTGGCAGACCTTGGCCGGCAGGTGGCATCATGACGAGTTCGGCTGATACCTTCTACGTGCAAGCCCTTGCGGCCTACCATGCCGGTGACAAGACCGCCTGTGCCCGCTTGGCCGGGAGCGCGCTGGCAGCACGCCTCGACCTGGCCGGGGCGCACGTCCTGCGCGCCGTTTCTCTCGACCAGGATCAGTTGGCGGTGGCGGCCGCCCACTATGCCTCCGCATGCCGCACCGGGGCCTTCGACTCCGATGCCTGGTATAATCGGGCATTGTTCCTTCAGCGCCTCGGCAGCCTGGGCCCCGCGATCGACTGCTATCGACGGGCACTCCATGTCGATCCAGGGCATATCGGTGCGCTCACCAATGCGACTGATCTGATCCGCATCCACGAACATTTCGAGGAAGCACTGCGTCTGGTCCGGCGCTGGCAACGGCTGCAACCCGATTGCTGGCTGCCCTACTGCCATCAAGCCATCTCGCTTCAGGCTCTGGAGCGTTTCGACGAGGCCGATGAGGCCTTTGCGCGCGCCATCATGCTGGCGCCGGAACACGCTCAATTGCACTGGGAGCACCACTTCTCCCTTCTGGCCCGCCAGCGCTTCGAGGAAGCATGGCATGCCTATGAGTTTCGATTTGCCTGCGGCAGTTCCAATGGGGTCATCGACATGACGTTTGATGCGCCGCGCTGGCAAGGCGACCCCAGGCAGCATGTTCTTGTCTATGGGGAGCAAGGATTGGGCGACCAGATCATGTTCGCCAGCGCGTTACCCGATCTTGTCGCCACCGGTGCGCAGGTTAGCCTCGCGGTGACGCCAGCGCTGGTCGGTCTCTTTGCCGGGAGCTTCCCCGATATCCCGGTCCTGCCGATCGACAATGGGCAAGCCCCCTTGACCTGCGGGGCGGTGTTGGCGCAGGCGGGCCATGCCCGAAAGGTCGATGCCGTGCTCCCGATGGGGTCTCTGATGACCCTCTTTCGCAAACAGAGGGGCGATTTTGACGGGCTGCCTTACCTAAGGCCTTCAGCGCAAGCGCGTCAGTACTGGTCGGCCCATCCTGAAGTGGCTCCCGAGAGGCGCAAGCTCCTGAGGGTGGGTCTTTGCTGGGCCTGCAATCCAGCACGGGAACGCTTTGCCTCAGCACGCAGGGCTGTCCACCGGACGATACCTCCCGAATTGATTGCCCGTCTTGTCGATCGGGACGATATCGACGTCATCGGGATCACAAACGTGCCGTTAGCTGCATTCGATGGCGCTTCCCATCTCGAGCACAGACTGATCGACGTCTCGGCTGATCTGACCCAGATGGATCGCACCGCGGCTCTCGTCGAGGGACTCGATCTGCTGATCACCGTCGACACGGGAGTTGCCCATCTTGCAGGCGCCCTGGGCGTGCCTGTCTGGATTTTGTTGCACAAGGCCGGGGATGCCCGCTGGGGCATGCGTGGGACGGCGCGTAGCTATTGGTACAACAGTGCGCGGCTGTTCTGGCAGGTGGAGAGCGGTGACTGGTCAGGCCTGCTCACGCTGGTCGAAGAGCAGTTTGACGCGCTGATCAAGGACGTCTCCCAGGAGGCGTGCGCATGAGCGTGGATCTGCCGCAGAAGATGCTTGCAGCGCACCGGGCCGGTGATGATGCGCAGGTACGAACCCTCGCCCAGGACATGGGTGTGGCGGTCGTCCTGGACACGATGGCGCTCCAACTCCTCGCACTGGCCAGCCAGGAGACTGCCGATAAGCGGGCTTTGTTGCAATATGCCGCGCTCGATGTGCTGCCGACGGATGCCGATGCGGTTTTTAACCTCGCGGTGACGGAACAGGAGGCCGGGCTCGAAGAGAAGGCAGTTCTTCATTATACCCATGCGTTGCGCCTGAACCCCGCTCACCTTGGCGCGCTCAACAATCTCAGCGATCTTCTGCGACGCTTGGGGCGTTTCGAGGAAGCCTGGTCGGGCATGGCCGCCTATCTCGAGCAGGGCGGTAGCTTGGCAGGGCTTGAAGTACGCATTGCAAAGATCGCCGACGCTTGCGGCTTTCGCCAAGAAGCCCGCAACTGGTTCAGCCAGGCGATCATCCGCCATCCCGATTGTCCCGGCACCACCTGGGAAGCGGCCATGCAGCAGTTGCGCGACGAGGAGTTCCAGCAAGGTTGGGCCGGTTATGAAGTGCGCCAGGCGCTTTACGACCACCAGGCCCTCGGAATTGTGTCCTACCCTTATCCCGCGTGGAATGGCGCCGCATTGGGGCCCCTCTCGCTTCTCGTCCATAAGGAACAGGGGCTCGGCGACACGATCATGTTCGCGTCATGCCTTGCAGATCTTCCGTGCCACGAGGGGGCCTTGCACCTGGCCGTGGCGCCGCAACTGGTCCGACTGTTTGCGATCAGCTTTCCACATGCCGAGGTCTGGCCCAGCACCTCCATGGCCGGCGCAGACGATCATCGCTCGCAAAGGTGGTTGCCTGCGGCCGGGACCATGGACCGACAGCTGCCATTCGGCAGCTTGCCTTATCATCTGCGTCGCGAGCGATTCCCTGAACCGAGCGCCTATCTGTGTGCCGCACAAGGTGACCGGAACGTCTGGAGCTCACGCTTGACTGCATTGATGGCAGCAGATCCGGGCAATCTGAAGCTAGGTATCGTCATTACGGCCCGCCGTGATGGCGTGACCGGCGCAGGCATTGCTGAGGGACCGGCGCGATGCCTGCCGCCGGTGCTCGCGCAAGGTTTTGCGCTTCCGGGTGTCACCTGGTTTGGCCTTCATGATCGCGCTTGCGCCACGGACTTCGCTCTCCTGCCTCGTCTTGGCGTTCTCGACATGAGCGACTGGCTCCACGACATGGCCGACACCGCAGCCTTGATCTCCGAACTCGATCTGGTGATCGCCGTCGATACGGCCGTGGCTCATCTGGCGGCGGCCATGGGGCGCAAGGTTCTGCTTCTGCTCCGTCGCCAGGCCGACTGGCGCTGGGGGCGCTCGAGGACCGACAGCTACTGGTACAAGGATGTGGAGATCTTTCGACAAGATCACGAGGGTGACTGGTCACCGGTGGTCAGGAGGGTGGCAGCCCGCATCCGGGAGCTACGCGACAAAAAAACAAAAGGTTACGCGGTTTCGGAGGTGAACTCGTGACGCTCGACACGCTCGATCGGGCTGGCTCCGGTGCCCGCACTGCCCAGGTCGCGTCTCAGCGCTTCGTGTCATGGATTTGTCAAAAGGCCTTGCCGCTCTGGGCCAACCGCTCGGGACCCGGAGGCCTGCCGTTTGCTGAAAGGCTCGACTGGGCAGGGCAACCAGAAAGTGACGGCTTTGTTCGCCTACGCGTCACGGCGCGGCAAGTCATCGTTTTTGCCCAGGCAGCGCGTCTGGGCATGGCCTGGACTTATCCGGTGGCCCAAGAAGGCTGGGCCGCTTTGAGATCGTTCTACTGGAATCGCAACTGGGGATGGCGTTCACGTTGTGCGCCAGGTGGCAGCCTATGCACTGACCCTCTGGATTTCTATGATCAGGCCTTCGCTCTCTATGCCTGTGTATGCTGGGCCGAGCTCAGCCATGCCCCTGATGCGATCGCGATTGCGCATCGCACGCTTGACCTCATCGACGAGCGGCTGCGTCGCCCCACGGACGCCCCCGGTTGGTCGACCACGGCCGCTACTCGCGGTCATGATCAAAACGCCCATATGCACTACCTCGAGGCGCTGCTCGCTTTCCAGCGTTTCACGCCTTTACCCGAAATCGCCGAGCGGATCGAGCTGGTGCTGAGCATCGCCGGGCACCACCTCCTTGACCCCCAGTCTCAGGCGATCCTCGAGTGGTTCGACCATGATTGGCGGCCGCTGCCTCGAGCGACCATCGAACCTGGACATCAATATGAATGGGGTTGGCTCCTCGCTCAGGCTGAGGAACTCGGATTTTGCCACGAAGTACCGGTGAAGGCGCTTTATGCCTTCGCCGACCAGCGCGGTTGGGAGCGTCGGCACAAGTTAATTTTCGATGCCTGTGCGAGGGATGGCGCGCCCCAGCGTGCGAGCCACCGTTTGTGGCCTCACTGTGAAGCCATCCGGGCAGCCACTGTCCGCAACGATAAGGCCGCCATGCGGGAATGGGCAAATGCAATATCCGAGCGGCTTCTCGGTTCTTTTTTGGCAGGTCCGATCGACGGTGGCTGGATCGATCGTTTCGACGCTTCGCTCAGGCCCTGCGTCACGACGATCCCTGGGAGTTCGCTTTACCACCTTTGGGAGGCCGGCGCGGCCTTGGTGCGTGCGGGGTGGGCGCGCTGGCCGGATGCGGCCGTATGTTGATGGCAGACGCCTTGAGCTGGCTGGAGCCGTTGGATGACTTTTCCTGCGGCCAGGGTCGCCCGGCCCTGTTTCTCGATCGAGACGGCGTCCTCATCGAGGACACCGGTTATCTCCATCAGCCCAGCGGCGTGCGCTTGATCGAAGGCGCCCACGATCTCGTGGGATATGCCAACGACTGGGGTATCCCGACCATCCTCGTGACAAACCAGTCGGGTATCGGACGGGGGCTTTTCACCTGGCAGGCCTTTGCGGCAACCAACCGGGAGCTCCTGGGAAAACTAGCCGAGCGCGGCGTGTGGCTCGATGCAATCCTTGCCTGCGGCGCGGTGCCGCCATCGCCAACGAACCCGGCCCATCTCTGGCGCAAACCACAAGCGGGGATGATCCTGGCGGCGGCAAGCGCGTTTCAGCTCGACCTTTCGGGCTCCTGGCTAGTTGGTGACCGATTGACGGACGTTCGTGCCGCCCGCCGCGCCCATCTAGCCGGAGCCGTTCTGGTTCGGGAGGGTTCCAAGCGGGTTCGTCTGTCCTGGGCGAAGGATGGCTTCGGCCTGCTGACGGGACCGGCATTGTCCGCAATCCTTCCTCGTTTTCCCATTGCCGCACTGGACCTGCGCGCATCTGATCGGGAGCTGTTTGCATGACAGGGGCCTTGGACAATCTGACCGAAATACTCGCCGATCTTTGGCGGCACGATGTTGTATGTGTCGGCGATATCATGCTCGATGTCGAAGTGACCTGCACGTCAGGACGAGTCTCTCCCGAAGCGCCGATCCTCGTCTTTGCCGAGAGCAGCCACCAGCACAGACCTGGGGGCGCAGCCAATGTGGCAGCCAGCGTGGCGGCGCTTGGTGCGAACATTCGTTTGTGCGGCACCGTTGGAAACGATCCGGAAGGCCTTGCCGTATCGGAGCAGATCCAGGCCTTGGGAGTCGAGTTTCGTTGCCCCCAAATCGGACGGGACGATCGTCCGACGACCCGCAAGACCCGGTTTATTGCCGGAGGACAGCAGGTTCTACGTGTCGATCGGGAGGTCGCCAGGCCCATCACCGATGCGATTGCCGACGACATCGCCATGGGCATGACGAGCGAGAAACAGCAGTTCTCCGTCATCTTGGTGTCTGATTATGGCAAGGGAGTGGTCACCTCCAGGTTGATCGACCGGTGCTTGGCCATGGCAGTCGCCTGGCAAGCGCCGATCCTCGTCGACCCCAAAGGCAATGACTGGGCGCTTTATGGCGCTGTCGACCTGATCAAGCCCAATGCCGCGGAACTGGCCTCCCTGACAGGACTGCCGTGCGAGACAGACCAAGAGGTCGAAACAGCGTTACAGCGCGCATTGTCCCTGTGTCATGCCAAGGCCATTCTCGTCACCCGTGCTGCAGACGGCGCCTCACTCGTGCGCCGCGAGAAACCCGGGGTCGAACATTTTCCTGCCCATAGGGTGGAGGTGGCGGATGTGTGCGGTGCCGGCGACACCAATCTTGCGGCTCTCGGGGTGATGCTGGCTTCCGGTCAGAAACTCGAACGCGCGGTGAGCATAGCCCAATTGGCGTCCTCGATTGCGGTCGGCCAGCATGGCAATGCTCTGGTTACAACGGCAGATCTACTTGCTCGTGAGGCCTTCCATCCAGCCCAGCACCTAGCAAGCAACGAAAGGATGGGCTGTGCGTCTGAAAAGATCGTGGCCCGGAGCAAGCTCAATGTAGTCCTGACAGTCTGGCGAGCGCAAGGTCTGCGGATCGGATTCACGAACGGCTGCTTCGACCTGCTGCATCCCGGGCATATTCGAAGCCTCGAAACTGCCAAGGCAGCGTGTGACCGATTGATCGTCGGGCTAAACAGTGACGTGTCTGTGCAGAGGCTGAAGGGGCCGGCTCGACCGATCGTCAGGCAGGATGACAGAGCACATGTCATTGCCGCCGTTGCCGCCGTCGATGCCGTCGTCATCTTTGATGAGGATACGCCTGAATCCCTGATTTGTGAGGTCCGACCAGATGCCCTGATCAAGGGTGGTGATTATGATCCGCGCACGCTGGTTGGCGCCGATTTCGTGCGCGGCCATGGGGGCCGGGTCATCGTGAGTGATCTGATACCCGACCGCTCCACGACGAGACTACTGGATACCGTTCAACGTGTTTCGCCATCATTCCTGCCTCTCCATACAGATCAGGGCTCGATGGCAGAATTCGCCGAGTTCAGGCGACGGCGAGACGCGGCCCTGTCAAGGTTCTCTCTGCTATCTCCTCGAGAAAAGGATGTTGCCAGATTATGCGCCAATGGAATGACTGCGCAACAGATCGGTAAAATTCTTAATATAAGCAGCAGAACCGCAGAGTCTCATCGAAGTTCAGCAATAAAGAAGCTGCGCGTCGATAATGTCGTTCAATTGGCTAATTTTGTCCAATATCTCTAATAATCTCCATTGCGTTTCTCAATCTCTTCAGGTCATTTCGAGCAGCAAAAATTGGTGATGTTCCAGATCCGGCAAGCGGACGTCGATCCCAGCCGGAGCGGCCGGCAGATCCCTCATCACCCCCCTGCGGGACTGTCGGCCGTATGAGGGCCTCGGCGTGAACACAGAAACTGCCAAATTCTCAATAAGCGGAGTTGCCCAATTGGTTTGTGGTTTTGTGAATCTGATGTCCCTGAGGGATTCGTCGTGTGCCGCGGATGTGGCGCCCATTACCGCCAAAGCTGTCGGTGGTTTGCGTTTGAGTTCTTTCTCAAGTTCATAATGTATAGGCCTCCATTTTTGACAAAGTGCAACTTGAATGCTTCGGCCTTCTGATGGGGATTAATTATTTATTATCGATAGTCTGCTCGAATTTTATTTTCGATAATATTTCATATTTAATAAATTTAAGATCGGGTGAAGAGATGGATGATCATTTTATTGAATCTCTTAAACGTCTCACTCCCCGAGAGAGTGAAGTATTACTCCTCGCGATGAAGGGGCTGAGTAATAGAGAAATCGGAGATGTTTTATCGATCAGCTCTATAACCGTCGAAATTCATCGAGCGCATATATTCAGCAAAACAGGATGCCGCTCCATAATCTCGATAATCAATAATTTCATAGAGATGAATTTTTGGCAACTTCTTCTCGTAAATATAAGCAGTGAATATTCAGATGCGTATCCCCATTTAATCAAAGAGGCTGTTAAAATGAGCTACTATATCCGCGCAAAAATATCGAATTGAAATAAAAATTCACGAGGTGTAGGCGTCACTGGCTTATTTTGAAGATGATTTATATTCTGTTTTACTTACTCTCGCGGATCGGGATACTATCCCGGTTGAAACGGATCTGAGTGTCAGGTCATGCGTAAGCGATCCTGCTCAAGGGCTTCCTGCCTTCCTGCGCTGCTGCGGATAACCTGCTGGACCATTCTCATTGGCACAGCGACGGTGACCTTCGCTCATGGCGGCATGGCAGACGCGAAATCGGATATTTCCGACGATATTGCGCGCCAACCTCTGGCATCCGGATCACAATGCGTGCCTTACGCCCGGCAGATCTCCGGGATAGCGATTTACGGCGATGCATTCACCTGGTGGGATCAGGCTGTCGGGCGCTATGCGCGCGGCACGCGTCCACAGCCCGGAGCCGTGATGGTGTTCAAGCCCTTTGGTCAGATGCGCCTGGGCCATGTGGCGGCGGTCAGTCGGATATTGGATCTACGCACGGTCTTGTTGCGCCATGCCAATTGGTCAACGGTCAACGGATCGCGCGGGCGAATTGAAGATGGCGTTCCCGCGGTTGATGTTTCCACGGCCAATGACTGGAGCCAGGTGCGCGTATGGTTTGATCCACTGCGCGATCTGGGCGCCACCCATTGGCCAGTGCGAGGGTTTATCTATCGCAGTCAGCCATCGGGGCAACCACCCCCACCAGCTTCGGAGCAGGCACCAGGGACCGACCCGATTGGCGCGATCATCACCAAAGCTCTGCGCGCGGAAACGAGGCGTACAAGCGGGCTGCCAGGCTATAGAAAGAAACAGTCACCGCAGGGCATTATTTGGCGCGATGTCCCTTCAAAGCGAAGGCCAAAATAGTCAACGCGGTTTTCTGCAAGTCATCCGGCGAGATCATTATGCACAGGCGATTAACATCCTCGGACTCGACTTGCTCACAGCGCCGGATCACTTGAGGTGGGGCGAGACCTCTGCCCAGAGCATTGTTCGATCGTGGTCGAGTAGCTAGGCCATCCGGCTTCGGCCCTCACAGATCCGGGCGGGCGGATTTCCCGCACCCGGCTCCTCCCGAGGGTAACCCACGTCATAGCCGTGCCTGTGCCCAAGATCGAGTAATGCGCGGCAACGGTAGAGGGAAGCGCGCGGTGAGGGCGAAGCCGGATGGCCTAGCTACTCGACCACGATCCATTGTTCTGGCTTTTGATTGACAGGCAGGTCACGCCCCGCGATAGCCCGCCCGGACTGGGAAAGAGCTTGCCGTAGTTACGACCAACAGGGGCGCCAGGCGCGGACCATCGATTTGTTCTATTTTCCGATTGCATCGAAGCGGAGTGGTGCAAGGGGTTTCTTCATCCGCGATGAGGCCTGGGGCATTACGGAAGGGCATGGGGCACTTTTCGGTTGCTGCAAGCGGCTGCGGTGCCAACCTCAGAATTCATTCGGTCAGCGACAGCGTTGTTTCCTGGCCCGATTGACCCTCTCTGGACGCACGGCCCCTGAAGTCCGGTTAATTCGACCGGGTTCGCCGTTCCGCTTTATCCCTCGCGGTTCTATTAAAGTGCAGGCCTGCTTTCGCCGATGGCTATTTTGAGAACACGCTCGATCCAGTCCGCAAAAATCTGCACGCGCAGCGATAGGTGCTGGCGATGGGGATAAAGCAGGGTCATCGGCATCGGCTCGGGACGATGATCGGGCATGATCTCAATGAGTTCGCCAGCCTTGAGTTGGGGCTGTACGTCATAAGCAGGGATCTGGATCAGCCCGAGACCTGCCACACCGCAGGCGATATAGCCTTCAGCGCTGCTGACCGTGACCCGGCCCTTCATTGAAATGCCGCGCAGTTCGCCGTCCTCAAACCATTCCCAAGGCTCGACCCGACCAGTGGAAGGCGAGGTGTAATTCACGGCCCAATGCTCAAGGAGATCATGCGGGCCGGAAGGCGTTCCATGCTCGGCAAGATACTCAGGGCTGGCGACGTTTATGAGGGGCAGAACTCCCAGAGAGCGGGCAATGAGTTCTGAATCACGGAGCGGGCCGACGCGCAGAACACAATCCAGCCCGTCCTCAACGAGATCCACGGCGCGATCAGTGACGCCCAGTTCGACATCGAGGTTGGGATATTCCTTGAGGAAAGCGGGGAGCGCCGGCGCAATGATCAATCGCCCGATCCGTCCCGGAACGTCGACCCGGATCTTGCCTGTCGGCATGGTGCTATTGTGTTGGAAGAGGGCTTCTGTCTCTTCGACATCCTGAATGAGCTGCTTGCAGCGCTCATAGAAAGCAGTGCCATCGTGGGTCGGGGCAACGGTTCTCGTTGTTCGATTGAGAAGTCGGGTGCCGATGCGGTCTTCAAGTTGGCTTACGGCGACGGAGACGGATGAGCGCGGTATGCCGAGCGCGCTGGACGCGCGTGTAAAGCTGGAACACTCCACCACGCGCACGAAAATCCGGAAAAGATCGAACCGATCCACAAGCCCTCATTGTTGGTTTAAACTGACAGGTGCGTCCAGTCTAACTGACTTTATTTGGCCAGAGAAGGCCGTAGAGTGGGCTCTGTTGCAAAAAGTCGGCGAGGCGCGAGCTTGCCCATCCTCCGGGTAGGAAATCAGGCTGCCATTTGGTAATGGTCTGCGACGATCTGGGCGGCTTCGGCCCAGGCTGATGGGCCCAG
>Ga0116227_10012179_pt1 | contig 14126 bp, 11 predicted proteins | sample S1TSphgellanicum_FD_89693 | JGI IMG/M metagenome (GOLD analysis project Ga0116227, IMG submission 89693) | Host-associated microbial communities from peat moss isolated from Minnesota, USA - S1T2_Fb - Sphagnum magellanicum MG | ecosystem: Host-associated > Plants > Peat moss > Unclassified... | reverse complement strand
TTTAAAATATATACAAATTTTTTTTTTTTTTTTTATATTTTAAAAAGTGTTTTTATGTTTTATATATTTTTTTTATAAAATATATATATATATATATATATATATATATATATATATATATATATATATATATACACCAATATGTGTCTAAATTCACTTTGTGTTCATTATATTTTGAGTGAATTTAGACATATTTACCATGGCAAAAGTGGTCAACCCTTTAATAAACAAGGACTAGTTGCTATGAACACTTGAATTAATTTATTAATAATTAATAAAACAAGGTTATTTTCAAGTGAAACAAATTCACTAATCCATTTCATTAGGCAATAATCTTGAATTAATATTTTACATTTGTTATAAATAATAAAATAAAATAATTTTATTATTATTGGTAATTTCATGATTTTCATTTTATGAGGTAGTGAAATGTGTCATTACTTAGGCTAGGTTAAAAGAACATATTTAACTTAAATAGGTAAGTCATGTAAACAACTTATGCAACTTAAAGGAATATTCAATCAACATACCACCATTAACCACAATCACATTATTAACAAGGCTTGAACCTTGAACCCAAGGATGGCAACAAAAACCTTTACCACCAAATTACCCCATTTATTGTATTCAAATGTTATCATGCATTTTATTTATTGAATACTTCATTTTAAACATTACACAAACATCAACTTTGAAATTTCATATTTTAAGGACATTCTTTCCAAATAAAATAATTGAATTTTTAAAAAGATTTTTCAATAATGTAAAAAATTACATTTATTTCTTTTTGAAAAATGTAAAATCATTTGACCAAAATAATATTTGAATATTGTTATTCAATAACATTTCAACAATCATTTTTTGAAAAATATTTTTTTAATATAATATTTTTCTAATATTACTTAGGTTAAAATGGCTATTATAAGTTATTTCACCCTAGGATACTTTCAACAATTTTAAAGTCTTTTTGGTTATTTTAGGCTATTTTTAATTACTTTTGGTCATTATAGGTTATTTCACCCTATGTTATTTTATGGTATTTTAGGTTTTTTTTAAATATTTGGGTATTCTATGTTACTTTGGGCTATTATAAGTTACTTTTGGTAATTCTAAATTATTTTAATTTACTTTTGACTATTCTAAGTTATTTCATTCCAAGTTACTTTAAGCAATTCTAGGTTATTCATTATTATTTTTTGTTATTATAGGTTATTTCATGTTTACCCTACTTTTGGCAATTTTAGGTTATTTTAGGCTACTTTTGGTTTTTTTGGGTTATTTCATCCCAGTTTACATTTAACTATCTTGAGCTACATTTGATTATTATAAACCATCCACCTCAAATTACTTTTGGCAATTCTAAGTTATTATGAACCAATTTTGGTTATTCTAAACTATTCCACCTTGGGTTACTTTCAATTATTCTAAATAGGCTACTTTTGTTTATTTTAAACCATTCCACCTTAAGTTACTTTTGGCTAAATTATAAATTATTTTAAATAGGCTAATTTTGGTTATTTTAAGTTATTCCATTCTAGGTTATTTTTATTTATTTTAGGTTTTTTTTACTATTCACATTTTTACTACAGCACTAGCCAACATTTTGACCAAAAATGATTTTTAAAATATTTTTTTTGAATAACTAATCTAATTTTCCCACGTCATCTTGATTTGTTAACCCACTGTTTTTAAAATCAAATACCAAGGAGGTGGGTGTGAGTTCTACATGCATATTTGTACCCAACCTCACTTTTGCATTTAACAAACGTTTGCCATGTTTGTCTTTAATTGGTTGTCCTTAGGTAATTCATCAAAACATGCATGATGATTTTGTGTTGTTTGTATAGAATCTAAAGATAGAACAACCTTTTTAAAACTAGTTGGTGATGTTATAAGCAAAGGGTCAACATCAAGCTTGTTCAAAAAATTTGCAGTTCCTCCCCCCACTAAGCATGAAATATTTTCAAGTTTCTTTAAAAGTAAGTTGCATGTTGGGAAATGTGAACAAAACCCATCATGCTTTTGTTTTTGAGAGTCATAATTTTTGAGAGTTGTAACATCCATGTATTGACAAGTTTTTCAAATGGTATAGAGGTAGAAAATCTTATTAATTCCCAATTTTGCAAAGAAATGTTCTTTCCTTCTTTTAAAAGAAGATCATTCCCTTGTTTTGTATAGGAATAAATTCTTCAAAGCTTATAATATATATAATCAAAATATTATTCATGTGCCATGAGATTTTCTACCCATTTAAATCAGCTTTTTTTCATCCATAATGAATGAAGTTGATCAACATGCCTATGTCAAATATTTTTCCACAAATGTAATTAATGTGTTAAATCACATAGTATCACAAACCTTAAACCCACCCACTCTTCCCCCTTGTCTTACTATGCATGCTAAAAAGTCATGCTTGACAAGTTTTTTTCAAATTAAGAAAATCCATATTATAATTTTTTTCGATTTCTTGCCAAGAACACATCACAACATAAACTACAATATGACATACCCAATTGGGTTGTTTTCAATGCCCAACCCATTGGTATGGTTTGTTTTCAATGCCTAACCTATTAGTACGGTTTGTTCTCTATGGCGAGGGGAACTAGAAATTGAACTGGATGTCAAACACCATAACCATATGTAGGAGTTGGTCAAACTAGTGTTGGGCAATTTGTTAATTTTCTGAAAAACCTCTAATTGTAATTTGAAATGAACTTTTTCAGTTTCAGTTTCAATTTTGGTTCAATATACAAATGAAATAAAAAATTTGGTTCTAGGTTTGGTTTTTAAAAAAATAGTTTGATTATGGTATTAAAAATCCAACCCGATTCTAATTCAATTATCATTAAACTAGGTTGGAGTTGTGAACGAAATGCCAATTAACCCTAGTTTTAATATTTTGATTTTTGGTCCAAAGACATGTATTTGATGAAACCCTGCCAAATTTTATTAAGACAAAGCACCTAAGGGAGGGGGAAAACAAGGAACAAAAGAGGGCGAAAGCATGGTAAAGTATACAAAAAAAGTTGCCGAAAAATATCAAGTTAAAAAAAAGGCAAATTTTCACAAAAACACAAGAAATTATATTCAAATTTTACTTAAATTTCATTTTGAAACTATTGAGCCTTCAATTGGGTTTATTATAAATCAACTACAAAATTTCAAAAACTTTGGAATAATAAAAGTAGGGAATAAGTAGGTTTGAAATTAACTAGTCAATATGGTGTTCAAACCTATTTTTTCATTAGAAAATTTAATGAAATATACATGTATGAAGTTGTAGCATAAAAATCATTGTATATTCAAGGGCCTCACCAAAAAAAAAAATCTATTTTATATTTGGTAGAATATACTTGACACATACTTGAATAAAATGTTACATTGTAGAAAGTAGGTTTTAAAAACTACTTGCATTTTAAAAAGTCTACTTGAAACCTACTTTTACAATGCAAAATTTTAAAATTAATGCATAATAATGAAGAAATATTTTATTATTTATCATTCAACTAAAAAGATTGAATGTATAATAAAATTTTAATGAATTTTGGTCTTATTTTTTGTTCATTTGACAAGTAGATTGGCAAGTATTTTTAGTTGTACACTTTACCATGCTTACACCCAAGAAAAAACCCACAATTAGGCTAGAAAACATAAACCTTCAACCAAGTGGGAAAGTAAAAGGAGTGGGAAAAAGTCATGTACCCAACCCCCCCTATCACAAGAAACATGTTAGAAAAGCAAAAGGGAGGTACACTAAAAATAACAATTAGCCTAGAAAAACCCTCATTAACAATAACAACTTGCCTTGAAATAGATGCAACATGTGCCCATTGCAAACACCACTATCACCCTTTGTTTATAAAATGCACACAAAACTGAAAGAGGAGGGCCTCCAAAGCCTTTGCTACCCATGCCATATTAGCACAACAATGAAAAAAATTGTTGGTTTGTTGATGTAAACACCCAAAAACCTCAATGGCAAGAGGGAAAAACAAGTTTTCTAAATACCAATTTCAATAAAGTCCTTCCTTTTTATGGGTCACCACCGTTGCAACCACCCCACAAAACAATGTAGCACGCAAAACCAAGTACATTCGAATGGGGTCAACAATGATAACATTAGCCAACATGTGAATGTCATCAACCAAAAGCACAATGTTGACCTGATGACGTGAAGACTAAAAGGTAGGAGGCATAATAACGTGGGTTTGTTTGTGTGCAACATGAAAACCTACATCTATCACAATGGATGCAAAGGTATTTCACACAACATCATGGGACACCATCCTTTTTTCACCATGAGCACAACGAAGAAGGTGGATCCCTATGGAGTGTAAAGGTTGGCCATAGATGTAATGTAAGAAGCCAAGGGCTAGTGGATGAGGGAGGCCCAAGTTGCACATCATGGAGGAAAGAATGTTTAAAGCCAAACCAAAAAAAAAGGATAATTAGACAAGGAAACAACTAAGCGCCCACTCCTAGCCTTGCACAAGACCTCAAATGTGAGTGATGCGAATCCATAGGCAAGTTAGAAAGGATGCCGAAAAAAGAATGATTGTGCAATCTTTTTGAAATGTTCTCCTAAACAAATCTACACCCCTCCTTACAAGTTGGTCAAAGGGGGTACGCACAACGACACCACCGTAGGAAGAAGGTCCCATACCAACCTGAAGTGGGCTTGGAATGACAGAGAACCTAAACTACTCACCCCTATCCCCTCCAATCCCCTCCAATTAGAACAAACAAAAATCTACAAAGAATCTCAAGGCAATGTATTTTGGTTAAGGTACACACATAGCTAGAATTGGAAACTTGATTCCAGGTGTGGTTCTTAGTGGTACAGAGTGACTAATAGCCCTTCCTAAGAACATTATTGGGGCTTATATTCATTAAAGGAAATGCCACTTCTCATCTCCTAGGGAAGGTCAGTTATAAACTTATATGCAGCAGCAATTATTTTTAACAACTTAGTGACTGGTCCTTTTAACCCTTTTAACAACTTGGTGCCCATGTGAGACCGAGTTGAGCACAATACTGTATTTTGGTAAAGACCTTCTCCAAGGGCTTTATCGCACATAAAGATTGTAGTTGAACGACAATATCACAATGACAAGATGAGAAGTGAACTTTACGATTAAGAGAATAAACATGCTTTACAAAGATCGTAAAGCCTATATGAGAAATGGACAAATTTATTGGCCTTGCCTATCAAGGCAAGAAGGATATTGTGTTTAGATTCATTGTAGAGTATAGTAGAGCTGAGGGGATTTTGGCCCCCTAGTTAGCAGCTCTATTTTTATCTGAGGATTTTTGAAAGATGATATTTTGGCTTGTGTTGAAACTTGAGATCAATTAGAGAGTTATAAGCCTTGCCCTGACATCCTCTGCCAATAATGTTTTTTTTTTCCCCCTTTAAGTACTTACACCCAACTAACCTGTCCACTGGCACCCTCTCTGTCAAATTATTAACTCCCCTATTTTTGACCACAACACAACCCTAAAAACCTGCCATACCTGAACCCAGCTCAAATGCTAACTCAATCCCCAACTGCTCTCATTCATTTGGCTGGCATGCATGCATGCATTTGGGAGAAATTCAAAATAATTAAATTAATCCCTCCTCCCATCAACCCTCCCCCCCAGCCCCCCTTTTCCTTTTATCATGTTGTAGTAAGCTTGTGATCAAACAATTCATGAAACACAAAAATTGGGTGAGTACTCAATCAAATTTGATTTATGATCATGAGAGCCTTCCTTTTGCATACACTATGTATATGACAAATGCATGAACATAAATAATAGCATGTTCATGATGAGGAGGAGGTATGGCAGGACTTACTTACTTACTTACTTCTAGTGTGAAGAGTGTCCATATTAGTCCAGGCCAAGAATAATAGTGGCAGCCAATATTAGGAATACAATAATAGATTTGTTTACAATACCAACTTACTAGCAAAAACTTCTGGCATGAATGAATGAATGAATTAATTAATTAATACCCTAGTACCTTGGCCAATTCCACACTAATTATTTTATTTTCAGAAATTTTGAAATTTTCAAAAATTATTTCTTCCAAATAAAAATATATATATATATATATATTGTGAAGGATACTAGGGAATATTTGAGAATATTCCATTTGTTGAAATGAATTTTTAAAAAAATTAATTAATTATTCAACGGACATGTGTTGAAGTGGCCAAGGTAGTAGTATGGTTCCCATATTTTCTGCTCCCCCCTTCTTTGTTTCATTGTTGTTGTCGTTTCTTTTTTAACCCTGTCAAGGAAGGCTCATAATATATTACTTTACTCATATATACAGACAGGGTGTTGAATTGGGCTTTGTTGGAGGTGCGCGGAAAAACTCTTATGGGGCAATGAAATTGCTGGATTTCGTGGTCTGAAATTTTTATTTTTTTATTTTTTAAAATTTATTTTGAGTGAAGTAAGAGTCAATGTGCAACTGCTATTTGCAGTCAGGATTCTAACACACAGTACTTATGCTTTTTTATTTTTTAAAAAAAAATCCTTGATTTGGGTTTTTTTTATTTCTTTTTTTTAATTTGGAAAAAAAAATGGAAAAAAAAAATCCATTGCAAAAGAAAAGGGAAAACAGGAGAGGGGGTAACACCTCCCTACCCAAAATCAAGACATCACTAATCCATCAAACTAAGAAGTTTAGGTAGTTGATAACTCCATTGAACCTTACTAGAGTTGTCCCTAGCACATAGAGTGAAATGGGAGCACCATTTTATTTCAATTTGTCAAAGTGCTTTTAATTTGTCAAAGTTTCCTTGTTTTGGGTTTTGTTGGTTTCAAATTGCTAGTTTAAAGAGGGGTGTGTGTGTGTGTGTGTGTGTGTGTGGATATTCCTTTGGTTCCCTTCTTTTGTGTTTTCCCATGTTCATGGATAATTAGAAATTGGTGTGGCATGTGCTCTTGGTTGAAGTGTGAACTCATTACCCAACTGATTTCTCCTTCCAAAACCAATTTTCGTAATTTAGTTGAATTTTCAATGATAAAATTGTTCAATATTTCATAATCTTGCATTACAAGTCTAAACATTATGAAACCACCTAAGTTTAGCCCTAGTCATGAGGGCTTTCCTATGATACTAAATGTTTGATAAGAGGCAACATGGTTTGAGAGATCTCAACATGACAAACAAACAAATAAAACAAACTACCTTCCTTATTAGAGAGGTTGCTATTCAATCCAACCTTCCAAGTTCTTAGCATATAATGCTCCTCAAAACAAACCTTTACAAAAAAAAAAAGCTCTTGAAGTTTTTCACTCATAAAGTGGTGGTAACTTCCACCCAAAACAGCTCACTTTCTTTTTCCTAGAGAAAAAGGGACACTCCTTGATGGCTTCATTGTGTTAAAGCATTTTTAAAAGAAGTTTTGTTCCTATCATCATCACAAAAGCACCAATTCTCTTATGAGATTAATCAATCTAGGCTTTTCTTTCATAAGGGAAAGGCCTATTCCCCCAACCACAAGACAAAAAATTGCATATGTCACCACATCAAAGGTGATAATATTAAGGTTTAGATTTAAGGTTTCCTTTTCATCATTTTTCATGTTTCAATTATATAGAGCATCACAAGATGGGCACAATAGGGAAACAATTGTGACAAAAGGACCAACAATTTTGTTTTGAAGAGAATAGAGAAAAAATTATAAAATCAATTATAAATCATGAAGGTTCATCATAAGGGTAATGCACAATTGAAAAACAAAATCATTGACATAAAGAATCAAAAGCAAAGTTGAAAAATACAATACATTTCCACCATGAAATCCTACAAAATGATGTGAAAAATCAAATGTTGAAAAGGAGTTTGAGTATTGAGGAAAATGTGACAAAATATCTACCACAAGAAAGTTAGGCTTCATAATAAAACAAGAAGGCCACTTGGAAAAGAAGAACAACCAACACCAACAAGCACGAAAAGTTTGTTGGAAAAGGGGAACAACAAACACCTATAACAGATTTCACAAACAAAATGTGATTAATGGACACACCCCAAAATAGAGGTAATAATGACCTTGAACATGGGGAAGATGATTATCAAGAAAACAATAAAATAAAAAAGATGGCCCACATATGAAAAAAGGGAGGCAATTTTAATGAAGAAGGATACATGGGAATGTAATTGCAAAAGATTTTACAAACATCAAAAAAATTTGAGTCAAAATTTTTTAAACAATGTTTTGAAAAAAATTCTACACAACAACCTTTTGTACATTGCAATGGAATCTTTTGCAATTTAGCCACTTCCAAAATTAAGCAATATCACATTCTTTTGTGGAACAAATAAATGAAGGCTTTCCTTTAAAAGTAAAACCTTGACACACAATGGTCTTGTTCACAAATTCAATATATATTGGAATTAACAAACTAATTATGAAAATTGATACATTTACATATACTTCCAATACACAAACATCATACAATACATCTTAAACACATATCCTTTTAACAAACACATCTTATTACATTGTTTGGGTCAAGTGCAATGCATTGACACCACATGCAACAAAAACATTACTAGGAAATGTACATTATGAGTGTTTATGACATAAGCAACAAAACAAAAAGAACATGAAAGCATGTGTGGAACTATGGTAGCAAGATGGCATCAAACTCAAACCAAATGATTGTATTAGTAGAAATCAACATGTTTTTCCCCTTGTTTAATTTTAACATAAACAAAAATTTATTTTGTCAAACGTTGTCCATTTTTTTCAAGTGCAATATCCAATTATGGAACATTATATGCAATCGATGGCAATATTTTTCCATGTAATACTTAATGCATATATGTTTATAGGCATACATACATTACATTGTAAAGTTCCATTGTGGCTTGACAAGTAAACCTTTCAAGTAGAAATTGCATGTGTTGTTAAAGTTACGTGACTTCACATATGCTTCATTGCTTCTACGACCACTTTTCCCTTAAATTCATCAACGTAAATTAATCTTGTTATATACCAAATAATGAGAGATCAAGGCAACAATTGAACAAGAGGATAACCCACATAAACATTGCATATCCGCACCTTTCCTCTAGGCCTTGAATTGCCAATCACTTAGGACAGACAATTTTAGCAATTTTAACATGCATATGTAAATCTATCAATAGTAGGTTCATTTTTTCAAATAAATCTATTACATTAAAAATATAATAAGATGCACAAACATACAAATCGTTTCATTTAATGCAATCTTTATGTTGAACTTTCTAGTAATATCTTGAAGAAGTAACACACCACCTTTTGGAGTTTGCAAAATTTGAAGACATACTTTCTTCCTACCGACTTTCTTTTCACTACATGGATCTTCCATAATCATTGACCATTATTTGCTCAATTTACCATTAGCAAGGTATTAATTATTGGACCATTAATTTCCATCTATGTTCAATTAATTGACATCACTCATTTGAAAATAACATAAAACATTCGTAACAATTTTCAATGATCCTTCTAAATCATTGAGTCCTTATAATATTTTGACAATGAAAGGATAAAACACTTCACAAAATGAATTTATCATGGATGCTAATGCTATGAAATTCATTCATATGAATGTTCATCCATGACTTGTAATGAACTTGTACCTAACATTTAATGTAGTTTCAATTCACTTTCGATTAATTTCCAGTTAAATTTTAGTTCCTTTTTAGTACATTTCTAGTTAAGTTTTAGTTTACCTTGAGTTAAAAATTAGTTCATTCTCAATTCATCTTTAATTGAATCTTAGTTCATTCATAGTTCGCACATGGGCACACATGGGTGTACATGGGGCACATGTAGGTTGGAACTTTCTCGAGATTTTTTTTTGAATTAAATACCTAATGGGTACAAATAGAGGTAGAATTTCCCATTACCTCTAGTCTATTCAACACCAATTTTGGATATGTGTCTTTGTCATGATCTTGTTTTGTTCTTGTCATGTTTTTTGTAATAAATTTTTTTTGCATTCACAATTCACACATTGTGTTTTTGCTTTTGATTTTTTTATTCCATGACTTGGACTTAAAACTAAACATGCTTTCATTTATAAGGTTTGGAAATCTTGTTGTTTCATGCCCATGACACAACCATTGTCATTCACATGAATGTACATATAATCGACCATGATCATGGGAACAATATACTTTCAACCATAAGTGTCTTTGTGTCATGTTTAAGGCTTACAACAAAGGTTCCATGTTCAAAGCATATATTTTCTAGACTCACCATATGTTGCCACTTTACATGGTGACAATTTTCATCTTCAATCATAATGAAAATATATGGTTATATACCCACATTATTAGAAAACAATTGGATAGGCTCTTTTTAATTTGGGAAATTTGCACCTTGATCAATATAGGCATCATGGTCTTAATCACCAAACCAATTTTTTTTTCTTTTGCTCTAGGCATCAAAATGGGGATGTGCTTTCCTTTACACACACAAATTATTTTTTGCAAACAACTACCACTATCATTTAAGCCAAATCATAGAGTTAAAAAATGACTTTAATTGTTCAACCACATTTGTCAACCTCATGAACTTTCCCTTGCACTATTTTTTTCATTGCAATATTGTGAAAATACCTAAATATATTCCACTTCCATTATTCCTTACCATGTTTCACTCCTATGGTTTCAATATATAAACCATAATATTATGAAACTTTTCATAATAACTCATGGATCATAAAAATTGACTATGGACCATGTAAAATTTGACTTGAAGGTTATTAAGAGAAATATTTACTACTAGGAATCATGGAAAACATGTCTTGAATTTCATTACCTCAAACCCATACATCTTCACATTCCTTTTGTAATGCCTTGAGTTCTTCTTAGAACTTTTCAGCAAAATTCCATGTGTCGTCATTATTTATTGTTTTGATGCCACATGGTATGGATCCAAGTTTCAAGAACCAACTCAAAAAGCTATGAAAGTTGGAAAACTTTTAACACTGGTTCTTTTCAAGTATAAATAATCATGAAGAGCAACAATAGTCTTGGTGGCAACTTTTTGTGACTATTTGATGACCTATTTTTGTGTAATGAACAAAGTTTTATCGTTATAGGTGGTTTATTGAGAATTGAAGAAAATTGCATTTGCATTGCTATTGAGCTAATGTCAAATGGAAATGGTTTGATTTAGACGGATGACCTAATGATTTGCACATAGTAAGAACCCATGAGGACAAGGATTGATTTAAAAACTTGGTGACAAACCAATCAATCCAAAAAACAACTAAAAACCATTAAAATTTTGAAGAAATTCTTTGACCTAATTGCAAACATAAAAAATTTAATCATGATTGCAAAATCTTATAGCACTTGTTATTGGTTGATGACAAAATGTTTAACTTCTTTGACATTCTACCTTAATAGATTTAAGCAATGATGATTCATTGGTTGGTTTAGGTAGGATGATTATAAGGTTTCATAATATTTTGTTCTACCAAATTCCACCTCAAAATCTATTTAGCCCATCCCCAAGTAAAAAGGCACGGAAAGACATCTTTTTGTATTTGTGTTTTTTGAAAATATTTTTTTCAATACCTTCTTTACCAATTTACATCCCATTTCTTATCAATTCAATTGGAATTCAACTCAATTCAAATTCCAATCAATGTATTTGAATTTATTCAATTCAAAATGCATGCAATGTCATTCGATAGTTTCATTCAAATGGAACTTAATTTTCACAAAATCAATTCAATTGTTTCTTATCAATTGATGAGTTGATTGTCAATGGTGTGCACAATAGTGCGGAGCCCAAGTTCAAATATCTAACCTATTTTGATCCCTCCCAAATATTTTAAGCACACATAGTGCCAAAATGCTCAAGATTAGGTATGCACATTGTTTGGGATGATCAAAGGAAGAACATTACCTTTTGCCAACATACAACATATTGAGTCTTGTGTTCCTATTTTTGACTATGTTGGGACCTTGCAAGCACAATGTTGAATTTACTTGAAAAACAAAAGAATTAACATAATAATAGTTAGGGTGTTCTTTGCAAGAGCTATTAGCCTAGGCCAAAAATAGTGACCAACTCTTTTGGGAAGAGAAATTTCATGCAGCCGATGGGAAGGCCCAAGCATGCACTCAAGGTGCCTTGTTTTTTTTCCTTTTAAGTTTGGGGGAGGAGGGGGTAGAATTTTTTTCAGTTTTCCCTAGTTCCCAATGTGTTTCCACTATGTTCCTTTTAAGTCCCCAATGGGTTCCATCAACTTTCCATTACGTTCCTCAAGTTCCCAATGTGTTATCCAACACTTTCTACATAGCATCTCACTTTTGTCCCATATGCTTTGGCAAATGTTGTCCTCCTTTCCCTTATATAGGTGAGCCAAAGGGGAGGAACTCTATACTTCAAAATAGAACCTTCTATTTTGGGGAGCCTTCATAGTTTCATTTTTTTTGAGTGATGGGCCAATGAATTTGGCTTGTTGCCCCCCCCACAAAAAAAAAAGAAGAACTTGCACGGCACCTCATCTAATTAATAGGAGAGGTCAATATATTTTTTCCATAGGATTTCATGGATGGGTGAGGTGGCTTCATACTACAATTGTGTAGGAACTATGAACACATCCCATTTCTATTCCAAGCCATTCTACTACTACTACTACTACTTAAGCTTGTAGAAGGTAGGGAAGAACCATAGAACATTGGTACCATGAATGAAACCAAAGGAAGCGTGTCTAATCTATAATATAATTTATTAGGGGATCTCCCTCAAGCAAGGGGCCCCCTCCCTCCCCAACGTCCCATTATGTATCCGGATGTCAAACTAAGAATAAAATTTAAAACATGAATCTCACATGGGCATTTTGCTTGAGGGTGGACAACTTGGGGTTGGGTCCACTTTAAATGGTCCCCCCCCAAACCCCCCCCCCCCCCCCCGGGCATTTTCTCTTTTATTTATTATTTTGTTTTCTATTGGCTCCCTTTTCTTCTTAACTAAAGACTAACGGCTAAAAGAAAAGGAAAGGACAAAGGAAGGTGCCAAGACTATATATGTAAAAGATGGGGACCCACCCACTCCCTACTAACGTAAAAGAAAGTACTGGAAAGTAGGGAAAAGATTTTGGGGTGGGGGAAGAGGGAAAGGAAAAACCTATAATTGCGCAAAAGAAAAGAAGTGACAACCGTTAATTTCGGAACGACAAGAAAGTGAAACTTGGCATCTACGACTCGAGGTACAGTCAACAGTGACACGTGTCGGAAGGTCGAGAGTTTCCGGATGCCCTGGTTCCGATAGAGGGGCCACGCAGTTTGAGGGCGCGTGGTAGCCTCGTGGTTCTGACCCACGTGGCATGCGATGAGTAGGTGATATGGTGAGAATTGGGCGGCACAGCTGTTTCGTGGCCGCCACTTTCTCGAAATCCAATCATAGACTAACAGTGTGAATGGGGTCATCCGGGAAGGACAAAAAAAACATTTTGCTTGCTTTCTGGGATTCTTTGGCCAACTTTCAAACAAAATAAATAAATATAAATAAATAAATAAATAAAGTAGGTGACCCATCAAATTCAAGTAAACAACTGCCCAAAGTTCTCTAGCTAGTGGTATGTATGTGAAGGGGGCCTTACCCTTGGGTAAAGAACTAGTGAAAATTTCGTAGTGTGAATGGAGGGTCACCTTAAAAATTTGTAAGCTTATTACCTCCATTGAGGATGGGCATCTTACACTTGTAAAGTTCCTTTACATGATGAGTTAAGGCCCTCACATATGGTTTAACTAGAGTTTGAAATCTACCACCTTGGGTGTGATCTCCTCATCATGTGGCAATGGTCTTGGGGCATTTACCTACCATGAAAGTTTCTTTGTCAACAAAAAAAATTGGCACCTTCTGAGGAAGAATCTCATTATGTAAAGAACCTTACATAGTATGGAATATGGTCAAGCCCATGCCCATTATGTTGGGTAGTGCACTAGGTTAGCCCCTTAGGAAAGACACTAAACACCCCTACCCCCCCCCCCCCCCCACCAGCCTTTTTTTTTTGCCCTTTTTTTGTTCCCACTTTGGGGGGGGGGGTTTTTTTTTTTTCCTTTTGGGGGGGAAGGGGGGGGGGCCCCCAAATTTTTTGAAGGGGGGGGGGTC
>Ga0116227_10012178_pt1 | contig 14128 bp, 5 predicted proteins | sample S1TSphgellanicum_FD_89693 | JGI IMG/M metagenome (GOLD analysis project Ga0116227, IMG submission 89693) | Host-associated microbial communities from peat moss isolated from Minnesota, USA - S1T2_Fb - Sphagnum magellanicum MG | ecosystem: Host-associated > Plants > Peat moss > Unclassified... | reverse complement strand
CCCCCCCCCCGCCCCCCCGCCCCCCCCCCCCCCCCCCCCCCCCCCCACAAAATCATTACTAAATATCCACTGCCGCCTGATAAATCTCCCTCGACTGCAGCAACTCCGCCACCTGTGATGAAGACCTGCACAAAATCATGTAGTCAGGGCCCAGGGGTGCAATCATTGTTGTTTCGGGTGGGGAGGAGGGGTAAGGTACCATGTTCAGATTTCAACCCAAATGAGTTTCTCTAGCTAGAGCCTAGAGGCAATGTTTTTGTTTTTTTTTTGTTTTTTTTTTTGGGGACAATTTTTTAGTATAGCCAAAGTGGCAACGATCTAGAAGAAGATTTAGCCAAATTTGGCTACAATCTAAATATTAAACTATATTTTTAAAAAATCCTTCTGTACAAATATGGCGGTTTTTCTTAAATTTTGATAGAATTATGGCTTTTGAAAATATAAAAAAGCACATGATTTTAGATCTTTTTACCTTTTTTTCATCTGGCATTTTGGCTATGTATAGCTGGCAAAACAAAAAAGGCTGGATAGAGGAGCCTCACCCTATTTAGGCCTCCTACAGTATTTTTCACTTTCGACATAGGTAGCCAGACCATTGTTTCCAATCCCCACCCATAAACATGCAAAATGAGGAATTGGCAACAAAATGTATGCTGTGTGATGTGATCCCGTTCAACATTAAAATTGTGAACATATGGGTGATGCTAAACCTAAAGGAGTCCATCTTTCATGTTAGGTGTTAATGCAACTATGTAGCTCTAAACTGGTGTTGACATGTTCCTTGCTTTGTTAAATTGGGGTTCAGGGTTTTGTGCTCCAAACCAAGACTAGCCTCCTTTTGGTGGTCTTCACATAAGAACTGGCTTGAGGAATTAGCCTTTTGTTCCAACTGAAATTGAAACCCTGAAAACTAACTCAGGGCCAAAAATTTCAGGTTCTTAATGTTTCTAGTTGCATTTTTATTTTTATTTGAAGAGTAGCAAATATGCTGAATTTTATAGGTTAATGATTAGTTTTTTAAAAATTTAATAATTTTCATACATGTATAAATCTCTAATCTTGGGGAGTGTAAACTGTATATAGAAAATAAGACTTGATTTTCAAACTGATCTTGCAGAACTAGGCTCAAACTCGTATCTGCAAAACCTACCCAAAAAAATTAAATGTCAAAACTAGGACCTAAGGTTCTCTTTAAATTGAAGAACTAACCAAGACTACTGGAACCAATGTAAGGAAGTTCTTCGAATTTTTAAAGAATCATCAATTCTGGTTCATTGAACATTTTAGAATCAAAGAACCATTGGTTCCAATTATTTGAAACCCTTTAAAGAACCAGCGGTTTTCGTGAAAGAGCTAGCAGTGGTGGTCCAAACCAATGGGTATTTTTCCTTGATTCTAAGAACCACCTAACACAAGTGTAAACGTACATTTGAGTCTAGAAAGCTTTTATTGAAAAATAATTACAAAACTCATTCTATCTTGTAATCACATGTTCATACAGTGTTTGCCAATTTTCACAACCACCATGTTTTAGGAATTTTGTGGAATTGTTGGCTATTGATGCTTCCACTTTAGGATGGGTTTTCTTGTTTTGAAAATAGGTAACCATTTCCAAATGAGACAAATAACTCTACTCTTTTTTTTGGTATGGTGCTATTACCTTTTGTATGGGAATTTCTAAAATCTTTTTGTTGCCATTTTGTGGGAGTTGGCTTGAGTCTTTTTTTTAAAATGACCTTTCATTTGGTCTTTTTAGACTTCATTTTAAAAGTAGTGCATAGTACCATTTAGAACTCAAGTTTTTTACAGTTGATATAACAAAGTAATTGGCTATTTTTCATGCTACACCAAGTGTAATTGCACAGCACAAGTATGGTTGGCGAAAATGACGTACTTATTTTAGTGGAAAATAGATGCATTAAAAATAGACCTTCAAATTTTCAAATGTTGGCAAACAAAACATGAGTTGTTTTTCACAAAATTTGAATATCTCAAGACATGGTGTCGTTTTCTCCTTTCAAACAAACTACTTGAACACTTTGGATGATGGTTATGCTTTGAGGATTACAATTTTTTGAAGAACACAGGTGGAAAAGTTCATTGCAAAAATGTCAAAAACACCACAATCCTGGGGTAAGCCAACTCCAAACAAGAACAACAAAAGACTTGGAAGGCTTTTAACATTTCAAAAAGTTAGGATCAAAATGTTGCTCCAAGAAAAGGCCATGTTTTTTAGCATCAAAGGTGCCACCATTGATCCCAAAATAAGTTGTAAAACTAATTATAAAGGAGGTTATAAGTACTAATAAATTATGCATAACAAAAATATCTCATACAATGACTATTATAGTTCATCATTCATGGATGGATTCTATCATGATATTTCATTACTTTGTTTATATTTGATGAAAATGTGTAATATCATCATCTTTTCATCCATATGAGAAAAATTCATCACTGTCCAACTTTCATTCATATAAAAAATTCAGCCTTCAATTGTTTGTGCTTCATTCATAATAGATTCTGTTTATTTAACATCATCCTCTTTTCATCCATGATGAATATTTAAAAACTTATACAAAAGTTTATGTTTCATTTTTGATAAATGATGTTTATCTAATCATCATCCTCTTTGCATCCTCATGTGAAAAAAAACAATGAAAAATGAAGAAACTGTGCAAATTCTCCCCTTTTTTTTTTCTAAATCACTGTAAAATAAATTTAAAATAGCCAAAAATATTTACAATTACCTGCAGTATTAAAAGGTGCTTAAATTTTTTTCTACTTTCATATTGCTCGAATATCTCCAAATTTGGCTAAATACACTTATGGATGATTGCCACATGAACAACATAAAAAATTTCAAAAGAAAACACCAGCCCCAATTTCCTCCAAACCAAAACTACGTCTTAATCAATCTGGCAAATGTTCTGATTTGTTTCTAAAAAACCAAAAATAAATATGTCAAACTATTTTTTTAAAAACAAATGAAACTGTGAAAGAATATTCTCTTTTTTGGGGGGTAAACCCTAAACAATCTGAGGGAAGGAGGGGGGGGTGGTTTTCTGTTATCCTACCCACCTCCATCATTGAACTGCAGACTGTAACCATGATCAATTCATTTTGAGATGATGTCTCAATGATCGAATGATAACCAGTAGACACGAAAACCCGCAACAACTGGGATCCTGGCATTGCTCTGAGTAAATATTATACAGACAAACAAGGATGGAAATCCATTCACGAAAAGTACAAGGCATGTCGAAGCAAATGTAAACACACAAAGAAAATCTATAAGACCTGGTAATGAAGGGGAAGACAAAATGCTAAAAGGACATCCTCTGCAACAAATCAGCTAGTGATGGAGGTGTACTAGCTGGTATGTGTGGAAGAGCTGAAGAATAATCACTAAGTGACAGTCCACTGAAAAATGACAATGGCTTGCACACGCTGTAAGACATCTTACAAAACACATACATACCTACTCTGGAGTTTATCCACGGAGGTAGTTAAATCAGCAATGGGTCATTCTTTCAGACAATAAACCCTAAAACCTTAAACTTTTCTTTTTTTATTTGATGCGCTTGGCTCAATCTTTCTATTTGAGAAAAAAGATTGACAATGCTTGACACAAATTTTTTGGTCCTGCTATGCAATGTAATGGACACTAAAGAGGAGGCATAACATATATATATATATACATATATATGCATCTTATTGTCTATTATATATGCCTCTTTAGCATTCATTACATGCCCAAAGTGTGTATAATAAGACAAAAAACCAGATAGATCTCCTTGGGCAATTGGGCAGTGAGGGAAAAAAGAAGCAGATTGCAATAACAACCCATTGCTGATTTACCATCCTTCTCCATTTATCCATTGTCCAACTTTTTCAATTTTTGTGAAGCATTGTCAGAAAATCTCTAAGTGTATCTGGAGGGCACCTTATCCAGTGGAAATGCTCCTTGGCAAAGGGTGCAGGTGTTTTGAACACCGAAATACTTCCTACATCATGTATCTCTTACATGGGCATTTCTCTCTCTTTTTTTCCATGATACCTGGAAGATACCCTGTGTGCACTTGAGAATTTTTTTTAAATAATGATTTTCTACCGCTTCTATAAAAATGTTGAGTAAGAAACTTGAAGAAAGGCATTCGCAAAATAAGCACCCCCTTGGCTTTTGCCTCCAGCAAGTGCTTATTTCAGGACTGCTATGCTCCTTGGGTGTTACCCTAAACTTAGATTCAACTTTGTTGGGATTCATATTTCTCGACTTTCCCATTAATTTCATTTTAATCTGTTGTTTCACTTTATAAAAAATTGCTGCCAAACTTGCTGACATCTAAGGTTCTATGGAGCCGACCTTCAAAACAATTAAATAAGTAGTCTTTTATATGCACTCTAAAAAGAAAGGAAACAAAAAAAACCAGGAGTTGAAGAAAACTCAAATTCTAAACACCATGGGTTTTGTTTTTGGCCTCCAAATAGGAGAGGTAGTTATTATTACACCTACTCCAATTCCCAAGAAGATGCTTATTCATTTGGTGCCATCAATCCTCCAATGATACAACAAATGAATGTCTCCATTACTTTGAATTAAATACAAGTATGAAAACTGCTTTTGAATGAGGCATCCAGCCTTGTTTAAATGACATTAATAAGGATATCCTTAATAACAAGATGTACAGACTACTACTACAAAGGGAACAAGCCTTTTTAGTAAAAAGGAACATGTGGTGATTAAAGGATGGACTGACCTAAGTATATGGTTATTAATGAAAAAGAGTGGAAAACCTAATTTAGTTAGGTGTATCCTCCATAACTACTTGTTCAAGCTGGCTGCTATGTACCATGTCATTACACATGAAGGTATTTTAAGTGAACTTCAATTTATTTCTTAGCCTTCTTTCCACTGTAGAAGTGCTTAGAAGACACCTATTTTAAGCCAATATTTTGGGCAAAATTTATGAGAAGCATCTTAACATGAAGCCCAATGGTACATTGGACTTATTGCAGATGCTTATGGTGCATTCACACTTGAAGTTAAGTTAGTCTTAAATGAAAATCTAGGTGGCATCCTAGGTGGCACCCAATGTTAAATGGGCCATAGCTCAATGTTAAGTGAATGCTAGCTTAACATAAAATTTTCATGGCAACTAGGTTTAAGTCCTAAATGGCTAGCACGGTGTTACGGGACTCTACCCTAGAGTCCCTAACACCAAGTGTGAATGCACCTTTAGGGTTTGTCACTAATTAAACTGTTATGTTTTTTTTGCCAAAAAGTGGCATGATTCCAGGGCTTTTTCTTTCATTAAGTATTATTGAAAAATTTAGCAAAACTAATCAAAATTACACTTTAAAAATACTTTTCAGAAATTTTCCCAATGTGTTTTTTTGTCATTAAATTTTTTTTATAAAAAAGTCCCAAAAAAAACACACTGGTCAATGTGACCTCCAAAGCAAAAAAAGCAATGGCATAGAGTGTTTAGAATGTTTTAGATCCATATTGAGAATGAAATTTTATGCTGCCCAGTTTGACTGACTCTTGCCAATGACTACAAGTGTGCTTCTCTCCAGGTGTTGGGTAGTTCTCTCTTTTAGATGTTGGCATTCCAATTAAACTGCCATGTAATAATATAATGTAACCTTTTTTTGAAAGGTTTTTGAATTTTGGAATGGGTGGCTCTTAGGAAGACAATTCTTGTGCATATTTGGCAATGTTGCAAATGTGAAATACTTGACAAAACAAAGCTTCAAATAAAAAGAAAATTTGGCTATGTGCCCCCCAAAAAAATCATAACAAGGTGATGAAATATCCAAATTTATAGTAACAAAAGTTGACAAGATTTACAAAGGAAAATCTAAAATATGGTTATTGAGCCTATGTATTATGGAGTAACCTAGTGATGCACTATGTGGTATGGAACAATTCAACCACTAAAATCTCTCAAGTATGAGAAAAGGCCTTGTTCACTTTTGGGTGATTCTTTCTCAATAGAAGTTCCAAATTATGAGACATTATACATATGCACAAAGATTCAAATACATACAAATTCATGCACACAATTAACTTTCAAGTCTTAGGTTGTAGATAATGGACACTAAAACATAGACACAATCAAGTCATTTTATATTTGTTTCAATTACAACTACAAAATACACATGAAATAGATATACAAAATGAAATAAATACATCACAAGCTTTAAGTTTTCCACAATCTAATTATTTCAGCTATTGTTCGTGGGTGAACTGGCACTTACATTCATAAATCCCAACTTTGGTTTTATGAAAAGTTTCAAAAACCTAAAAACCCATTCCCTTTTCAAGTTATTGTTGATGTGTGAACAAAGACCTGCATACATATCAATGAAAGATTGTAAACTTATAAAATAAGGTTTTGCATTGAATTGATAACAAAACAAAGGCTAATTCCAAACATGTATTTTAAAACTTGGCTTTTGTAGACCATATACTATAACTACTATAATGATTGAAAAATGACAACCTTGCAATATAACATCCTACACCAAATCAAAAAAAAAAAGACCAAAAAGAGTATAAATAAAATTTTTATACACCACCTATTTGAAATATTGTTGGTGGTTAAACAAACACTACATTTATCAATGAAAGATGACAACCTTGGAACATAACATCCTACACCAAAGTAACAAAAAAGGGACCAATTCCAAATATGTGCAAATAAAAATTCGCTTTTGTAAACCATGTGTTTGAGCTATTGGTGATGTGTGAACCACCAATTACACTTATCATGAAAGATGACAGACGTACAAGATAACATCATCAACTGAAGCAACAAAACAAGGTCCAATTCCAAACATGTACAAAAAAACATATGGCTTTTTGTAAACCATATGTTTGATCTACTATTGACAGGTCAACCAACACTTAAACTTCTCAATGAAAGATGACAAACTTGCAATATAACATCATTCTCCAAAATAACAAAAAAAAACCCAAATTCCAAAAATGTATAAAAAAAAACATGTGACTTTTGTAAACCATATCTTTGAACCACTATTGGAGCTAAATTATCAACTACACTTATCAATGAAAGATTGGCAAACCTACAAAGATAACACTTTGCACCAAAGCAACAAAAATTGGCTGATTATCAAATGGCAAATGGATAATGCATCAAAACTTCAATTGAAACATACAAATATGAAAACAAAGGATGGATGAAAATTAAAAACATGATAAAGATGTTTTTGCATTGTGCATAAAATCTCCATGTTCACATGGATATTTTTGCCATTGGTATCTAAACACATAGCCCAAAAATGAAACCCAAGAACCAAAACACAAATATTCAACACCTAGGATGTTGAAGCGCCATGAAGTTTCCTTTCATCTCAAATGCGTCATATTGTGACTATAAGCAACTAAATCTTGGAGCTTTTTGAAAACACATATTTGAAAGTTAAACAATTCTATATTAAAACTACAAATGTTAATCATTGATAGCTTGATCATAAAACTAGAATGTTAGCCCAAGGATGATCAACACCAAGGTGATGTTATTGTGCAAAAAATCTTGCCACCTATTGACGTAGTAAAATTTATTAAAAAAAATTAAGTAAAATAAAATGTTTTGACCAAAACACTCAATTTTAAAAACTTGTGTTATCTGTTTTGTAAATACATTGCATGGTTATTTGACTAGTTAAAGAGGAAGGAAGAAGGAGAAAAAGGAGGCTTCTCCAACAAGCTCAACATGATTCTTAGAAAATATTGGTGGCCAAACAATCTAAATAAAGAATCTTGGACTCAAACCACATGTGGAGTTCAAATCCAAACCCACCAAAATCCAATAAACAAAACCACCATGCTTCTATGAAAAAAATGTAAAATTGCATGGAGAAAAATACATTTACATATACATAGTGAAGCACATTATAGGTTCATTGCATAAACATGATAAAAAAACCATGTCACAATAAACATGCATGAGCATGAATCTTTTCAATAGATGTTACTTTCTTTAATGCTTATTCATTTTTCTGCAATCTACAACCACACACAAAAGGGACGAAAAACAAGAAGATAACACCATCATATGAAACAGGATGAAAAAATTGGTCATTATTAGAAGGAAAATTGGCAAGGGTGACCTAAATGTTGAGAAGGCATTTAATGACTTTGTATAATGTTCAAGCATTTTGATCCTAGTTGAACGTAAATTTCATTCCATTCAATCAACCAAGAATGAATGATCATTATAATTATGAAAACACAAACACACATCAATTAACCAAGAAATATTTTGAGTAGAATTTTGTTCAAAAAGCTCACATTGTCTATGGTCATATAAGCATGATCTTTTGATGTAAGAATTAGTATGTGAATCTAGGACTTAAAAAAATAATTCTTTGAAGCAATTCCAAGTTGCTTGCAAAAATGATGAGTCTTTTTTATTGGAAATAATTTTGTCAACATGCATGCAATTTAATCTTTTGTAAGAATGTATTTGATATTGATCTCCTTAAACATGTGCATCTCAGTAATGAAACGGTATTGCAAATTGATGTGTTTAGTGTGACAATGAAATTTTGGATTTATCACTAAGCAAAAAACACTTTGTTTATCATAAAAAAATTGGTGTGGGGTTGTTTTGTGGCATTCTAATGTTTGACAAGAATCATCATTGTTATATAACATTTTTAGCTCTTACACATTCTAAAAATTCAAACTTTATAATGAATTATGGGGTGAAAGCACAATATGGTGACCCCTTTTGGGATGTCACATTGTATTATTTTTCAAGGATGTGCATATTTGATTGTATCCACCTCAAACTTTTGAAAGAATTTCACAATATTTTTGCATATTATGTTAAAATGTAACCTAGGCAAGATATTAAAAAATAAACTATTTCATTTCATTTTATAAAGTGGATTGGAATATATTAATTTGTGAAAATAAATGTAATGTACTTGTGTACTCAAAAACACAAATATACTCCAAAATTAATTTAAATGATTTTTATTTTTTTATGAAAGTTGAAGGTATATTGAACCATGTCATTTCACATAATTTGAACCATGTTTGGATACCATATGACTAATTTGAAGTTTTTCATCTCGAAAAATGAATGTTTTTAGCAAAGATGTGATAAATGTATGATAAATTGAAATTTTGACAAGTAATCGAATTCACATGGAAAATGACAACCACAGTTAAATGGCCCATATTTTGAATTCCATGAAAATTAATTATTTTAATGACTAATGGAACCTTAAATTTAGTGCAATCAAAACGAAATAGTGGCCCTATCACGTTAATGCATACTAAAATATACCAATGTATTTTTCAATATAAATAATGAATTTGATTTTTTTTATAAAAATTACATAACATTAAATTTTTTTTAAATAGTAATTATAGGGCCCAAAAACCAAAATTCATACCGCTTGAATTAAATGTACCATACTTTTGGAACAATTATACTATATGTATCATAATACTAAACCCAAAAGTGCCCAAAAGGGGGTCACTATAATGTGCTTTCACCCTATGGGCTTGTTTATTTTTGTACCATGCTACAACTCCATTCCCAAAAATGAACATGTAACATATGCGTGACTTGTGATCATTTTGATCTCCTACAAAATCTACACCACAAAATTTTCTTACTTGATTACCAATAACAATTCAATTGTACATAATTCCACAATCCTTGGTCCCATCTAAATAACACAATATGCATTCATTGTTGTCTAGTGCATTTAAGTAGGCCTTCTAAGAATTGTGCTACACAAATCACAACATAGGTTATGTTTAACCTTATGAATGTCATTGCATACATTAAGCATCTTGTATAATGCAAAAATGGGTGCATCTTCTTTTGTTGCTACTATCAAATGAATGTGAGGATATGTCAAAATGAAGGCCATGTACTGCAAAATGTTGGACAATGTTAGTTATAATTAATGAAAAAAAAGTTCAAGTGTTTTGACAACAATGGAATTCAAAACCAACATAATAATCAAGTCTATTCCTTGTATCATTTCAAAATGATTTCATAAATCTTACAACATGTTGGCTAACTTTGATTCAATGTTGAATAGTTCATCCTATCATCAACAAAAATCCCTATCATTATCTCAAATGCGTCCATCATTATGATAAACACATGAGTCAACGCTACTCGTTACCAAGTTGTATCTTGTGAGAAAAAAACTGAAGGTGAAATTCCATTGCCTTTTTGTTTGCTTCAAGCCATATATGTTCCACTTGACTCTACACATGAACATCATGTCCCTTTCGTACCCATTTGGCTATTCCATGAAAATTTATTTGTCCGACTTTCTACACAAGAAAGTTGTGTGCACATCAAGGTGAAAGCACGAATAGGTGGACTATCTGGACTATCACACTTGTAATTTTTTTCAATTACATACAAATGTAAAATTTAAAACCATATTTAAAATTAGCATTGTCAATTTTTTAATTATTCATATTGTCATAGACTTTAATAAGGATCATTATAATTTTTTTGGATGAATCTTATGGACTTGTAATGGATTTTTGAAATGACAACACTATGTTTGTTAGACCAAAAAAATGAAAAATGTGGATTCAAAAAATATGTCAAAGTAATATAAAAATAAAAATAAAAATAAAATAAAACATTATGAAATGAAGAATTTATTAGTGAAGTGCATTGAAACTTTCCTAATATGTATATTTTTAGTTTTAAAAGTTTTAAATGATGTAATTGTTGTAAATTTTTATCCTTGAAAGTCCATTTCATACTTCAAAATTTAATCTTTTGCATGGATTTTTTTGTCAATAACATGTTTAAGGATATTCATGGGTTGGTTTATTAATATTTATGATTAAAAACATAGGGCATAATTATAGGATTTATGGTTTGATAATTGTTAAAACTACCCCAAAAAAAAATGCGAAAGTTAAATTATGGACTTTCAAACACCACTTTTGAACCACCTAACCATGCTTTCGCCCATCATGTATCATGTGCATATCATGAGTTGTTGCTAGGGCAAAGATGTTCATGATTAAAAAATGTTTTAATTTAAGATTGAATGTTTCATTATAATCAAATCCATGTACTTGTATCTAACCCTTAATTGTGATTAACATTGTTTTGTATCACTTTCGAATCCCATCCAACTTGTTTTTTATCGTGAAAACCCTCTTCAATTTTAGCATCCATCATTTTGGGGGTAATGACATTAGCTCCCAAGTAGAATTAACTAACAAGGATTTGTATTCATCGTCCATTTTTGCCTTCCATTTATGTGCATCAATTGATTGAACAACGTTTTAGTAGATTATTGGTTATATTCCATGAAAATCTACAATGCACACTTATGACCTATATGGGTAAAGAATGGTTTCATCCCATTCCCCATATGTTTGTGAAACACATTGTACTCTTTATGGTCATTGAATGGGTTTTTCAACATTTTCAACATTAGTAGTCTTTTTATTCTATTGGCATATTTAAATCAACAATTCGATCAATTTATCATTCAAAGTTCACATGCTTTAAAATGGCTACTTCACCTCTTGCATCATTTAACTGATTGTATGCACCTCCTACGTCATTTGAATGATCATTTGCACCTTCTCCCACAACTAGACAATTCACTTCCACTAAATATGGTACATGCATTTGAATTACTTGTCCTCCCACTATTATGTGCAAGCATTATTTTAGATCATTTGGAGTGTTTAGTTGAAGTTCATTAGTTGATGCCCTTTCATCAAACTCCACACTTGTGGTAGTGGTAATTTTCCTTCCACTTGGGTTGTAACATTGACACCCCATGCTATATTTGACATACCCAATAAAAATCATGTGTTGTGCTTTCGAATCCAATTTTGTTTGAAGTTCCCTCAACACATGTTTGAAACCAAAACATCCAAAAACTCAAAAGCATGAAATATTTGGTATGTTGCCAATCTAGCGTTCATAATGTGTAGATTCAACAAACATTCTTGTTGTCCTATGGTTCAACACATGAACCAATGTATTGATAGCTTTAACCCATAAAAACTTTGGCAAGCTTCTTGCATGTAATATGTCACATGTTTTTTCCATGATAATTATATTGTCACGTTCAATGAATCTTTTTGTTCATGGGTGTAGGCAACATTGTACTCATCACGTTTGATTCCTTATTCATACAAATACAAATTGAACTTTCCATTTATATATTCTCATGTTCAATCTAAATATAATATTGTCACCTTATATTTTCTTTCGTTTTGGATTCAATTTAACAACTTTTTGAAACATGCAAATGTTTCTTATTTTTTCTTTATTAAATACACAAACCTAAATCTTGTGAAAAAATGAATTAATTTTCCAAGTGTGTTGCATTGTTTTTTCTTAGGATCTACTAGGTATGAATGGTGATGTTGTTTTCCAAACTAACATTTCTCACAAGATTCTTCATTTTTTTATGTTGGATATTAAATTTCCAAACCTTTAATGGCTAAATTAAATATGCGACATTTTTCAAGGTTGAGAAATTGAGATGGACACATTGCATAAAGCTAGATTTGAATTGATTCTTCCATGGCCTATGGTATTGGATACTTGAATTGATGTCATTTGTATGAACTCTATTGGTGATATGACCTTTGCATTCAATTTATACATCTTACCATCAAAATGTCCATCCAATATTGTAACACCACTAGAATTTTTTGTTTATCATCATGAAAATATCCTTGTCAAACATAGTGATGATCCCCCAAATAGTTATTTGCTTCACCAAAAACAAAATTTTCTTAAGGTGAGGAATGTAAAAGCTTCAACACAACTTTCTTCCAAACTCCTGCATTTTTCAAAAATGTGTACATCTCTTGTTCCTTGGACCTAATGTTCACTATCATTGGCTATTTCCATTATCCAACTTTTTGGTGTTATTGGCACAAAATTCATCATCCACTTAGAAACAATCAAACATGTGTTATGTCACCCTTGTGTCAACAAGCCAAAAATCTTTCACATTTCCCCCCAAAAAGGATTGCGTTCCTTGTAATCTTGTTATTGTTACTAGTTTTTGATTCATTGGAGACCTCCGTCTTGTTATTCTTTTTGTCTTTTCTTGTGATTACATCTTTCCAACTTTCCACAACCAACATTTTGGTTTAAATGTCCTTTGTAATTGTCGTTCTTTCTACTTGAGCTAGTTGATGAGAAAAATGCCTTGTCCCCTTTGGCACTTGATTCCCATTCTATATTTTAACCAAGTTTTCTTGCTTCAATAATCACATTGTCAATGCACTCATCGTTTGTTGATGTTTTACCAAATTGTCCCAAGCACATGTAACAACTTTGTAGCTTAGAGAAAAGCTACACAACACTTTTGTAATTTACATAGATTAAGGATTGCTTTTCCAAGATCATACAATTTTCAAGCCATGTTATTTATTCTTAACACATGCGCAACAACATTATCTCCTTCCTTCATGTTATAATTGAAGAATTCTCTTTGCAAAATGTGCACATTCTCCTTGGAATGTTGTTCATGCACAACTCCTAGTCTATTCTAGATGTGCATTGCAGTTCTATGATTGATTATCATCTTCAAATGTTACTCATCCACGTTGATTTCGATGAACATTTGTGCAATTGCATTTGCATGTCACCAATGATCTTCCTCTTCATGGTTCATCACATCTTCAAATCACCAAGATCCATCCATCACTGTCAATAATTCCTTTGCTTCAAATACCAATTCCATTTGGTACTTCCATACATTGAAATTCTTTGCATTGAATCTTATCATTGGTAAACTATCTTTGGAATCCATCTCTCATTAAGCTATGTACTAATTCTCAAAACACAATTCTTTCAAGCATGTGGGCCCATAACATAAGAAAAACAAAAAAATACACGTACAAAAATACATTCCACATATACACAATGATGCACAACATTGGTTCATTACATAAACATGATCAGAAAAAAACATGTTGTTACATTAAGCATGAAGGAGCACAATTTTTTCCAATAGGTCATTCTTTCTAATGCTTACTCATTAATCATGCAAATTCCAAATAAAGCTCTCAACCCCTCCCCCTCCCCACTAGGTGAGTTTTTTTTTTTTTTTTTTTTTT
>Ga0116227_10012177_pt1 | contig 14129 bp, 12 predicted proteins | sample S1TSphgellanicum_FD_89693 | JGI IMG/M metagenome (GOLD analysis project Ga0116227, IMG submission 89693) | Host-associated microbial communities from peat moss isolated from Minnesota, USA - S1T2_Fb - Sphagnum magellanicum MG | ecosystem: Host-associated > Plants > Peat moss > Unclassified... | reverse complement strand
TTGTGTTTTAATTTTAGTGTATGGTGTGTTTGTTTGGTGGGGGATTTTTTTTGTTTGGGGCGGGGTTTTTTTTTTGTGGTGGGTTGATGGGGGGGGGGGGGGGGGGGGGGGGTTACCTACCCACAACAAGTGCCAGGATGGTTGCATCGGGCCACCTTGCACTTGCTCCTTCTTGAGCTTGGGCTTTTGAAATTCTCCCAACTAGTGTGAACCCTGTGCATAATGCACAGGTGTGTTATTTCAACAATGTTTTTGGTTTTTTGAAAAAACTTTTCTTTTCAAACAACTGTCCGTGACCACTGTACGTCTGGAGTCACTGTCACAGACAGACCAAGTGAATTAATATATATATGATTTGTTAGGCCAATTACTAGTAAAGGTCTTGGCGATTAGGTTACCGCGAAGACCATGAATTTCCCTCCTAGAAATTGCAAGTGACATTATGTTAAGTTTTTTGTGTGTTGGATCATGACTTTTTGAAGCTTTGCGGGGAAAACATAAAGTGGGCATGAGGAGACACATAAAGTGACCAATTGGACATGAAAGAGATTTTATAAAACCCCATTAGAGTTATTTATAAAGTCATGCTCACAAGAAATGATCATTTTTCAAGGCATTCCACAACGTTAGCAATGGATATATAATTTTTATTTATGTTTGACAATCAAAATCTATTGATTCATATTACAACATGGAATTGGTAGAACTAGAATTTAAACAATTTTTTAAATAATTTTTAGGAAAAAAAAAAAACTCCACCCCCCCCCCCAATATGAAGTTGGGAACCCAATATTGTTCCCCAAGTTCCCGACTGGTCCTTTCTCCCTTTCAGGACTGAAGAACTTCAGTCGTGTGCTTTTCGGGTCTTGTGTGGAGGGCGAGAGAGGGCGATTGCTTGTGCTGGGGGGGAAAAGAAAAAGGGAACACGAGAAAAAGGAGGAAGAGATCGCGAGAGGAGGCGGAGAAAGAGAAACAAAGAGGAAGGGAGAGCTGAAGTTAGTAGTAGGTGGAGGCGGCGGGGAGGAGGAGGAAGGAAGAAAGAAAGGAGTTGTGATGTCAGGAATGGGGGATGGGTACGTGGGGACGGCGCAGGATGCGGCGCGTATCCGAAGGTTGGAGAAGCAGAGAGAATTGGAGAGGAAGCGCATTCAAGATCTGAAGAAGAAGTCCGCTGAAGGTCAAAGTGGTCTCCTTCAATTCGGTTCTGGTACTTCAGAAGTAAGTATATGCTTTCTTCACTCCCTTATCTATCTTTTGGCCACTAAAACAGCTACTACCAAAGTTTTGTGAATATCTTCTCTCCTCCTAATGAGTTAGTCTTCGCAGGGGACTTTCTGTGCTTGTTGCTTCTTTTCCCCGGGCGGGGAATGGAGAGTAGTAAGAGCATTCTAGCAGCCTTTTTTCTCCAAGTCTTCTTGTTTCGTGTTGTTTCCATAGTACGTTTTGTTTAGGTTTAGGGTTTGTGGTTTAGGGTTTTGTGGGCTCGGAAGATCTTTTAGCATTGCCGGGTTTCTTTGTTCTTCCCGTTGTCTTTCTCTCTGTTTTCTCCAAGTCCAGTTTCATGTTGTTTCGCTTGGACTCACATTCTTCCCTTTTGTTTGCATTATTCTCTCTTTTTGCCCTGGTACACCTATTGCATGGTTTAGGGTTTGTGGTTAGGGTTTTGTGGCTCGGAAGACCTTTTTGCATCGCTGGGTGTTTTTGTTCTTCCCTCTGTCTTCTCTCTGTTTTCTTCTTTCTGTCTTTCTCTATGTTTTTTTCCTGCCCTTATATGTTGTTAATTGCTACGTAGTATCATGGCTGAGTCTTCTGGTTGCTTCTTGACTCACAACAGAAACTCAGCACCTAAGTTAATGGTTACACTGGCATACAGCCTATACCCACTGTAGGGAGAGCTGATGAAGTCAGTGGGTAAGTTGTGATAGAGAACTTGCTGTCCTAACATGTTACTAAATAACAAGTGATAGACTGTCACTTATATGTTCATACTGCTAGTTTAATTGTTCTTTGTTTAAGCTCTCCAACCCTTCAGTGTCTTTCTTCTTCCCAGTTCTTAACTCCTTATCTGCAATTCTTTCATTTGACTTTGAGAAAATGTTTTGAACCTCATTCTGATTTTCCTAAATTGTGAGTGTATGGCGATTTCTTGGTTCTCACAAGAGTTTTTCCATGGCTCCTGAGATGAGGCTTGTCATTGTATTCTGTATTCTCTGATGGGGTGATAACATTGTTTGGTGATATGTGATGTTTGTTTGCAGTTGCTGGAGAGTGCATTCAAGAAGGAGACAGTTGGGCTTGTCACTCGTGAGCAGTTTGTTGAAAAGGTTTGAACACTTGCATGGATTGTTTCAATATTTCACTGTTCTCTAAAAAAGAACCGTTCTTTTTTTTGAATCCTCAGTCATTTTGTGTCAAGAGCAAGCAAGTTGCTTAACTGATAGAGAAATTTGCATGGATGGGTTTAAAGAGGGTGAATTTACGCAGTAAACTCGAAGAAGAAGAAAAAGAGAAGCAGCAAAAACTTGCTCAAGAGTAAGCTTCCAGCACCTTCCTCTCTGAAGTTATTTATCTATGCTCATTTGCACAACAGCTTTCCATGGGTTAGTAAGATCACAGAACTAGATGTGGATCATAATCTTTTAGACACTTGTAGTTTAATCAAGAACTTTCTGATGTGTGGGGGTCTAAATCAAGGGACACACAATCTAGCACCCATCAGCAAAGAAATTGCTGATTGCCATTTGACACAAAGTAAGCTAGTTTAGTAATTAGCTTTGTTTTCATGGTCGTTGTGTAGGATGATTTTTGGTTTTAACTCAAGTAGTCATGTCAGATGATCTTGGTGATATTGTCCAATTTCTGATGAGGTTTTCATGTTGGCTACCTTGGTTTGTTAAATGGAGTTGATCTCATTTTTGGGAAAGTTGGGTATGTAGAGAGGAACAAAGGCAGGTGCTGAAGCGCAAGAAGAGGAGGGCAAAAGGTCCATCTCGCTTGTCATTTGCTGATGAAGTTGATGCAGACACAGATGAGGATGACAGTGAAGCTGCTGGTAAGTTCACTTGACCACACTCATTGTCATTTTACCTTCACAGCATAGATGTGGAGTTTTGTCTGCAATCTCCTAGATATGTTTTCTTGTGGCTTTAGCAGATGTTCTGCATCCAAGGAATGACCAGTGGTGTACTTAAAAGGATAATTTGAGAGTGCAGGAGGTTGCAATTCGCAACCACTACCCAGGATATTTTTGCATGTACAGGGCAAGCTCTAATGAAATGAAGTGCAACCTCCAAAGCTTATTGCAGCTTGATGAGAATACTACTGACTTTTTTTTTTAAAACTCTGCGACCACCAGCATGACAAAGTCTTCTTTCTGATCCCAATCCATGTCCAATTCACATCCCTGTCCTTTATTGTCATCTGGCTCTATATGTTTATTTGCAGAAAGGCAAAGAGAAGAGGCAAGAAAGCAGCAGAAGCTAGGGAAATTTGGAAAAAACCCAGCAGTGGAGACAAGCTTTTTACCTGACAGGTACGACAGATAAAACTTTTCTTAGTCTTTAACTAACCTTCAGGCTTGTCAAACAAATTTATGAGTGTAGGAGGATTTGGAAAATCTATGGCTGTGAGTCAAACTTGTTGGTCCAGTTTCATAGAACAACTTTGGATAGCTGACCACAAAGAGAATCCCGACTTTTTCAGCAGAATCTCCTTTTCAGTGTTTAAGTGGTCCAGATCAGGTTAACCCCCAGTATGTTATAGTTATTGGACATTTGCTATGTCCTTTTATGATGGCAATTTGGGGGTGGGTTATGACAGAACTTTCCCTTTTTTCATCAACAAGAAGTTATGGATCCTGGGCTATGTTGGATGTGTAATTCTGATTATACTGTGAAGGGTGGGGAGAGTGTAACTACAGGGAGCGTGAGGCTGAGGAACAAGCAGAGAGGGAGCGCCTTCGCAAGCAATGGCTCTCTGAGCAGGAACGCATTCGCAGTACACTCTCTTTTCCCTCTCCTTTTCCTCCCTTTTTCTATTCAGACATTGTTTCTCATAAGTGATGGAAATTGTTCATTTAGACAGTACCAGTGAGACTCCAATAATGTATCTGGGTTTTGGCAGACATTATGGGATCTTAGTGGATGAGGTTGCATGATTAGGATGGAGTGATGGTATTCAAGAACCATTTTTCAGTAATGTCACTGAAGCGTTGCAGCTCCAAAAAACAGTGCAGAGCTGCATGCTACCACAGTCTGGAGGAATTCATTTAATTTTACAAAAATCAGGAACTATCATTTTTCTAAAGTCTGCTGATTCAATGGGAACTATGATTCTGTCAAGTTCTAAATCCAAGTATTATATTCAGGATCCTGGCCTCCACAGTTAATACCTTGAGTTCTCTGTGTTCATATGCAGATGAACCACTGGAGATAACATACAGTTACTGGGATGGTGCCGGTCATCGACGTGTCCTCCAGGTTTTCCTGGCTTTCAAAATATTGTTACTGTACTTTCCTGCATTACTTGCTTTGATTCTCTCTCAGATCAGTTTGGGTTTGGAGTGGATCTGGTGTCCAGATCTGTCATCCATTTCTCTGAGAGTCTGTGTCTCGGTTGGTTTGCAGGTCAGGAAAGGAGACTCCATAGCTGAATTCTTACGAGCAGTACAGCATCAGTTAGCAGCTGAATTTCGAGAAATTCGTACAGCTTCAGTTGAAAACTTGCTGTATGTCAAGGAAGATCTAATCATTCCTCATGTAAGTGTCAACAGTTCTATCTTCTTACTTTCCTTTCATTCTCAGTTAGCTAGGCCTTGAGTGCAACCCAACATTGTGACTTTGTGTTGCTTCTGGAAATGTGAGAAACAGGATGCAGGATTTTGTACAATTGTTTGCCCTAAGTTTTGAGCAGATTATGCTATATTTATCTACGCCCACTATTGACTTCTGATGGAGTCAGTGGGGAGTAGCTTGTTACTGCCATCCATGATGATCATGGTCTGATACTTTGCAAGTGACTCACTAGGTTATGACTGCACTCATGCTTGTTATGTTAGTTTTGGTTCACATGGAACTGGCACAAAGTTACAGTCAAAGCATTCTTGTGGAGTTCTCTCTGGCAATCTCATTCACAGACAGATGTATAGATATCAATTTACATAAATACATACATTTGCATATGTATATAGTATTTTCCTCCTATCAACTATGCCTTTTTCTTAGATACATTTTTCTTAAACCATAGACTGCAATAAGCCATTTTGGACAGGGAGTGAAAGACTTTGTTTTTGTAATGTTGGATGCACAGCAACACACCTTTTACGAGCTTATCATTAACAAGGCAAGAGGCAAAAGCGGGCCGGTAAGTGAGGAAAATTTCACTTCTGCAGTTTCTACAAAATACTCTAGAAATTTTGCTCAATAGGCTTCAGGCAGAAATTATTTTTCTATCTCAACATTTATCTCGTGCAGACTGTTGCAAGCTTTTAGCTTAGGTGCATTTGAGTTCAACAGATTGATTGAAACATATAGCTCATATTGAATGCCAATGAATTGCATGCTTGCAGCTCTTTCACTTTGATGTTCATGAAGACATTCGGACAATTGCAGATGCTACAATTGAGAAGGATGAGGTATTTTTCCTGTTTTCTTTATGTTTCTTTATGGGAGTATATAGATAAAGCAGGTTACAGATGGCTAGTGTGAGAAGATTGCTGTCCCAATGGTCACCTTCATCCTTGTGTGCATCACGCACTAAACTGGAGTGAAAAAGGTTCAAGCTTCAACTTGGGATCCATTTGGGTACATGAGATAAAATCTGAGAAGATACTAAGTAGTTAAATTTTTCTGTGTTCAGTCACATGCTGGCAAAGTTGTGGAACGGCATTGGTATGAGAAGAACAAGCACATTTTTCCAGCCTCACGATGGGAGGTAACACTTTAACCCCAAATTGATTTAGCCCTAGCTTGGGAATTTTTGTGTGTAAATTAGTCTCACTTTTGTTCTCTTCAATTATAGTAGGTTTCAGTGCAATGTATGAGCTCAATGTGGCAGACCAGTTTTCTCCTGGACCATTTGATGCCAGCAGGTTCAATGCCTGCTCAGACCACTTTTCTTCAATTGTAGTGGCTCTTCACTGAAACACATGACCTTCCCAGCTTAACAGGGGAGACAGAAATTTTTGCCGGACTGCAGAATACCTGAGACTAATACAAGACTGGAAGTGTCTTGCTATGTTTTTAGTCACACATTTAGGGATTTCCATCTGATTATGCAATCAAAATCCTTATGGTGATCACCTTATAGTTTTTGTTGTTACCTAGTGGATGTTAATTCCCAAAAATCAGGAAACTCTAATTGTACTAGCACAGTTAAGGATGCCTTTTCATGGTAATGTGCAGAGCTTATCTACAAATCTAGTTTCAGTTTTGAAGTGTGGATGAAGCTGATCTTGAAACTTGCAAGAGTGTGTTGTAACATTGTCACAAATGGATCCCAAGTTGAAGCTTGAACCTGGACTGTGTGACAGATATATGATCCAACAAAAAGGTGGGAGCGGTACACAATTCATGGAGATTGATATTCTGAATTTTGGTAGTTTTACTTGCAACCCCTGATTTAGTGAGATTCTACTTGCCAGTGAGGTTAGAGCAAGTTTGTATGTTTATGAGTGCAAAATGGCATGATCATAGATCCTTTTGATGGAATTGGGATTTTTGTGTTTTCACAGATGTTTGACAAAGGGATTTTATTCCAAGTTCTGTGCTTTGTTAGGACTGTGTTGTGTTCAGTTTTCATGTCTGCCCAATTCACCCTCAGCTTAAGTAGCAAGTCAATCTGTAGGTGAATTTCTCCACTTTTTCTCTCCAGAGTGAAGTTTTCAGCAAATGTGGGTGTTTCACATTATGGATGATCATACAACTGGCATTGTTCATGAGGGGTAAGATGGGGTTCCCATGTGGAATCAATAATTGTTCATAGTGACCAACAAATTTTGTTCTAAGTTACACTTGAAGAATGAAGCATGCTGAAATGCTGGCATGTGCTACTTTGCATGTATGTCAAGCCTTCCAAAGTGCCCTACTTCTACAGAGAGGGACTTGTCCATGTGAAGTGGTAAACCAAGAGATTGATGCGATGTCTTGATTGGGATTGTCAGGCAGATGCTAAAATTAGGGTTGTGTATTATCTCCTAGAGTCTGCAGATACTGTAGAGAACATCACTGAGCTTTCAATCAGGTACTGATCTCAGTGGATAGTGTATTGGGAAAGAAAGAAAGACGATGACTGCCACTGTAGTATACCTTTGTTTAATGCTATTTCTTGCATGCTTCAGAGAATTCCTTTTGAACTTGAACTTGAAGGAAGTTCAACTGCATGTGGAAGATTCTCTTGGCCAGTTACCAGTAGGTAAGAACTTTAGAACCATCGGTGATGTTGCAGGTGGCTGTGATATCCTTAAGATGAGAGATTAATAATGAAAAACCACAATATATATTAAGAGCATACCAACCCATGTCATTGCTGTTGTAGTGCTCTGGCTTAGGAAAGCTTTCCTCAAGTTTCAATTTTCTTGTGTCCTAATGTATGGTGAAACTTATAACTAATGTTAACACTGTCCCTCACACCTTTCAAACCTAATATTCTTAAATTGTTGAATCAACTCCAAGAATACTATTTCGCACATGTGTTTTTAATTTCATGAATGAAGTCATGTTATAATTCTATGTATTTAGTCCTCGCAATCAAAATTGAATTTTTCACAAGTTTTTTCAATGCACTATGGTTGTCACATCATATCACACTAGGCTCATCTCCTATTGCTTGTGATTATATTAACAAAGCACATAACACCAAGTCACTTTTCTTGGAACATTCATGAAAGCGCCATATTCAACTTCTATTGTAGACAATGCCATTGTGGGTGGTAAAGTAGTTGCTCCACAACACTAAGTAGTCATGGAACTTGAAGAATCAACCTATTGTGGACTTGCTCTCGTCAAAGTCCCTTGCCCAGTTTGTGCCAACATAAAAAATTGAACCATCACTTCCATCTCACATGAACATCATTCCATAATTTGTGGTTCCTTTGATGTATTTGAGAATCCACTTTGCAACAACTATGTGCATTCTCTATGGAATTGAGATGAATCTACTCATGCAACTCACATAATATGATAGATCTAGACGCATAATGGTGTAATATATGAAACCTCCTATAACTCTCTAGTATTTTATTTCATCTACCAATTCCGAACCCATGTCATTAAGTAATTGAGCTCCTTCTTCCATAGGTGTGGCAACAAAATGGTAGCTTGATATCTAAAATCTCACTAACATTGATTCAACATGCCGCATGTGCTAAATTAGCATGATGTGTTCAAGGAAATAAAGAAATTCTATTCCTATGTACAATTTTGTTAATCGAAAATAGGACATCTTGTATTTCTTTTTCAATTATATCTCCAATCTAAAGTAATTTAATGGTATTATCTCCAATGAGTAACACATCATCAACATGCAAAATTAATATGGTAATGAAACCTTAGTTTGAAACATTATAGTAGAAATTGTGGGGTAACTCACTACATGTTAGACTATGTCTATTAAAGGAGTCTATGTTGGAATACTAGGCTTGTGGAGCCTATTTAAGCCTATACAAGACTTTCCAAAGTCTACACACCAACTATTCCTTCCTAGTATTTTCTTTTCCGTTTGGTTAGGTGCTCCCATGATAAATTCTTCAAAGATCACATCCTTTGTGACAACAATCTTCTACAACAATGGATTATAAATTTTGTAGGCCTTGGAAACATCATCCTATCCCACAAAAACACCTCATTCAATGCTAGGACATAGCTTCCTAGCTTTGTCCTTGGGTACATGAATGTAGACTAAACAACCAAACACCTTCAATTGACCAAGCCTTGAAAGCGTACCAATGTAAACATGTTTTGAAGTGAGTTAATTCATTGACCTTGAAGGATTGTGATAGAAAGAAAATCCATGTCCTTCCAAAATGATTGTTTGTAAAAATCAAAAGATATTTGGACTTTCTTAAGGAAGAATGCTTGAATGGCCCACACAAATCCACATGCATCAATTCATTTTATTTAGCTACTCTTGTGAGACTTTCCTTGGGTGTTACTTGTTTGTGTTGTTTTTTTAAAACACAACTATCACAAACCTCTAAAATAATACACTACTACAAAAGCATGGTTTTTATGTTGATTTTTATGACTGAATTTTAGTCACATGTTGACTTTGGACAAGATGACTATACTAATGAAAATACTCAATCATTTCGGATAAGCACAAAGGGTATCTTAGTCTCTAGGCTTTGACTAAATGATTAATATTATACAACATGACATGTTTGTTTTGACTCAAAAGCTAGTAATTGTTTGTTGATATGGCTTGTCTATTTCACCAAAAACTAGCATAAGTGTTAATTGATAATGATGTGTCATAAATGTTATATAAATCAAATAATTAAAATTCAAAAAATATTAATAACTATTAATTATTTATTTGAATTAATAAAATACATGTGTTGTTAATGATTTGCATCTTGCACCTTCCCAAATTGTTCCAATAAACTATGAGTCTAACCCATTAGAATTTAATTATCCTACATGTTAAGTTGTTCAAAGCAAGGGGGATGAGGCTCCAACAAGGTCATAGATGGATGACTTGGGCTATGCACCCATATGGCCAAAGATGTTGGGAGACACCCAGTTGATTGACTATTCAGAAGATAATGGTTCTAGTGCCAAATCTTCATATTGCCTTCTTGTTGTGGCCCAAAAGAATCAATGGTTTGGAAAAATACCTGACCACACAAAGGCGAAGAAAGGCTAGTCATGCCCATTGCTTGTTGGAAATGAAAGGATCTTCTAAAAGTAAGGATGTTGATGTGTTGGGGAAATGGATGATGCAACTTCTAAGGAAGTGGTCACTGATGTGCTAGCAATTGATGTCAATGCACCTAAAGTTATGAAGTAATTCCCCAACACACAAAAGAGTTGGTTATGGTGGTGCATAAAGGTGTAGCAAAAACTCATGAAGAAGGCAATGCCCATAATGGCAATCCCAATCAAAGAGAAAGCAAAGGGGATGGTAACATATTATGGTATGTTAGTTCTCCTTCAAGGTACATGGAGGTCAACAAACAAGTTAGCATTCAAGCCTAACCTCAAAAAGGTTACCTGATGCAACATTCAAACTGCCAAAAGCTAAGGCCACTCGAAGACCCCCTACACCCTTGGTAAGAGCAAGCAAGGATAAAGGGCAACATGTTGTTTCTTTACATCCTCAAGATGATTTTGTAAGTTGGCAGCCTTCCTTCATTTTTTAAAATTCTAACTTAATGGAAATGTTCATTTTCAAAACCCCTCAATTTATTTTCTAGGTGCCAAGTTAATGATGCATCTAACCCTAACCTTGGAAATTATGTACATTCATGCAGGCCCCCCTCAAGGTTGGCACCAATTACACAATGCTACATCCATGCTTCTGTGGCATTGTTGTGGTAGAGGTAGTTGTTGGGGTGTGCAAAGGCTCACGAAGTAAATCAAGACTTGAATTGCTAGCCCTATGTGGGGAAGGTGAACAAATGGTGCAAGTGACACAAGTCCTCCACCCCTCTACACCCGTCATGCAATATGAATCAAGGCGCAACCTTTTAATTACAACTCTTGAAGATGCATGCAAGACCAATGAGAATATTTAATCCTTTGGGGGTGCAAGTATTTGATGCCTCAAGATGGATGATGGCATCATGGGCAAATGTCCATTTTGATCTTTTTTTTTTCAGGTTATAGGTGTTAACTAGAGGTTTTTTAAACCATTGGACATGGTTTTGGATCACTGGGATCTATATTAATAATTAATGTCTACAAGTCCACTTGGCTATACAAGGCATTGTTCATACTATGGTTATTGAATAAACCATTTTGTCCTTTAATATGGCTACACATTATATCCATCAATTATTATCAATGTAGGATTGTCCTTGGCATAAGCCCATTTTTTAATGGCATCACCTGTCATATTTCACCCATGACATTGATACTTTTTTAAAATGTATTTTGATCCCTTTAATTGGTATATTATTCAAAAAATGTCTACATCAAATATACATCTACTATACTTGTTTGGGGCCTATTGTTAATTCACAACCTTTTAAACCTACTTCAACAATACAATAATATGTAGTTCGTTACTTATAATTCGTTATACATCACATGGTATCCTTGTGGGCCTACTTTTTGTGGGCCATGCTTAATGTTAATGTTAGATATTTGCTTCAATGGAATATAGGTGTATACATGTAGCTAAATATGACAACCCTCCTCCACTATTGCCCCTTCCACAACGACCAAATGGACCACAATCATACTCTACATCCACCCCATAAATTCAAACAATGCCCATGCATTGGATGGGCATGTAAAAAAAACAATTACCCGCAACCTTCTACAAGTGGTGAATCAAGTGAAAACCAATGGAACTAAGTGGACAAAGTTGATGGATAGTGGAAACATAGTGGACACCTTGCCATGGGTTTTAGACCACTAGGGGTTTGCGCCCAAAATCTAGTAAAGTGGAATAGACTCTTTCCAAGTGGATGATAGGTGAAATCTTGAGTGGTTTAAGGACATGTTTTGTAGTAGTGGTGGTATGTGATATGTTGGTATGTGGTATGTTGATGTTGATATGTTGGTATGGAGATAGGTATTGAAAATGTGAATGATTCTGTCAATTTTTCTGTAAAAGTTAGAAATGAATTTAAAAATCAGCAATAAGGAAAAAATATGGTCATATTGAAACTTTAAAGGTGTGGCCTTACAATATCTATTAAAGATCTATCTACATATAAAAATAGTGAACTACATACAAAATACAAAATATATTGATGAAAGCAAAATCCCAAAAAAGTTCAAGCACAAGAAAAATCTCTAACAATTTCTCTAACAACCTCTACAACTCCTTGAGGTTGGAATTTCTCATTGTATCCAACAAGTTCCCCAATTGGACTCAAGTGGAAAGTACCAAAAACTTTCAAATCTCCAAGGAGTTCGATCATAAACATTTTTTCACTAGAATATTTTGCCATAAAATCCTCTTATTGAAGTTTGAACAAGGGAAACAACCAAGGAATTTTGACATGGGAAATGCATGGTGGACCATAATGACCTCAATTGTGATATTGATGTGAATATCAAAAGTGCATGTTGCAACAACTTTACACAAATTGCAAAAATTAGAGGGTTGTCAATAAATATCACCAAGTTTGCATTTGGAGCAAACTCATTTATAGGGCAAAGTGAAAGGAATTATGACCATCAAACACCCATCAACCTAATAAAAAAAATCAAGTGTTAGAAAGTTGAATATATCATATCAAATTAGATTAGATCAAAATCTAAGAAAATTATAACGAATTAAAATAGATCAATTCTAACATATTAAAGTACAATGAAAAAGAATAAAATGAGACTAACCTTGTGAGTTATGGCAAAATCAGGTTTGATATGGAGATTGAAGACCTTTTTTATTTTATTTTGCAATGAAGCTAATAACATTAGAACAATGATGGATGAAGCGATGGTGAACACACGCACATTGCCCTTGTTGCTACAAGCAATATTTTTCACGATGCAAAATGTAGGTATTCCTTTTTTAAACTATTTTGCCAGTTGTGGAACTCAGCATGAAACAAGGTAACAAAATTCACCTACAACCAAAACAAATGCACCATAAGTTTAAATGAGAAGAAACCAAAAGTAATGTCTTTAAAAAAAATTGATTTTCAAAAACTTACAATTTGAATGTTTTCTGGATTGTTCCCATCAGCAACCAATAGTTCAAACTTGCTATCAATCTCACCACACACTCCAATAATAACAAAAGTAATGGTGGTTGTAGCAAAGGGTTGGAACATGTGACCAAAAAAACTATGAATGATGTTTTTTGGCATAAAATGTAACTTCACAAGAGGATCAAATGTTGGAATGGTTGTCACTTTTGTGGTTGTGGAAAGTTCAATCATCCAATCAAAATATCCTTTGTCATAATCTATTTTGGCCTTCACAGAGAAGTTTTACAAATGTAAAAAACAACCTTTTTTTATGAATTCAACCTATGTTTTGAACAAACTTCCTTTATTGTTGACGGTGATTGTGGGGGTACGCATTGTATCAATGACATGTCCATGAAGATCTCAATGAAAGAACCTTATGTAACCACCTTATAAAACCCAAAAAAACCTTGGGTAGCCATAATAACAAAAAACCTTAAATGATGACCCTAACATCTAGAAAAGGGAAAAAGTCAAAACCTATGAACTAGAAAAGTGAAGAAATAAAACCCTTGGGAGTAAAAGACTAAGGTTGTCTTTTAATAAGCAATATCCTATGTAGCCTAGGAGATTTGAACCCACATCTCACTCTTGCTCCTTGTTAAGCTCTCTCAATGTATATTAATGAACCACTTTATCTCAAGTATATTGTTGTGTATTTGTTTAAATTTTATTCCATTAAATCTTCACAATTTTGTTTTGTGAACTTAAGTTTTTTTTTTGGTGAGCTTAGGGTTTTTTTGTTTTGTTCTTATCAACTTTCGAAGTCCTCTCCATTTTGTTTTCTTCAAGTTTTTGTAAACTTTGGGCAATTAATGGGTCTTCAATTTTATTTTTTCAACTTTGGGTAATTTGGGGTTTTTTTTAATATCAAGTTGGGGGGTCTTTGGCTTTGATCTTGTGAACATGCCTAGTTTTCAATTTTATTATTTTTTTAGTTTAGGAGTTTTCAATTATTTTCTTCTCATTCTGGGGGTCTTCATTTATTTTTCTATGGGGGGATGGGGTTTTTGAATTTGATTTTGGCCTTTTATTTTGTCTTCACTATGATGGTTCCAAATGTCCATTTTTATTGTAATTTTTGTTTCCAAAAACAATTTTCATTTTGTGAACTTTGGAGGATTTTTTGTTTTTTAAAAACTTGAGGGTTTTGAATTTTCTTCTTTTTATTTTGGGGGACCTCATTTTCTTTTGGTGTGAAAGGGGGGGGGGGGTTTTTTTTTTGTGTTTTTGGTTTTTTTTTTGTTTTTTTTTTTGGTTTTGCTTT
>Ga0116227_10012176_pt1 | contig 14130 bp, 16 predicted proteins | sample S1TSphgellanicum_FD_89693 | JGI IMG/M metagenome (GOLD analysis project Ga0116227, IMG submission 89693) | Host-associated microbial communities from peat moss isolated from Minnesota, USA - S1T2_Fb - Sphagnum magellanicum MG | ecosystem: Host-associated > Plants > Peat moss > Unclassified... | reverse complement strand
AGCTCGCCGCCGAGGCTACATCCAAATGGCACAAATTCCCGGGACTCCCAAGTTGGAGTCCCGAAATTGTCCCGAAATCGTCCCGGTTGGAGTCCCGGGACTTTGGGAGGTCATATCTTCTCGTTCTAACCTCCGATCGCGACGAGGTCTGAAGCATAGTTGTAGCCCTCGTCGAGATCTTTCCAACGCCGTGTAGTACACCCGAATCGGACATCGCAAACTGGTCGATTCTCGACTTTTAGTGGTCGGGAGTCAAACTGCCAGTTTGACTCCCGGCCCTTCTTTTGCCCATAACTTGGGCTGCAGATGTCCGAATTGCTAATGCGAGGGCATTTTCGATATCTACGTTTCAAGACCTTTCTAATGACACCAAGAACACCCCAATGCGAAGTGTTTTGCCCCTTGCTGTCGAGCTCTGAACATTCGGGAGTCCTAGACCCCCAACCTCCAACTTTTCCAAGTGTTGGGCTTCACCCCCACACTTGGCCAAAGTGGGGTTGCGACACAGCTGATCTGCGGTTGCGGCTGCGGCTATTGGCTAGTTGTTGGACTGCACTGCTATGCACTACTGATGTTTGAATCTGTTCATTTCATGCTTCAACCTTGAAATATGAAATTGGGCATGGTTGATGTTGAAGTTAAAAGATATTAAACCAAAGTCCAATTTCAACAAGTTTATGTGGTGATGATTTTTTGTGAATAGAATGTTGGATGCTTGCTTTCAAGATCATAATACAATAGGGATTAATCCATGTAGTTACATATTATTTTCAAAAACTTTCACCATATGGCAATACCAATTACAAGTCCTTTGTATAACAAGCTTTATAGGATTTCATTGGTAAACTTGTATGATTTAATTTGGAAAGAGATTGACTTGGACAATGTTCATAGTAAGGTGGTTGCAAGTGTTATGTAAAACTAGTCCCATGGGGTGCAAATGAAGTCATCATTAATTAATGGTAGTGATGATTTATGTGTAGAAATTATAAAAGCTATTGGGAAGCCCCAATTGTATTGGTTGGTCATAGGTTTGGAGGTCTTGTACTCAAAAGCTTGGTGGTTGAGGTTGACAAATGTGCAAAACAAACTCACAATGTGAGTGATATGGAGCTGTGAGTGCAAGAAAGGTGCAAATTGTTTTTGAGTGATCTGAAAGGGACAATTTTTTATGGTGTACCACATGCTGTGGTGAAGAAGCATTCAAAAAATACTTGGTTTGGTGATGCAAACAAATCATTACTGCCAACATGAGTCAGATCAAGAAATCAGGCCTTTTGAAAAATGTGAAATCATTTGACCGACAAATGGCACAGCTTTCAGTAGATTTCAGATTGACAGTTACAGACAGCCTTAACATTTATGCATTTGGGGAAGGATTGCCTCTCGAACCAGGGGTAAGCATTTCATCTAGAAACCTTAGCTATTTTAACTCCTCTTCAACAAAACATTTTGGCTTCTAAACCTGTGTGCATGATTTCTATTTCAGCTTTGAAATTTCCAAAAGTCCTTATCATGGGTTATAAGGATGTATGCAAGAAGGAATTGGGTGCAAGGTCTCCATATGTGCCATTCTTGGTCTCTACATCACTTGTCATTTGCAATATTACCTACAATTGTTTTTGTGGTTGTGTGGTTGTGATCAATTTTAAAATACTAACCAAACTTCACTTCATTACCGCAGTAAAAGGGGGTGGGGGATTGGGGTTGGGGTTTGCTTGGTTGGTGTGAAGAAACAACCAATACTTTGATTGCAGGCAAATTTGAAAACCATTCTTCTTCCATTGATTTTTTCAAATTGACCTTTGTCTATGCAGGAACCAGTTTTGGTACCATATGCTTCAGCTCAACAATTGTCATGGAACAATAATTACAAGGTTGAGAATGTGACTCATTTGACAATCTGCAAGCCAGCTTCAAAGCAAGCTGCAAACTACAGCCTATTGAAAAACTGTCTTGTTGAAATTGGGCAGGCAGTTCAAACACAAACCACCCCATCCTTGCTTCAGGATAAGCATGTCGTGAGCCATGCAATATCCTGCGAACAACCTCCTTCTGAAGAAGCATCCACTTCCTACTCAATCCCTGAGTTCAACTTAAGGTAGCACCTAAAATGTTAGTGCAGTGTATCACTTTCTCTGACTAGGCTTTCAAACTTCTAATTGGCAATACATTTAGTTTGTGGTATGTTGAGGTGGAGTGTATCAAAACTGACACACAAGAGTGACCGAGAGAATAGAGCACCCAGGGGAAGAACTGGAATTCTCTGTTTCTGCATGCAACAAGAGATAAGTTTTTTCGTTACAAATATTGGTTTACTTGTTGACAAGGTGTGGCAGGTATAGGAAAATGCCAACAATCTATGCTTAACAAAGTGCGGACCAATCTATCCTTGGACATGGCATTTTGCCTTTCTTACTGTTGAAAGATATGGGTATGCTTGAATAGTTTCCAAAGAAGATTTGCTCCACCAATCTGTAGCAAGGACTACATTTGTCAGCTTGCATGGCTTTGGGGGCTAAGAAGAGAATGATGTTATGTAATATGACTTCTCACATCATCCTAACCGAGCAGAGACATTTAAGAATGCCATGCCAACACAACTGATTGATGTTGACAGCTGGAGTTCCCCAGTAAATGCAGTCCTTAATTTACCAGACAAGCAGTACCTTGATATCAGCAGGGTGGAAGTGTCAATTCTGCAACAATGAATTGCAACTTGTTTCTTCCCATCATGTTTTCCCCATGAAGGCAGCCAACTGCATATCACAGTTGTCGCCTCCTAAAGCTTCTATTTGGTCATTTGCCTGAAAATAAAGAAAGCTGACAGTGCCAAATCCTAAGAAGTATGTACCCAACATTACAAGAACTACAATTTAAAAACCTGCAACACCTGTCCATACCTAAAAGGTCTGATCAACAACCTGTCTTTTTGGCAGTACAAGCTATGTCATAAGGACATTTCAAACTATTTACTGATGCCGATCAATCAAGGAGGTGGTCTGCGGCGTCTTGGAGCTACATCATCATCTCCCTCTCGACTGATGGTATACTTTGAGTTGCCTCCCATTTTTCCACCATCTCTACCACTTTGGTGGGTCTCTTTTGCCCTCAATCCCTCATCATCACGCTCTCCTCCATCTCTCCAAGCACTTGCACCTATTCTTCGATCTCTAGCATCTCTGTCATTTCCAGCCCTTAAGGTTTCTACATTGTGCTCCCCTCCTTTACCCAATAACTCTTCTCTTCTTGTCCCATGTGCACCTCTTTCTCGTTCTCCAGGTTCTTCACCTGTCAATCTTCTCAAGTCACTGGCTCTGTCTGCTGATCTTCCTCGAGAACTATGTGGAGATTGTTCTTGAGTAGACTGTGGTCCTGACAGTGCATTTTGCTTGTGCTGCCTACCTGTTGGCGATATATGGCAAATGCCTGCCAGTAATTGCCGATCACGGTCATCCATTAAGGCTGAACCATGCACCACATGTGGGGAAGTCCTGTGGGGAGGTGTGCGCATGTGAGGAACAGGTCTTTCCCGTTCCCAATCCAGTTCTCTGTCTTTCTCTCGTTCCCAAAGGTGATCTGTTTCTCTTTTATCACTCACCCGCTTCAGACCAGCTGGTGGCGACCGCTGACTGCGAGGTGGGGGTGGTGGCAAGGGTAATCTAGGTGGAGGTAGCACTGACTGGCCCAAGGGAGAATCTGTCTTTTCTGAATGGCTTTCAGGCCAGGTGTTTGATTTACTCTCAAGAGGCCTGTGGTCACTGATGGGTGAATCGCTCTGCTTTTTTGGCTGGGGTGATACAGGAACAAAAGGGTCCCCAATGCTACTGGTTAGAGGCTTGGGTGACATGTGCACATGTGGAGACCTAGATCTAGACCTTGAGTGAGAATGTGGCCTCCGAACAGGAGAGATTCTACTGTGTCGACCAGATGGGGGAGATGGACTTCTAGCTCTCTGGCCCCACTTATCAGCATGCCTACTTCCTGGCCTATCTGAAGAACTTTCTGTCATTGGTTCTTCTACCTGAGAGGTGAAACGACCACCAAACCTGTTGAAGCCCCGACCTCGAGCTGAAGTGCCTCTTCCTGCCATATTTGCACTTATTCCCGGTCCAACACCCATGCCAATGCTTGAACCTATGCCCATACTCCTCCGGCCCCGTAAACCAATGCTGACTCCTCTCATGTTGTCCCGAAGACCCATGGCTCCTACTCCATGCATAGCCACATTGGGTCCCCCACCTTCCTTGCCTCCCATACTGAACAGAGTGCTTGCACGACCTCCACGACCAGCTGGGCCGAAGGGCCGTGTCACACCTCGAATGGGGGCTGCAGCTGGGCCCCCTGCCTTAATGATCGTGCCATCTGGAGCCACAACAAAACCACTGCTCTCTACTTTTGCAGCAGCCACTGCTGCTGCATTTGTTGGCCCACGAGGACTGAAACCTGGTTCAGGAAAGTGACTTGGGGGAGAGAGATGTCCATTTGGACCCATTCTCCAAGGCGTGGGAGGCCCACTAGGACTATCAAACCAAGAGTCAGGTCTGCCTCGACCACTGGACAAGTCCACAGAACCTCGCCTTCCTCTACCATGTCCTATTTCACGGGATAAATGCCTTGGACCCAATTCAAAACCATCATCCACTCTGCAAGCACAGGCACAAATCTTCCTTCAGCTTTGTTCACAGCACACAGATAAAATTTGAAAACAATGCAACATACCTAGATCCACAGTTGAAAGAAGTTGCCACCATTGACAGATCACAACACTTGAGGAAACTTGCCTGCGACTATGCAATTGATGATCCCGACTCCATGCTGAGTCTGACCTCACCCTTTCTGCTGGTGGATCATTTCTCACCAATGATCCCCTTCCAGGCCCTGCACTGAACTGGCTAGTCATTATTCGGCTATTGTTGCTGCTCATACTTGCACCCCGCCCTGTGAGATTGGCCCACTGTGGTTCACCTCGTCCACCTCTCCCAGAACCTTCTTTTACTGCCTGTAAAGCATATTCTTTTTTCTCAAAACTGTCAGGTGGCTGATCCCAGCCTGATGATTTGACTCGGCCAAGAACTTCAGAACACCTACCAGATATCTCTGACTTTACCATCATCTTTTCTTCATGCATGATGGCATGCCAATCCTCTTTGTTGTCCATCATCTCATACCTCTCCATTGACCTCCCTCTATCCCAACCACTGCTGCAATTGTAGATTTCATGGTGCTCCTGCTAAATTTACAATGGCAAGCAAATTCAGTAAACCTTAATCAGGGTGGCTATCAAAGACCAGCAAACAGGCTTAAAACCTGAGTTGCGTCCAACGCTTGTTAAATAATAAATACAGAAGTCAATGTCAGCAAAGAATCAACCCCATAATGAAGTGCCCATTCCCAGTCCATACCTCTCCATTTGAAGCCAGGGTTTCATCTGCATATGATCTTGAGGGAATCTTCAGTTCTGATGTAGGAAAAAGTCTATTTGCATCTGCAGTTGACCCTTGTGTGCTACTGCCATTACAATCCATGCTGCTCCCACACACTACCTTGCTCAAGAGACCACCTTCAGGATTTAGCTTTGTGCTATATTTCTTTTCATCTCCTTGACTTCCAGGAACTGCAGCATGAGACCTTGCTGTTGGTCCCAATGAAGCCCTTGACAAATCTGCTGGACCCTCTACTGCCACATCAACAGCTTGCAACCTGCTCTCAGCATGCATACCACTCAAATGCCGACTCTCATCAGCCTCAGGTTCAAAATCATCCCTACAATCAGAGTCACCATAATCAACATGCTCTGCCTCGAGCTCCTCAACTGCTGAGGAAGAGGTTCTTCCATGGGGAGAGGATGGCAACCCTTCCCCATCTGAAAATCTTCTGCTCTCCATAACCACATCATCTGAAGGCCCCACCTTCTCAAGATCAGGTGAGGGTTCTTTACTACAACCACCAGACTTAGCAAACTCCTTATCAGAATAAGTGGGAGAGGTACTTGTTTCCATGCAGACATCATTATCCACCTTCTGACAAACAGTTACTCTCCCTCCCTGATATTTAGCTGCTCCTGCAGAATTTGGGATATCTGTATTGTCAGCCAATGTACCTGCACCCATAACTGGTTCTTCATTTGCAAAGCTGCTGGCTTCCAAGCCCGAAGCCTTCCTCTCTTCCAGCTCCTCAGCTCTGTTCACCTCAGCGGATGTTTTTGTCAGTAAAACATTTTCTGGACTATTAAGAGTCACTCCATGAACCCCAGGCTGTCCAGTCACCTTTGTGACTGCCAACTGCTCTGCATGATGTCCAATGACCTGAGTTTCCAGAACTTCTCCATCTCTTCCTGCACAAGCAGTTGTATCACTTGTGCCAGTACCATCCTGTGTTGTATCTGGAGCACACCACTGCTCTGACCTCCCTTTTTCAAGAAGAGGGTCCAAGTCCTCATAGCCATCCAGGTGACCACTTTGATGGTCACCTTGCACTTCCTGATTGCCCTGCCTAGATTCTCCAACAGTTTCTGCTGTGACCCTGAACTTCAACTCCATATCACAAGTCATATCCTCCTCTGTCGGCCTTTCCCACTCTGCATAGTCCATATTCAAATCCCAGTGAAGACGATCATCTCGAGTTCGACTGCTTTGTCTAGAGGTTGATACAGTGCCAGTAATTGTGTTCTCAAGCTCACTCACTGTTGATTCATTCTCAGGAAAATTGCCACACTCATCTCTAGCACCACCCACATCAGTATCCTTGTCAGTTGCAACTATACTAGTAGAGCCTTCCTCATCAGCTCGTAGGTCATTACGGAGGGGACCATTCCTATCATCCCGATGAGAACCCTCCACAGAAGGATCACTACAAGAAAAGTCACCACCTTTGGCAGCTTCCTGGACTGCCTGCCCTAATTTTAATCCCAAATCCTTAGTGTCAGACAGTCTTGATCTAGGTGATAGACCATCAGCATGCACCTCCCATCCACTGCTAGTCTTAGCTTGCCTTTCCCCACTACAGGCATCTGTGTCACCTTCCAAAGCTGTCAAAACTTCTGGCTGTTGTAAATCTACTGCTGAAACCACTTGACTGCTTTCATCTTGTGTGAACTTGTTGGCAGTACACATGTACTGGTCATTAACATCTCTATTTCTCTTGCTGGACTCATATTTTTCTTTCAGCTTGCCAGCGCTGTCATCATCCATGTCATCCAACATACTGCACTGAGTACCTTCAGTCACAACCTTAATGATGTCATGGCCTACATCTGTCATCTTTCCCTTTGAATCAACAATGTTTCCTGGGGCCATTACTTTGCAGGCACCCATGACTTCATCATCATTGATGTGTCTGGAATGAGAATCTTGAACATTTTCCCTCTCATCTACTTTGAGATGGTGTCTTTCTGCTTCATATTCCCCAGATCTAACATCACTGGCAACAGCGTCCCCATTTGACGGACCCTTTGATTCCAGTTGTACCTCCTCAACTATTTCAGCATCTTTGAGATCCTGAGCCACTTTTGGTTTAGCAGTGGCTTCAGATCTATCCTTGGCTGTCGACATCTCTAGGTGGGCTCTTGGAGATGCCATTTTGAGGGGTGGTGAGGGTGAACGGGCAACCTCCAACTGTATCCTGCGCTTCTTTATGGGAACAGTTGCTGCTGCATCACTAAAGCGCCTACCCAGAAGAGGCACTTCCAACTGCAAACAGGACAAGGAACCAGCTATGAGAAACCTCCAGTTTTAAAGAACAAACAATGAAACCCAAATGAAATAAACAAACTTGGGGGCATGCTGTGACATATCAGGAAAGGCAGAACTGCTTCAAGGGATACAATGCACAACTCAACTTATGCATTAACTCTGCCTGAGAGCGACAGCTCCTGATTTGTTCTCAGAAAGTTGGTATACAAACCTTGCTCTGATCTACAACTGGTGTCTCAGACTTGGGTCCACATTGTTGCACTGCCTGTCCATCCGTTTCATCTTTGCTACTTTTGGTGGGTCCCTGCTCCACAATTTCACATTTGGTTGATACAACACCATTGGTAAGGGCACTGCGCAATCTCTTTGTTCCACGAATGAACTGATCAGCTTTGGTCATCCGTCTTGAACTCCTAGAATTGTTGTTCAACAATGCCATGTCCTTTGACCCTAAGGTAGCCCCAGTCACACTTCCACTGGCACCACCACAAATATGGCAAACGGCTAATTCTGAACCCTGCATAGGATGCCCCCTTTGTGATGCTTCGCTTATTGCAGCTGTCACACAGCTTGGATGAGCAGCAGATGGCCCATTGCACAAACAAGGTTGACTCTGTCCATATGAACCCAAACAAGCTATACCTTCAGTGCCAAGATGAAATGTGTGATTCAGCTGGAATGATCCACAATCAGCAGCACAGAACAACATCCAAATCAAGCTTGCACACTGCAACACATATATACAACTAGAATAGGCTCCTGTCTACATTCTGACAGTTCAGTCACAACCACCAGCATCAGAGGAGGTATAGGCCAGAATCATGGCATGCTTGGCAAAGACAATTAGCATGCAATCTTCCAGGTTTCCATCAAGCCAGGGCAAGTTGCAAGTACCAGGGCTTCAAGATCTTCATTATCTTCACATCCACAAATGCAACAGACAGGCTCACTGCCTTCCTTCTCTTTGACTTTCTCATCAGTCCAAAGATTGTCTAGCTGCACACTCCAAAGATTTTCCTGCCAGAGTGCAAAATACATGAGTCCATGATACACACAAGGTTGCCAATTTTCCATGGTCGAATTTAACATCTACCATAGCAGCTAAGGAGCTTCTTGCCATCATCCGATAATAGCCAGCCAGTGACTGCATCTGGAGGCCATTACCTTCTGGCTGTCGGTTTTCATCTTAACATGTCTCTATGCAAGGTTCTCTCCTTTGAACTCGAAGTCAAGCAGCTGGCACAACAGGGCACCTGTAACTGCAACCCTCACTACTGTATTGATGCTGTGACAGTTCCAGCTACAATCAGCTTTGGCTCTCAGGAATCTGAGAAAGAGGCAAGGTGTCCATACAACCATGAATCCACCAATTTGATCCCACAAACCCTCTTTCCACAACTGTTTCTATTGGGCAAACCAAAGAGGAAAAACACCAGATGTCCTGGATCAAGCTCCTTCTTGTTCCCAAAAGAAGAACTGTGATAATGAAGCTGTAATTATGCATGTGTGGCTGCTTCTGGGGAGAAGTCTCCACTACTTCTAAGCAGACCTTGATCCCTGTCCATTTCAATATATGTGCCTGTCCCCAAATTGGTGTTTTCCTGCAGAAGCTTTCTGCACACTAGACTCCATTACTGCAGAGAGTGTTCCCTGCAATTGTCCTGTTAAACAAACCGCGCTCAGAGTCTCACCACAGCTGTGGTCGTAGATTCCTGGGACTAACCTGTTCCTCCAATCTGATGACAATAACTTCCTCCCTCTGCGCTCTGTGACATGCTGAGCAAACATAATCCGCTGGCATCTGCAACATAAGAAACCAAACTGAGACTTTAGGCTTCAACTCTTTTTCTTTCTTCTTTTCTTTTCTGCATCTTTCTATCAGCATCTCAACTTACCTTTACAGATCCTCTTTACCTGCTTTCTTTCCAAACCCAACCAAGGCATCTCCTTACAAAGAAGGAGCTCCTTGGTAGTTTCCAAGCTTCATTATCATCATCACTGGCTCAATGCCTTCCTGTAATCATCAGTGCAAAAGTTTCATGTGTGCCTGCCCCATCCTTTTGCTGATGAGCTTGTTCCAACAACACCCAAAAGGGAAACTATAGAATTGTTTTTCTATCTTCCCAACGCTCTTTGTCAAAATCTGAAGGCCATTCAACTCGCCATCCAAATATATTTTCCCATGGAAACAAGAGAGATTCTGTGGTCGGTGGAACCAGCAAATTAGCAGCCACCTCTTTGGCTCCTTTACAGGAGGAGCTTGCTCCTAGCAGCACAGGAAATGAGCAAGCGAGAAACCTTGTCTGATGGAATTGACAAGACCTCAAAGAACCAAAAGTCCAGATGTAAAAAGCCTGCAGAATTTCGAGAAACAGAACGCATATATTCCTGGACAAAGGAATGGAAATCCGAATGGAAACAGGCAGGTGTTGCTCTCCCAGTTATTTTTTTTCAATGAAGGAGACGAAGGTAGAAGAAACATGAAGTGGGAATAATGACCTGCTTGCCACTGCGAAACCCATGGCATTCAGCATGTTCCAATGCTCCACAGCGCTCACAAGCTATCATCGAGCCGCGGCTACGATTCTTGCCACACAGACAGTCCACCTTTTTCCCTTGCTTCATCTCAACAACTGAGCAGGGATGCTTCAACCCTCGTTCCCTTCCTCGTTTCCGACCAAGTGTTGCACTTGCCTGTTGCTGCTGCTGCTGCTCCCGCAGAAGAGCTTCAATACCCCCATGTTTCCGCCAGCTCTCAAAGGCCATGCTCCTCAGAAACATTACTGCACGATCAACCGCTTGATCCTCTGCTCCTGTCCTCAACCCTTCCTCATCCACAGACGATCCTTGTTGCTCATGGAATGACATAGCTCGCAACCGACCGTTCTCCAAGCGGCACAGCGCCACTGCATACCTGGGACCACTGAGCTGCTTCTGCCTCACACATACATAGGATCTGATGTTGATTTGGATGCTCCCCTGGGAATCAGTCTTACCAGGAAATGCTCCCAGCGACATGATTGTAGTTGCTCCTCCTCCTCCTTCCGTCCGACCAATCGTGGATCCAACTGTCGTTGATCCATCACTTCGTGCCACCACCTCCTCGAGTCCACCACCGGGCGGCTCGTTGAACAGAAACGTTCGAAACGCCGACAAACTATCCGTCGCCATTACAAACCGCAGCGTCTTGCTCTGCGCTTCTAGATCATCCCATCCCTTGCACTCGAACTTCCTGCTCCGTGTTACCTCCTCCCGTTGCTGCTGTTGTTTGCCATCCAACGGCCGACACTCCACCACAAACGCATACTTGCCACTACTTTCCGTCAATTTCTTCACCGATATCATCTCCACCGCCATAGGCAGCAGGACAGGAGAGCTTCCTGCCTTTCCGCCACTAGTCCGGAAACCCCTACAAGAGCTCCAGTGCTCCTCCTCCTCCTTCAACTAGTCTGCCTGCCAACAACCAACCATCAAACCCGTCCCAACTTCTTCTTCTTCTTCTTCTAAGCAAAACATGCTAGCATCACTCCACCACCCATCATCGCTTTCTTTCTTTTCTTTTTTTTTTCCTCTCTCTTTTCTCAACACACTACCGCATCATCATCTGCTGCTTTGTTCTTCTTGCTACCATGGAATAGGATCACAAACACATCACCAAAAACACCCCCTGCCATCATCTTGCATTTCCGATACCTTTAGATTCCCGCAAAGCCTTGTTTCCTTCCTGCTCTTTCCTGTCTGTACGTACCAACCTTAAGCTTCCAATCCGCGAAATTCTTTCCCTGTCGTACCTATCCAAATCCGCTGCTCCTCGTCGTGCTTCTCCTGCTCCTCCTGCTACTAATTGAAAACAAGGGCCTGCAGTGTCTCGCCGTTCTTCTGTCCTGTTCTCCTAAGATACGCAACGAGAAGAGCTGGAAAAAAAAATAATTCTGAAAGCACAGGCGATGGGTAGGTTTTTCTGCCGTTTTCTTATAGATGCAGAAGCGCGTCACTTGCTAAGTAGTACAAATCGCGGCGGCCATGGATGCGCGTTGTTGCCATGCAAGAGAGCAGAAACCGGAAGTGCTGATGCGCGCGACTTCTTCGCTTCTGCAAAAAAGAGTGTGAGCGCCTGTTGAACAACAGGCAGGCAGGCAGGCAGGAAGGAGCTGCTACAAACCCTAGCGTTTTTTTTAATTCCCCTACCCGCTGCCCGCAACGTACTACCGATTGTCTCATTCATCTTTTTCTTCGTCTTAGTCGTAGTTTTTCTGTCGCTTCCATCTTTTCGTCTATTTCTTCTTTTGTCTTACTCATTGACTTTTATCACATGCCAGGATCAGAACAGATCTTTACGAATCCCACTTTCAACGAATTCCTTCCTTTAAACATTAAAGAAATCTAGATCATATCGGTACCGATGGTTTTTGGTTACTTTAGTAGAAAAGAATTAATCACCTGCCCCTAGTTTTCTCTGCCCGTCCTCTGCCCATTTCTAACTTCTAGGAAAGCCATTATTATCCGGGCAGTCAAATTTCTGACGTGTCGCAGCATGAAACACTGATTTCTCTCTACCCGTCTTAGAATATCTCATGTCTGCCCATGATAGTTTCTGCCTAGACCAGTCTATCTACTACCGTACATACATACATACATACACGTATATACATAAGTACGTGTATACATGTACGTATAGCGTAGATAATATGTATTATATACCCTGGGGTCAAGGCTTTTTACCTTGCATCCTTGACCGATCTTCTTACCCTTTTTTTTGGTTCACTCTTTTTGCTAAGTAACTTTTGGGCTCGTAAAAATCCCAAACAAATCACCATGTTGAACGAAGCGATGTGGAATTGACTTGATGTGATTGGATGTGCGGATCAAGTAGCGAGTTGGATGTGAGACTTTGTTGAATTTGCGGACCAATCAAGAAACCTTTAACTCCTTTAATGATATCAACTTGCAAAAAAAGCCCGAGGCAAAAAAAATAAAATTGGATTTCATAAACTCAGCCTTTCTTCCCAATTAAAAAGAATTAGGTACAAATAAACAGTACAAATTAACTTATTATTAAACATGGATAATGAATATCAATATATTAACAAAAGGTATTTGGTGAATTATTTTTTTAAAGAAGCAAAATTTGTCGAATTTTTGGGACCAAATGAAAATTACATTGTTCCGTAGTCATTTGGACCAAAGGAGGAAAAAAAAAAAAAAACTACACTTTTGAATAATCTCTCCCTAATAGATATAGCTGATAAAACCAATTTGGCAAATTCTTGATTATTTTTTTTACAGGGTTTTTCTTCTAATTTGGCAACTTGGAATATGATCTGCACCTCCCATTTAAAATCTATGATATGGCAAATGAATTAGTTGGATATTTCTACAATTTTTTTTGCTATGCAAAATCAATTGCATAATTAATTATCTCTTTGGATTATGTTTTAAACGAACTAAAAATACTCAAAACTTCTTGCATAAATTCCTTTAGAGAAAACCAAAAATAAAATAAAAATAAATCTATGTTAGATCATGTTTGAGTGGTTGAAGATTTATTTATTTATTATTATTCTTTTTTTTTTTAATTGTCATTCTTGCATTCTAATAGATAACCCAATTCTAAAGACTTTTTAGATACTAAATGAGAAAAAAAAAGAAAGAGAAAAGATTTCTTCCTAGTGGTGGATTCAACACTTGATGTTAAGTCAGTGTTAAATGAAAATCTAGGTGGCATCCTAGGTGGCACCCAATGTTAAATGGGCCGTAGCTCATTGTTAAGTGTTAGCTTAACATAAAATTTTCATGGCAACTAAGTTTAAGTTCTAAATGGCTAGCATGGTGGTAGGGGACTCAACCTTAGAGTACCTAACACCAAGTGTGAATGCACCTTAGTTCAGGTGTGCTCCATATTAGTGAGGACTTATTTATCCTAGTTTAATTATGTTCTTAGTTCACGCTGTTGATTTTCTTATTAGCCATTTAATCAAGGAAACCATGCAAAGTATTTGCCTGGCATTTTAGTAAGATTATTTTCTTACTTCTAGACACTAAAGGTGCATTCACACTTGGTGTTATGTACGCTAGTGTTGGGTTCCATAACACCATGCTAGTCATTTAGGACTTACACCTACTTACCATGAACATCTTCCGGTAAGTTAGCATTCACTTAACATTAAGCTATCACTCATTTAACATTGGGTGCCACTTAGGATGCCACCTAGACTTTCATTTGACACTGACTTAAACATCAAGTGTGAATGCACCATAATTGTTTGATTTGTGTGCTAAGTGATTTTTACGAACCAATCTCTGCACCCCCACCCCCCCCCCCCCCCACAAACAAACCAAATTTTTATTTTTCTTTTGTGGTTTTGTTTTTTTTTATGTATTTTTTTTTTGTTTTTTTTTACTTTTTTCTTTTTTTTATCTTTTTTTTTTTTTTTTT
>Ga0116227_10012175_pt1 | contig 14132 bp, 11 predicted proteins | sample S1TSphgellanicum_FD_89693 | JGI IMG/M metagenome (GOLD analysis project Ga0116227, IMG submission 89693) | Host-associated microbial communities from peat moss isolated from Minnesota, USA - S1T2_Fb - Sphagnum magellanicum MG | ecosystem: Host-associated > Plants > Peat moss > Unclassified... | reverse complement strand
GTGACTATACGATCGAGCCCGGATCCGTCATTGACGTGCGGGCTGATCGCAGGACGATTGGCTTTTGCTCAATCATCCACCTGCGCTCCCGCACGCGGCAACTCTTTCGCCGCACCTGGGACCACATCCGCAATGATGGCACCGATGTTGCCACCCTGTGTTTCGTAAAGCGTGGCCGCGTTTCGATTTCACACCAGCTGGGTACCAGCGTGGCGAATGCGGGTGATTTCGTGATCACCAAGTCGATCACGCCGTTCTCGGTGGATAGCCAGCCCGGTGAGGATGGTGTCTCCGAGCTTCTGCACCTGACCGTGCCCATGCACATGCTGCGGCGCATCCTGCGTGAAGACGTCAAGGTGGGTTTTTGCGTGCCTGCCGGTGGCCGCAAGTTCGCCCTGGCTGAACGCATCCTCTCGGATCTTTTTGAAGACCAGGACGAGATCAACGGCCAGGTTGCGGAGCAACTGATTGAATCCGCGCTATCGGTCCTGGTGGATGCCATCAAGGATTGCGGCGCCAGCGCGCCAGAGCGCCAGGGCCTGGCCGACAAGCGTTTGCAGGATGTGCTGCGTTTTGTCGAAACGCATCTGTCGGATCCCAAGCTCAGTGTGACGCATGTGGCCGAGGGATGTGGCATTTCGCCACGCTACCTGTCGTTGCTGCTCAAGCGCCATGGCTCGCCGTTCTCCACGCTGATCTGGAACAAGCGCCTGGAGATGGCAGGGCAGTGGCTGTCGACTTCAGCGCATGACAAATCGACCATCAGCGAAATTGCCTATCGCATCGGATTCAAGAATCCAGCCCACTTCAGCCGCATGTTCAAGCGCGAGTTCAAGGTCAGTCCGCGCAAGTACCGCGCTGACGCAGGCATTGAACAGCCACAGTCAGTGGTTGTCGACGGTGGCAAGTCGCGGCACTGATGCGCTAGTGTGCAGCCGAAATTTTTGAAACAGCAGATTGATTCAGGAGTATGCAGATGATTGGCGCAGGCGATGGGAAGTGCCCTTTCGAGTTCAATTTTGACCCCGTTACTTTCAAGGTTGGCGATACCGTGAGCTATCGCGTTCCCAAGCTGGGAGATTTTCCGTTCACCGCGCAGATTGTCGCTGTGCATGCGGATTACATCGAGATCGTGGATCCGGGTGAACCCGGCAAGCACCTGAAGGCGACGCGTGCCAGCCGTCCGGTGGTCAGCGACGAACAGGCGCTCGCGTAAGCAATTGCTTCAGGTAGAAACAGAAAAGGCGCCACCAAGGCGCCTTTTCTGTTTGCGGTACTGCTTGGTCAGGATGCGCGGATGCCGATGGCCTTGGTCTCAAGGAATTCTTCGATGCCTTCACGGCCCCACTCGCGGCCCATGCCGCTCTGCTTGTATCCGCCGAAGGGCAGGTCGCCGGTGATGCTGACGCCGCCGTTGACGCTCAGCGCGCCAGCGCGGATCGCGCGGCATACCCGCACGGCGCTTTCGGTTGGGCCAAACACCGCGCCGCCGAGGCCGTAAACGCTGTCATTGGCGATGCGGATCGCATCGGCTTCGTCTTCATAGGGGATCACGACGAGCACCGGCCCAAAGATTTCCTCCTGCGCGATGCGCATGTCATTGCGCACATCGACGAAGCAGGTGGGTTCAATGAAGAAGCCGCCGCCCTTGTCAGGACGTGACTTGCCGCCTGCGAGCAGGCGAGCGCCCTCCTTCTGGCCAATCTCGATGTAACCCATTACGCGATCGAGCTGACGCTTCGAAATCACCGGGCCCATGATGCAGGTCGGTTCATCAAACAGGCCCCATTTGGTCGAGAAGCCGGCGTAGGCCATTTCGAGTGCCTTCACGGCTTCCTCGTAGCGGCTCTTCGGCACCAGCAGGCGCGTCGGGTAGGCGCAGCCCTGGCCTGCGTGGAAGACCACCATTGAACCCATGACCGTCATCGGGAAGTTCGGTGCGTCTTCAAGCACGATGAATGCTGACTTGCCGCCGAGCTCAAGGAACACGCGCTTCAGTGTCGAGGCGCCGTTCTGCATGATCAGCTTGCCCACGGCGGTGGAGCCGGTGAAGGAGATCAGGTCTACGCGCGGATCAGTCGTCAGCATCTCGCCAGCCATCGCGGCGTGGCCAGAGGTGATGACGTTGAACACGCCAGGAGGGAAGCCGGCCTCCTCGGCAAGCTCACCCATGACCGAGCCCATCATCGGCGTGTCCGGTGCCGGCTTGAGGACGACGGTGCAACCGGCGAGCAGGGCGGCGACCACCTTGCCGACGTTGACGTAGAGCGGAACGTTCCAGGGCGTGATGGCGCCGACGACGCCGACCGCTTCATGGATGACGAGGCGCTTGGTGTCGTAGCCATTTTCGTTGCGCAGGCCTAGGTCTTCTTCCCAGTGCACCTGGTCGAAACATTCGATCAGGCGATCGGCGCCGGTCAATGCGCCGTCGATCTGCGCGCGGAAGGCCGCACCGATGGCGGAGCCTGCTTCATGGCGCGCGATCTGCACGAGCTTGTCACGGTTGGCGTAGAGCAGGTCGCTATACTTCTTCATCAGCTCATAACGCTTTGCACGATTGGTCGACCAGTCGGTGGTATCGAAGGCGCGGCGGGCAGCGGCGATGGCGTCGTTGACATCCGCTGCTGATGCATCGGCAGACTGGCCAATCACTTCACCTGTCCACGGACCGATGTTGTCGTAGGTTTTACCGCCCGCCGCGCTACGCAGCTTGCCGTCAATGTAGAGCTTGCCTTCTGGGAACATCGCCATCTTATTCTCCTCGGAAAATCAGTTAATTCTTTTCGGTTAATTCTTTATGGATGCCGGATTGCTTGCATGGATTGCATGCTTGGCCGCCACATGTCCCCAGGTGAACGAGGGGCCGATGCTGCCGCCAGGGCCGGGTTCAACGCGGCCCATGACGGATGCGGTGGAGGTGCCCGTTGCGTAGAGGCCTTCGATCACCGAGCCATCATTGCGCAGCACGCGCGCATGCGTATCGGTGAGCAGGCCGCCATAGGTGCCGACATCGCCTGGCAGCAACTGCACTGCGAAGAAGGGGCCCTGCTCGATGGTGCCCAGCGTGTTGGACCCGGTAGCTAGCGGGTCACCGGTCCAACGGTCATAGGGGTGGTCACCGCGTTGGAAATCTTCATCGCGACCCTTGCGGACAAAACCATTGAAGCGCTCGACACTGCTCTTGAGGGTTGCGGCATTTATGTCGCAGCTCGCGGCCAGCGCTTCAATCGTGTCACCACGGCGCAGAAAATTCGTTTCCGTCCAGGCCTTGGGTTTCTTGGCGCCGGGCATGGTGCCGGCGAGCATGTATTTATTGATGTACTGGCTGTCAAAAATCATCCAGCTTGGCGACGCTGGCGCAAGCCTGTTGCGCTCCAGCATGCGCTGGCTGAACTCGGCGTGGGAGCAGGCTTCTCCTGCGTAACGCACGCCGGTCTGGTCGACGACAATTGCATGCGGCTTGCAGATGTCGTTCTGCATGCTGGGTTTGACCGCCAGTGTCTGGCTGCCAGGAGACAGCGAGATCTGCATGCCGATGCGCTCGGCCATCTGTGCCGTGGCGGCGCCAATGCGCTGGCCCTCTTCAATCATTTCGCCGGTATCGGCATCGATGGTGCTGGACCAGTCTGCCGAGGTGCCGGGAATGTATTGATCCAGCATGCGCTGGTTGCGTGCAAAGCCACCGGCATTGATCAGCACACCGAGGCGCGCGTTGATGGTTTTTCCATCTGCAACGACGCCGGTAACACGCCCGTTGCTGACGGCAAGCTGCGAGACGGGCGCATGCAGGCGGATGTCGGCGCCAGCCTTGAGGGCTGCATGCAGCATCTGGCCTTGCAGCGCCTGTCCAGCGGTTGCGCGCTGCCTGCCGCTGAGTTTGTCGGCAATGACGCGACCCATGATGCGGGCGAGTGTCTTCCTGGCAGCGCCACTGCGCTTGATCAGTGGCAATTGCATCGCCTCATCAAGATTCGCAGGAAGAGGCAGGAAGCCGGGGCGCAGCTTTGCCTTCCACCCGCCGAGTTGCTTGATATTGAATAGTTGTGAAACCACTGCGCGGCCCGGCACGGATGCGCCCGGTACATCGTAGTAGTCCGGCCAGGAAGGAATGCGACGAAGCTGGATGCCCTGTTCAACTAGGAAGTCGATCATCTTCGTAGCCTGCTCAACGTAGGCTTGGCGGCGTTCACGGCTCGCACCGGGGGTATCCGGACTGTTACCGACGACGGCATCGAGATAGGCGTTCGCTTTCTCGGCGCTGTCTTCGACGCCTTCGCTTTTCATGAAGCGGTTGTTCGGAATCCACATCACGCCGCCTGAGGCCGCGGTGGTGCCGCCGACGAGATTGCTCTTTTCAAGAATCAGGACGCTCTTGCCGGCAGCGCGCATCTGCAAGGCGGCGCACATGGAGCCGCCGCCGCTCCCGATCACGATAAAGTCGAAAGTCTCGCTCATGGGTCAACCGGTTTTGCGGGCAGCGAGCGACATGTGGATCGCGTGCAGATCAGGTGGCATGTCAATCAGTGCGCGGAAGGCGTTGGTGACCGAGGCGAATTGCGAAATCGGGCGTTCGCGAAGATTGACGCCGGCCTCCATCGCGGCCTTGCCGAAGCGCATCCGTGCTTCCGGGGAAACATCCCAGGTCTTGCCTTCTTCAAACATCTGACCGGCGCGCACGCTGGTCACGCGGATGCCATTGGGTTCCAGTTCGTGGTGCAGGCCTTCAGTAAAGCGTTCCAATCCTGCCTTGGAAGTCTGGTACGCCACGAGGTGAGGGAAGCGCATGCCGACGGATTCGCTGCTCACGTTGATGATGTGTCCGCCAGTGCCCATCAGCGGAATTGCCGAGCGTGAGCAAAGCATCGCGCCCGTCAGATTGGTGTTGATGGTGTTCACGATCTGATCGTCGGTGGCTTCGGCAATCAGGAAAGGTTCAAACACCGCGGCGTTGTTGACCAGCACATCGATGCGCGGATGCTTCTTCGCGATCTGCTCGAAGGCGGCGCGTACCGATTGAGGGGAAGACACATCACAACCCACGGCCATGGCCCTGGCGCCGATCTCGGCCGCAGCGGCCTCGACTTTCGACAGGGTGCGCCCCAGCAGGGCGACGGAATCGCCTTCGCTGGCGAATCTCCGCGCAAGTGCGCGGCCAAGACCGACGCCTGCACCAGTGATCACGATGACTTTTGACAAGGTCTGCTCCGGTTATTTTTATGATTGGCCCTTGCCCGGATACACGGAAAGATCTCCGGCATAGGCAATGCCCTTGTTCCAGAAGCGCGTGCCGCTGACTTTCCTGAAGTAATGAACCGTGCGCGCGGTGGATGCCGCGGTTGAGCGCGGCAGCATGGCGATGCCGCTGGGGCTGGCGCCGCGTGCACGTGCGCTGAAGTCCTTCAGCGTGAACAGCAGGTCGTCGGTTTGCTGTGCGCACAGCACGAACTGGTCGCCCGGGCAGTAATGGCCCGGATCAATCTGTATCTTCGACAGCTCACCACGCTTCATCGCGACATGGCCAGGGACGTTGATCACCTCGACGCTGTGGATGTTCTCGTACCAGGTTTCATATTCGTCCTTGCGGCCCGGCACGTAGTTGGCAAGGATGATGCTGATGCCGGACAGCGGCTCCGACATCTGGCGATTCGGGCTGTTCTTCCAGTCCGCGAACATGCGGTAGCTGTAGAGACGCTCGGTTTCATCGTCGATGATCAATCCCGCCTTGCGCGCATCCGCAATCAGTGGTCCCAGCGCGGGAATATCGACGGCCGGGCTCAGTGACTCGAATTCATACAGGCTCACGTAGCGCCAGGGCTGCGGGATGTCCGGCATGATCTGCTGCGCGGTCACTTCATAACGCTCTGCGGCCTTGTAGACCTTAAGGTTGGCGAGCGCGTTGCGGTGAGGGCCATCAAACCACGCCGCATATTCCGCTTCGCGACCCGCCGGAACGTTATGCAGATGAATTGTTGTGTAGTGCGACATGCTGTGTCCGCTGATGTCTTTGATGCAGGGAATCGGTATCAGTTTATAATCATCAACGTTGTCTATTAAGTCAAGGCATCCAGCCGTCACTGGTCGGCAGCAGACAAGACCGTTGCCGATCCAGACATGTTGATGATTCGAGGATGAATAGATGTCGTTGAATCCAGTCGATTCCGTTCCCGGATTTCGCCGGCGCTTCCGCATTACGCCAAAGCCGGGTTGCGTGCTCAGCGAAGTCGAAGATGACTATCACTGCATGAGCGTCGCCATTGATCACGACGGCGTTGTTGCAACGCACATCCACGCGGACTTGAGGCGCGCGCCGTGGACGACCTGTCCCGGCGCTCCCGCGCAGGTGGAACAAACCTTTGCTGGTGTTGCATTGCAGGCCTTTGCCAAACGCGGGGACAAGAAGGCCAATTGCACGCATCTCTACGACCTTGCCCTGCTCGCCGCGCAGCATGCTCTTGATCAGGAAGTGCTGGTCTACGACATCCTGGTTTCCGATCCGGTCGAAGGACGGCGCGTTGCCGAGTTGCGGCGCAATGGCGTCGTCATCCTTGGCTGGAAAGAGCAGGGTGGCAATATCACGGAGCCAGCCGAGTTGTCCGGGTTGACGGTGTGGACGCTGAACCCCTGGATCGAAAGTCTTTCGCCTGAGATGCAGGAGGCCGCGCGCGTACTGCGCTGGTGCGCAGTGCTCGCGCATGGACGAATGATTCCGATCGAGAAGCAGTCGGATGCCAGCCGCATGCCCGCCAACTGCTATACGTTCCAGCCTGCGCGCGCGGCGATGGCGCAGCGCATCGTGGATATCCGCGATTTCAGTACGGGCGCTGCCAGGCCTTTGGCGTAAACCGTTTCAGTCGAGAAAGCTGACACCGGTGAGCTGCTCTGCCAGCGTCCACAGCCGGGCCGCTGTGGAAGGATCACGCAAGGCTGTGGCAATACGGGCAGGGACTGGCGGCCCCTTGATTTCGAGGAAACCGCCGGGGCCGAAGTAGCTGCCGCCCGAGACTTCCGGCTGGGTTGCCGCCAGCAGGGTGGGTGCGGCCGCCTGTTCCGGCGAATTAAGGATTGCGACCTCGACCCATGCCTGGAATTTCTGCTTCAGCGGAGAGGCATTTTCACGCAGGGCCGCGCCGATATTGGTGCCCGACATCCCCGGATGGGCGCCGACGCTGATGGCGTTGATGCCAGCGCGCTCGAATCGCCGTTGCAACTCCTGCATGAACATCACATTGCAGAACTTGCTCTGCGCATAGGCCTTCCATGGAGAGTATTGGCGGTTGTTGAAATTCGGATCATCGAAATCGATCTTGCCGAAAAGATGGGCGTGGCTGCCGACGTGGGCAACGCGACTGTTCGGTGTCGCGCGGATCCGTTCGATCAACAGGCCGGTGAGCGCGAAATGCCCGAGGAAGTTGGCGGCGAGTTGGGATTCAAAGCCGTCTTTGGTTCTTTCCATCGGTGCCAGCGCAATGCCGGCGTTGTTGCAGAGGATGTCGAGTCGCTGGTGCTTCGACAGGAACTCACTTGCCGCGTTGCGCACTGAGGCTTGATCGCTGAGGTCCATCTGCAGGATCTCGAACTGGCCATAGGGTGTCGCCTTCCGCAGGTCTGTCAGGGCCGCCTGCGCACGTTGCATCGAGCGGCAGGCCATCACGACATCAGCGCCGGCGCGTGCGAGGTGCAGGCAGGTCCAGTAGCCGATACCGCTGTTGCCGCCGGTGACGAGCGCCACTTTTCCGCGCAGGTCGGGAATGTCGTTACTGGTCCAGGTCACAAGGAGATTCCGATCAATTTCAGGTCTGCAATACGATCCCACGCGCCTGTACTTCAGTCAACAACACTGTTGACTTATAATGGCTGCGCATTTAGCTTAGGCGGATAGGCGGGACTCGCCGAATGGGCCGTTGCGCCGGGTCTCCATGGATCCGATTTTACGCACGGCCCACCCTAAATCACTCCAAGGTCCACCATGTCTGCATCTGCACAAGCCCAGCAAACACTTTCAACCATTCCACATTGGGTTGGCGGCAAGGCCGTCGCCGGCGCGCTGGCACGTGTGGGTGATGTGTATAACCCCAGCACGGGCGCGGTGTCGGCGCGCGTGCCTTATGCCTCGCGCCAGGAGCTGGATGACTGCGTTGCCAATGCAAAAGCAGCGCTGCCGGCCTGGGCAGCGACCCCGCCGCTGCGGCGCGCGCGCGTCATGTTCAAGTTCCGTCAGTTGCTGGAAGCAGCAACCGATGATCTGGCTGCCATCATTTCCAGCGAGCATGGCAAGACGCTGGCTGATGCTCGCGGTGAAGTCATCCGCGGCCTCGAAGTGGTTGAGTTTGCCTGCGGCATTCCCGATCTGCTGAAAGGGGAGCACAGCGAAAACGTCGGCACCGGTGTCGATGCCTTCAGCCTGCGCCAGCCTTTGGGCGTGGTTGCCGGCATCACGCCGTTCAATTTCCCGGTCATGGTGCCACTGTGGATGATTCCGGTGGCGCTGGCCTGCGGCAATACGTTTGTCCTCAAGCCTTCGGAGCGTGATCCCTCGGCCTCGGTCCTGCTGGCGAAGCTGCTGAAGGAGGCGGGCTTGCCGGATGGCGTGTTCAACGTGATTCACGGTGATCGTGAAGCGGTCGATGGCCTGCTCCAGCACCCGGACATTTCCGCAGTGAGTTTTGTCGGCTCAACGCCGGTGGCCCGCCATGTCCATCGCGAAGGCACGATGAATGGCAAGCGCGTGCAGGCACTGGGCGGCGCCAAGAACCACATGGTGATCATGCCGGATGCCGATATCGACGATGCCGTCGAAGCGCTGCTCGGCGCAGCCTTCGGTTCTGCCGGCGAACGCTGCATGGCGATTTCGATTGCACTGGCGGTTGGCGACGAATGCGCCGATCAGTTGATCGCCAGGCTTTCGCCCAGGGTTAAAGCCCTGAAGGTGGGCCTGCCGACCGACAACGCCACCGAAATGGGTCCGCTGATCACCAGTGAGCATCGCTCGCGCGTCTGCGATTACATCGATTCCGGCGTCAGTGAGGGCGCCAAGCTGTTGCTGGATGGTCGTCCCGATTACGTCGGCAAGCCGGGTGGTTTTTTCCTCGGTGGTTCGCTGTTCGACAAGGTCAGCACCGAGATGAAGATCTACAAGGAAGAAATCTTCGGGCCGGTGCTCGGCATCATGCGCGTTGCGGATCTGGAATCCGCGATCAAGCTGATCAATGCACATCCGTTTGCCAACGGTACGGCGATCTTCACCCGCAGCGGTAATGCGGCGCGTACCTTCACCTCCGGCATTGAAGTCGGCATGGTCGGCGTCAACGTGCCGTTGCCGGTGCCGATGGCCTTCCACAGCTTTGGTGGCTGGCGTAACTCGCTGTTCGGCGACCATCACATCTACGGTCGCGAAGGTGTGCGCTTCTACACGCGCCAGAAGGCCGTGACCCAGCGTTGGCCGAAGGATGCCAGCGGTCGCGCCGAATTCTCGATGCCGACGATGAAGTAATTTTCCGGACGGCGCTTGCATACATGGCAAGCGCCGCTTGAGTGATGTTCCCTATCAGCTTGCTTGCAGTACGCTACACCTGCTTCCAGGAGATTTGATGAATGCAAGGTGTTGAGCGTCTAACATTTCAGGTGTCCGGCCTCGAGCTGGTGGCTGATGCAGCGGGTCCGGCCAACGCGCCGCGCGTACTCTTCCTGCATGGCAGTGGACAGTCCCGTCAAAGCTGGCGCCGTGCCTTGAAGGAAACGGCCAAGCGAGGCCTGCGCGGCATCGCACTCGATCTGCGGGGCCATGGTGACAGCGGTTGGGCGAAGGACAGCGATTACGCTCTCAAGAGCTTTGCCGCCGATGTGCGTCAGGTCGTCGATCAGTTGGGCGGCGATGTGGTGCTGGTGGGTGCTTCACTGGGCGGGCTGGCCAGCATGCTGGCCCTCGCTGAATCGTCCGAATCCGTGCGCGCGCTGGTGCTGGTGGATATCACGCATCGCGTTGAAGAAAGCGGCGCCAGGGAAGTGGTGGCCTTCATGGAGAGTGCGCCAGACGGTTTCGCTTCGCTCGATGAAGCGGCCGATGCGGTGTCGGCCTACCTGCCGCATCGCGAGCGCCCCAAGGACACCAAGGGGCTGGAACGCAACCTGCGCTTGCGCAACGGGCGTTACCACTGGCACTGGGATCCGGCGATTCTGCAAATGGGCCGTGATGCGGACTTCAAGCCCAAGCGCGCCAGCATCCTGGAGGAATCCGCGAAAGTCCTCACCGTTCCCACGCTGCTGATCCGCGGTGGTCGCAGTGAAATTGTCAGCAAGCAGTCGGTGAGTGAATTCCTGCAACTGGTTCCGCATGCAGAGTTCATTGACATCGCCGATGCGCACCACATGGTGGCGGGCGATGCCAACGACGCCTTCAATGATGGCGTGCTTTCCTTCATTGACCGGCAGATCAGCTCCGGCGTGATTGGCGGTCAGGGTGCCGTCGGCGTATCGCAGAAGGCCGACACGCGTGTCGACTGAGGCGAAGGGTCGGAAGTGGGCGGCCTTCGAGCCGCTCAGTGAGCCGACTTTTCGCAGGATCTGGTCTGCCAGCCTGCTGTCCAATTTCGGGCAACTGATTCTGGGTGTTGGTGCGGCCTGGGAGATGACCCGGCTGACGACTTCGCCAGGCATGGTGGCTTCGGTGCAGACGGCATTGATGTTGCCGCTGATGCTGGTGGCAGTGCCTGCTGGCGCTGTTGCAGACATGTTCGATCGCCGCAAGATCGCGCTGGCCGGACTCGGTTTCGCCACCGTGTGCGCAGCGATGCTGACCACGCTGGCGGCGCTTGGCTTGACCACGCCCTGGATCCTGCTGATTTTCTGTTCGCTGATTGGCGCCGGCGTGGCGCTCTATGGGCCTGCCTGGCAGGCCTCGGTGATTGAGCAGGTCAGGGCCGAGCAATTGCCTGCGGCGGTTGCGCTCGCTTCAGTGAGTTACAACCTCGCGCGGAGTTTCGGCCCTGCGCTTGGTGGCATGATCGTGATGGCGTTAGGGGCGAGGGCGGCCTTTGGCATCAACGCCCTGTTCTATCTGCCATTGCTGGCGGCTTTCTTCATGTGGCAACGTGTTCATGTGCCGCCACGCCTGCCGCCGGAGCAGATGCACCGCGCCATCGTTTCGGGTGCACGCTATGCGCGGCACTCGCCATCGATTCGCAATGTGATGATTCGTGCGTTCGCGACAGGTCTGGCGGGGGCCTCGACGGCGGCGCTGATGCCCTTGATTGCCCGCGACTGGCTCGGTGGCAACGCCAGCGTGTATGGCCTGTTGCTGGGAGCGAGTGGCGTGGGTGCTGTGGTTGGTGCGTTCGCCGTGGCGACGGTGCGCGAGCGATTGAAGGCTGAACACGCCGTCAGTCTCTGTACCGCGGTGACCGGCGTAATGATCCTGTGCATCAGCTTCGGCCCTGGCCTGGTGTTGACCTGCGCACTGTTGTTGATTGCAGGCGCGGCTTACATGCTGCTGGTGACCTTGCTGAGTGTTGGCGTGCAGCTGTCGAGTCCGAGGTGGGTCGCCGCTCGTGCCCTGTCCTGGTTTCAATCCGCGTTGACGGGTGGTATCGCCTTCGGTGCGTGGCTGTGGGGACATGTCACCGCGGAGTCAGGTCTGAGTGTGGCGCTGATGGCTTCCGGTATCACCTTGCTGCTGACGCCGCTGATTGGATTTCTCTTCCCGATGCCGCGCATTTCCAGGGAAGACGTCGAGTCGGTCGAGCTGGCCAATGAGCCCGAGGTCGCGCTGCAAATCACCGCTCGCAGCGGCCCTGTCGTCATCGAGATCGATTACCGCGTCGACTCGGCCCGTGCCCGGCAGTTCTACGACCTGATGTTGAAGGTGCAACGCGCGCGCCTGCGCAATGGTGCCTACGAGTGGTCAATCTCCCGCGACATCGCCAGCCCCGAGCTGTGGACCGAGCGCTATCACTGTCCGACCTGGGGCGATTACCTGCGCCAGCGCACGCGCTATACGCAGGGCGACCAGGAGTTGCAGGCGAGGGTCAACGAGTTTCACCTGGGCTTTGACTCCGCGGCTTCAGGCGTGCGCGTGCGCAGGCGGCTGGAGCGGCCGTTTGGCTCGGTCCGCTGGCGTGCCGATTCGCCGGATGGCAGCGACGAGTCGATCCCCATCCTGCCGAATTGACGCCCGTTTTTATAATAAACAACACTGTCGACTAAGAGTGACAGGCGCGGTTATACTCGATTGAAATTCGCGGGTATGCATTGGGCTTGCAGGAGAGCAACATGGGTGAGGCATTTATCATTGACGCGGTTCGAACGCCGCGTGGAAGTGGCAAGCCCGGCAAGGGCGCGCTGGTCAATCTGCATCCGCAGCACCTGGCGGCGACGGTGCTCAAGGCCTTGCAGCAACGTAACAACCTCAAGACCGAAGACATCGACGATGTCATTTGGGGAACCAGCGCGCAGAAGGGCATGCAGGGCGGTGACATGGGCCGCATGGCGGCGCTGGATGCCGGGTTCGATGTTCGTGTCAGCGGCGTTACCCTGGATCGCTTCTGCGGCAGCGGCATCACCGCTGCAAGCATGGCAGCAGCGCAGATTCGCTCCGGCATGGAGGATCTGGTCATTGCTGGTGGCACCGAGATGATGTCGTTGATCACGACGATCTCGCAGCAGGAAAGAGCGGCCGGCCTGAAGTCGCTGATGATGGGCTCGGGCAATGAGCGCCTTCAGCAGAAACATCCGCAGTCGCATCAGGGCGTGTGCGCTGATGCGATTGCGTCGATGGAAGGCATTACCCGTGAGGCGCTCGATGCCTATTCGCTCGAAAGCCAGCGGCGCGCGGGTGTTGCGATCAAGGAAGGCCGCTTCGACAGGTCCATCGTTCCGGTGGTGGATGACGCCGGCAATGTGATTCTCGCCAAGGACGAATATCCGCGCCCGCAGACCACGGCGGCAGATCTGGCCGGACTCAAGCCCAGCTTTGACCAGATTGCCGACATGCCGATGGATGCCAATGGCACGACCTTCAGGAAACTGATCAACCGCCGCTATCCTGATCTTAAGATCGAGCATTTCCATCACGCCGGCAGTTCCTCTGGTGTTGTCGATGGGGCTGCAGCGCTGTTGATGGCCTCAGGGGAGTATGTGCGCGAGCGCGGTCTCAAGCCGCGCGCGCGTGTGATTGCCACCGCCAATGTTGGCGATGATCCAACGTTGATGCTGAATGCGCCTGGCCCTGCGGCCCGCAAGGTGTTGGCGAAGGCGGGGCTCTCGATCCAGGACATCGACCTGTGGGAAATCAATGAGGCCTTTGCAGTCGTGGTTGAAAAGTTCATCCGTGACCTCGGTCTTGACCGCGACAAGGTCAACGTCAACGGCGGCGCCATTGCCCTGGGTCATCCCATCGGCGCAACCGGCGCGGTCTTGATCGGCACCGTTCTGGATGAGTTGGAACGCCGTGGCCTCAAGCGTGGGCTGATCACGATGTGCGCTGCAGGTGGCATGGCTCCTGCGATCATCATCGAGCGCGTGTGAGGCGAGAATCATTCTGTTGGAGTTGATGCGGTGACTGAAAAAACAATGACGATGCTGCCATGGCCTGCCGATGACCTGTCTGTGTATGGGCCGGTCACATCTGCGCCGGTAGGGCGTACGCAGCAATATGTCTCGCGTGCCATGTACCGGAACTGGTCTTTGATCCCGCATGTCACGCATAACGATGACGCCGACATCACTGCATTCGAGAGTCGCCGCAAGGAATGGAATGCAACTCATCCCGATCAGAAGCGCTCGCTGTTGTCGGCGCTGGTCAAGGCCTCTGTTGCGGCCTTGCAGCAGTACCCGAGATTCAACAGCTCGCTGAGCGCGGACGGCGCGACGCTGGTGACCAAGCAGTACTTCCATATCGGCATTGCGGTTGATGTGCCGAATGGCCTGCTGGTGCCGGTGGTGCGTGACTGCGACAGGCAATCGATTGACGAGGTGGGGGCGCACATCGCCGCCATTTCCGAGAAGGCGCGGACCAAGGGCTTGGCGCTGGCCGAGATGTCGGGCGGTTGCTTCACCCTGTCTTCGCTGGGGCATATTGGCGGGACTTCGTTCAGCCCGATCATCAATGCGCCGGAGGTGGCCATCCTCGGGGTTTGCCG
>Ga0116227_10012173_pt1 | contig 14133 bp, 15 predicted proteins | sample S1TSphgellanicum_FD_89693 | JGI IMG/M metagenome (GOLD analysis project Ga0116227, IMG submission 89693) | Host-associated microbial communities from peat moss isolated from Minnesota, USA - S1T2_Fb - Sphagnum magellanicum MG | ecosystem: Host-associated > Plants > Peat moss > Unclassified... | reverse complement strand
TCCGGAGCCCGGAGTAAATCCGGTTGGGCGAGGATGAAGAGGGTCGGATCGGAGGAGGGGGCATAGCGCCGCCGCAGAGGCTCCAGAGGCGGCGTTTGGCGGGGGAATCGCTAGTCCTGGCTCTGTTTTGAACGAAAACGGCGCCTAGAGCGTCCTGGTGCGTCCTGCGCCGCGACTTTGGGGCCGGAAATTACGGTTTAGGCTGTTTCGTCGTTTGAGCCCCAGGTCAACCGCCGGAAGATCGGCTCTCTACCCTCCGCGAGGAGCTTCGCCGGCGGCGATCGGCGGCAGGTCAAAGAGCGCCCGATCGTCATCCCGCGTGAGGTGCGCGTCGAGCCAGGCCTGCAGGGTGTCGTGGTCGAGCTCGTCCCGATCGACGCGGGCGAGCACGGTCGCGCCGATCAAGATTTTCCGGCGCGTGTCGTCCTGGCGGGCGCGGCGTGAGGCCAAGGCGCGCGCCCGGGCTTCGATGCGTTGCTGCTTCGATTTGAGTTGTTTCAGTTTGAGCTCGAGCTCGTTGATGCGTTGGTCGAGTTTGGGGATGGCGTGCCTCCGTTGATGGTCGTCCAGGTTTCATGGCAGCGCCGCGATCGGCGCGCGCGCTGTGGCACCGGTGGCGGCCGCTGAGGTACTTAGCCGACCTTAGCATGCGGTTGGGGTCGCCGGGAGCGGTGTGCGGGCGGCGCGCCAATCGGTGGCCGTACGGTTTGCCGGTGGCATCGCACGAAGACCGCGCGCGGGCGCTTGTACTCGGCGCGAGGTCGGCGTACGATCTGCGCTGCGGTTCTAAGGGCGCACTTACGAGTCGCTACGCGACTCTCCAGTGCGCGGCGGCTCGCCAGCGCTCTGCTCGTCGGTCGTTAGGGTGATTAGGACGCCCGGAAAGCAGCGGCTCGGTAACGCGAAGCCAATGGATGCCAGGGCGACGCTTCGGCGCTCCGATCGCGGGTTGATTATTCGAACGGTTTTGCACAGGCCCAAGGTGGCTCCTCGATGGCGATCTATCACTTGAGCATGAAGCCGGTGTCGCGCTCGCAGGGTCGCAGCTCGACCGCCTCGGCCGCGTACCGGGCGGGGGAGAAGATCGAGGATCTGCGCACCGGGGAGGTGTGGGATTTCACCCGCCGGCGCGGGGTCGAGCACACCGAGATCGTGACGCCGGCGGCGGCCGGGGAGGGCGCTTCTTGGGCGCTCGATCGGCAGTCCTTGTGGAATGCGGCGGAGTCGGCCGAGAACCGGAAAGATGCGCGCACGGCACGTGAGTACGAGCTCGCGCTGCCGCATGAATTCTCGCGGGAGCAGCAGATCGAACTGGTGCGGCGCTTCTCGCGGGCGCTCGCGGATCAGTACGGGGTGGCGGTGGATTTCGCGATTCATCTGCCGCACTGGCATGGCGATGAGCGCAATGTCCATGCGCACGTGATGGCGACGACCCGCGCGATCGCGGGTTCGGGGTTGGGTGCTAAGTCCGACATGGAATTGTCGGATACGACGCTCGCCAAGCGAGGTTTGGGATCCCCTAAACAGCAGCTCACCGCGATCCGCGGGTTCTGGGCGGATCTGCAGAATGAAAAATTCCGTGAGCTCGGGCTCGACATCCGGGTCGATCACCGGAGCTTAAAAGCCCAGGGCATCGAGCGGGAGCCGACGACGCATTTGGGGCCGGCGGTGAGCGGGATGCACCGGCGCGGAATGGACACTCAAGTCGGGCGGCGTATCGCCCAAGAGCAGCGGCGGGCGGCGCAGCTTCGCATTGACCGGCTCGCCCAGATCCGCCAGCTCGAGCGGGAAGGTGCCCAGCTCGGGCGAACCATTGTGGATGTGTCCGGAGATCTGGCGGCGGCGCAGCGGGACGTGGTGGTGCATCGGCCGTCGGTGAATTTGGAGGACATTCGGCGCCAGGCTCGAGAGGAGTGGTTGGCGCTGCGAAATGAGCGGCTGGCCCAGGAGCGAGCGCCGGCGGCGGATAAACCTGCGGAGAAGTCGCCGGGGATAAAGACCGATTCGATGACGCTCGAGGAGCGGCGGCAACAGGCCGCGGAGCGCTGGCTCGAGAATCAGCAGGCCCCGAAAAATCAGCCGGATCAGGCGAAGGATTTGGATCAGGAAAAAGACATCGATCGGAGGAAGGATCTTGGGCATGGCATCGATGATGACTTTGGGCTTTAGCGGGGGAAAAACGACTGTTTCCGAGGTGGGTATCTCGGAAGGGATTTGGATTCATCGGGTTATCCCGCTTTGGATATCCACACAGGAAAAGAGGCCAAAAATGTCGCGCGAATTGTTTTGTCGGGCCAGGGACTTATCGAGCAACGGGTATCAACCGTTTTATCTTGCGCTCCATCGCTCTTCGTTTATTTCGGCGCGCGCCAGCGTCATGCTTGCCCAACATGAAAATTTTCGTTAGCTCGCTAATCAAGGGGTTTGAGCCTTTCCGTACGGCCGCGCGCGCGGCCGTCAAAACCCTGAGGCACGAAGCAATCATGGCGGAGGACTTCGCCGCGCAACCGCATTCCCCGCAGATTGCTTGCCTGACCGGTGTCCGAGAGGCGGATCTCGTTGTCCTGATCTTGGGCGCTGGGTATGGCGCAGTGCAAAAATCATCGGGATTGTCTCCCACGCATGAAGAATATCTAGAAGCTCGGGGTAAAAAGCCGATCCTCGTCTTCGTTCAAAATGGCGTTGCGCCCGAGAAAAAACAGGCCGCTTTATTGTCAGATGTGCAGGCCTGGCAAGGTGGCTTTTTTCGGTCCGGTTTTGATGATGCTGAAGGCCTTCAATCGGAAATAATTCGTGCCATCCATGAGTACCAGTTGGCGCACGCCGTAGCGCCGCTCGACGTGGATCTTTTAGAGCAAAAATCCCAGCAATTACTGGCTCCACAATCACGCAGGGAAGGCAGTGGTACTCCGTTCCTCAAATTGGCAATGGTCAGTGGTCCACTGCAGCAGGTTTTGCGTCCCGCTCAGCTAGAAAGTGCGACGCTTAAAGAGGCACTGCATCATCAGGCGTTGTTTGGCCAGTATCGGCTCTTTGACCACACCGCCGGCGTCAACGATGGAATCGACGATGCCGCACTATTTTTGGAACAACAGGGTGGCTCAAGAATTCAGCTCGATGAGCAAGGCACGCTGCTGTTTCGACAGCCGGTTTACCAAGCTAAATCGCGGGAGAGGTCCGGATTCATGTTGGCCATCATTCAGGAGACAGTACTCGAACAGCTCGGTAGGGTCCTCGGTTATGCCTCCTGGGTTCTCGATCAGATTGATTCAACTCAGCGTCTGACGCATGTCGGGATTGCTACCACCGTCGATGGCTCCGACTATCTTGGCTGGCGCACCCAGGCTGAGCAGGATGCGAGCCCAAATGCGGGGCGAATTCATACCGGGAACTCCCGCACTCCTATTTGTGTGAACCGGCCACGGGCGGCGATACGCCTCAGTAGGCAAGAATTGGCTGAGGACTTGATGGTCCGATTGAGGCGTCAGTACAGAGATTAAATAGCTAGAGGGATATGGCTATATGACGGAACTCGTTCGATATCGATGCAGGGATTGCGGGAATCAGTTCGAGATTCCGGTTCTAACGGAGCGCGAACATCGAGAAGCGGTGCGAGATAACCGACCTCTTGTGGCTGCCTGTTGCCCCAAGTGCAACCGTCTAAATCTGCAACGGATATGAGAGGGACGGATCGAATCCTGTGTTTAATTCGAAGCGCCCTGTCGCTGTCTGGGTGTATTGCTCTGATCCCGCTCCTCGTCGGCGGAAGGGTGCTAGCCGAAGTGCCAACTTCGCAACTTTCTGGCGCAGGGCCCGTGAGCAAATCAGTCATTGCGCTGCGCGAAGCTGTGCCGGGATTGAATGATGCCGCCGACGTCAATTCGGTCGTGGACATTCTTGCGCCGATGCAGATGCTTGTTATTGGGGGGAGTGATCCTACGTGGAAGCGAGACAATCCGAATTGGCTACCGGTTCTGAACGCCGTTCGTGCAGATCTCAAGAACGATCTCGCGCCGGCTCTCGATGCTCAGGTATCGAACAATGCTTCTCGATGGAATCGAGCATTGGAAACCCATTTATCCGCCGCTCAAATTGACGAACTTCTCCACTTTTATCGTTCCGATACCGGTCGGCGTTATCTTGCATTTCAAAAGCGACTCATTGACATCCAAGTCGACGGGAGTTCCTCATTCGTGGCTGGCTTGGCGTCCGGGGGCATGGATCTCAAACAGGCCCGTGAGTCGCCTCCGACCGCGGCGCAGATCGAGACCAGGAAAAACATTGTCCAGCTATCTTGGCTCTCTCGCGTCACCCCGGCGGTGGGTGTTGGCGGAAGCCCTAGTCATGGTACGAATGCGAGCGGCGACAAAGCCATTAATGACATGATGATAGATGTGCTGGTGAAAACGCGCGGCCGAGCGCTCGATGTGCTTGACCATGAATACCATCGGGATCTCGTTGCATTTGCGACTTTCCAAGACTCGCCGAGCGCAAGAGCATTGATCTCTGTCTATGGAGCTGTTGCGAAAGAGGCGGCTGGGGAATCCCCTGACACTGAACTCGATTTCAGCACCGTGCTCCGGCACTCTGTTGAGCTGCATACACCCACGTGGCGAGCGGCTTACGAGGCGGGACGCATAGCGCAGCAACCAGTCGTCAAATAGATTCCCAAAAATGACCCAAATTGGGGGAGTTCTGACCGTCAGACAATTCGTGCGCATGTGGAAGGTCTTTGATGACTAAACTTAAACCGGGCCCACACTTATTGGACGTGATCGGGTGGCTGTTGATGGCGGTGGCGGTGGCGGTGGCGCCGGCCGCCTGGGCGACAGATGTTCCAGGCATCAACGCGCACGCTCCGCCGGAGAGCGGATCCTACTTGGGGGTCTGGGGCGCTGGCGATGAAGCGGGCATGTCCATCTTGGGTGGACTGGAGATCACTGCCACCGATATCTCTTGGGACGGTAGCCGATCCAGTCCCAAGTGCCGCACGACCTACAAAGTGGTCGACAGAACACAGGGGCCACACCCCTATCCCGACCAAGGTCGGCCGTTCTCAGAAATTCCAAGCGACACAACTTACACAACCGTCAAGGTTCGCTTGGCCAAAGCAAAGTGTCTCGGTACAGCTGCTTATTTTAGATTTGCAGTTGGGTCAGACAGCGGCGGCCACCTCGATGTGGTCCTATATAACAATTTGGATCAGCCGGCAGGATGGTTCGGGTTCTATCGAATAAAATGACTTCAACCGACTTCCCATTAATGACCCAACATGGACATGTTCAGAGCGGAGTAGGGAATGCTATATCGCGAAACGAGAAGAGCCGCGAATTTCAGTCTGATGGCAGTTGCGACATGCCTTACGCTAATCGGATTGATGGCATGCGCCCGTACCGCTTCCACCGCCGACAACCCAGACGGCGTAGATCCACCAGAGGTCAACCCGCATCCGAAACAGATCGTGACGATCCGCGTGCTAGTACCGTCATCATTAAAAGTGGCACTCTCCGAGGATTATATAGCCCCGAGTGGCCGGGGATTTGGATCCGCCTTCGGGCCGGGTCTATGCAGTAAGCAGAAGGATCCGAACAAGCCGGGCATAGCGGCCGGGCACTCAATGCCGGTACCAATCGCTTTACGTGGGATTGTGTCGTCAAAACAGGTCACTTAATCGACCTTCGTTGGCGCACGCGATAGCTTGATATGACCAAAAAAGTTGCCATCGGCATCGCATTGGTTTTACTGATGGCCGTTGCCATTCGCGCAGTCGTCATTCGACGGAACGACGTCGCTTTCACAACGTGGAATCTCCAAACAAGCGCCCTGGTAGGTGCGCTAGCGTACAGCCATGATGGAACGCAACTGGCTGTCTATTCGGCAACAAATGCCGGCACCGATATCTGGGATGTCAATCAAAAGAGAGTCATCAAGCATCTGAGCGAGAGCGGCATTTGGTTAGGGAAGGAGCTAATCCAGTTTAGTCCGAACGGCCAGTTTCTCGCGATGTGCCCCGCGAATTCACTCGAACTGATCGATACATCATCTTGGAATGTTGTGCGTCCAACAGTAGACGGAGGATGCCAAAACGCCAGCTTTACACCGGACAGCAAGAAACTGATTGTCGTAACCGGCAACTTCAGTCCCTATGGAGATGGCGACAACATTGAAGTCTTTGACACCGCCACTTGGACCATAGTGGACGCGATTCGGACCGTGACCAAACGTATTTCGACGGCGACGGATCGCATGGGCTGCAAAGGTCCACTACTCGTCCCGCCACACATGATGTCCATTCATCCCGAACGCCCGGGTGTCTTTTTTAATCCCTACGGCGTTTTCGCCATTTCGAAGGACGGTCGTTTCATAGCACTGTCTGGGCAGGCAGAAGATATCTGCGACGAGTCCAATGCGAGCCCTCATCTCCAAAAGGCCGCAACCGTCATCATTGATCTGGAGACGCGCAAACCAGTGCGCGTATTTGAGGAATTTGCGGATTCTCTAGATTGGAGCCCAGACGGCACTCGTCTTGCCGCGGGAATTGGTAACGGCGAGGCGATCCGAATCTATGATGTCTCTTCCGGCGCGATCATTGCCAGCGAGCCAGGGATCGCACACACACTCGTCAGATATACGCCCGACGGGCAATATCTAATTGAGCAAGTGAAGGGAAAGGTCGAGATTTGGGATAGTGCGCACCATCAATTGCTACAAACAATAGACGCCGAGGCCAGCGCAATAGCTATTTCGCCCGATGGAAAGAGCTTCGCGTTGGGCGGAGGAGATCCGAGCATCTTTGATGCAATCCCCCTAGTAAGTCTTTTCGTCCATCCCAACGGCGGCAAAGGAAGGATGATGGTCTATAGGTTGAAATAAGAAACGCGCATTCGATCTTTCCCATAAAGAACCCCCCGATCATGGGCATGTTCCGCCAAAAAATGTTGAGCGGCAGCCGCCGACCATTTCCGGACGGTGGTCCGCGAGTTCGGCTTCCAGATAGCTGACTGTCGCTCGGATCCTGATAGATGATCGCTGACATGATAAAAGAAACAAGAATGGCGCCCCTGGGCTCGGTTTGGATTGGCCGAATTGTGCTGATTTGTGCCGTAGTCGGGGGAAAGAGCGTTGCGGCTTCGTTTGACTGCGGCAAAGATGGGCTTTCAAGGATTGAGAACATCATTTGCACGAACATTGAGTTATCTGCGTTGGATTCGCAGCTCGCGTCGATCTATGCCGTTGCAAGAGCGACCGTTGAAGAAAAGTCCAAGGGGGCATTGCTGCAGTCCCAAAAGACGTGGCTCGCGACCCGCAACCTGTGCTCGGGAGATCAGTGCGTTCATGCGGCATATGATGCCCGGATAGCGGAGTTGTCCTCGGCTCCATACGTACGAGGCATTGATTTCGATCTGAAACTTAAGATGGGTCCTCACGGGCCGGAGCCTCAGTGCGGAGAAATCCCTCTCACGTTTTTCGGGTCAATTCATGTGGAACCAAAGGAAATTCCGCAGGCGTTTGCCGGCTTTATCCCCTTTGTGCAAAACGGGTCGAAGGTACTTGATCTGAGATGTGCAGCCATTAAAGGTAATGGTTCAAAGACGTATTTCCTTGTCACAAGGAAGCCTAACGGGTTTCCTGGAGTCCTGATTCTGCTCTCGCGAGCGCCGGACGGTTCGTTGCGTCGGGAAGCGGAGAACGAATCGATAATTCAGTCGGACGTTGCGGGGATGTCCGGTGGCTACGAAGGGATTGCAATCAGCAAGCACGGATTCACGGTCCAGAACTCCTTCGGATCTGGCGCGGGTGGCAGTTCATTTGGTTTCACTTTCACATACTCGACGCGAGACCAGACTTGGATGCTGGAAAAAATTGACATCGAAAGCTATGGCAATAGCGATGCGCAGACGGCGCCTGCTCAGCACCTGACTACAAAGACCCTCGGACGAGTAAAATTTGCTGACTTCGATGCTGCCCCCTACCCCATCGCAAGGCCGTAGGAGACCGCACGGGTCACGGAACCGGTCGTTCGATGCTACTCATTTGGCCGCTAGAAAGCGGTCAGTGGTCAGGTGCGATACGATGCACAGGACGGACACAAAATTTTACACAGCACAGTATTGATGTGCGAAAGCAAGGACCTGCATGCCCGGACAGTGGTCAAGAGCTCGCTCACTCGGCGCAGCCTTATTTGCTGGTAGCCTATCGCTCCTAATCACAAGTCACTCAGCGCATGCCGCTGATACACCGACTAAACGACCGAGGCCGATTGCCAAAGAAATCAGTCGCTTCACTGAGGAGGAGGATGTCTCGGGCTTGACCTTCAGTCCTGATATTCACGACATCGCCGTGAGCGCGTTCGTCACTCTGAATGTGCATGTGTGGGCTTGGCAAGGAAGGCCGCAAATAGTGCGAACACTGCTCAAGCCGCACGGCACAGCGGACTATCTCTCCGGTGATGGTTTGCGATATAGCCCTGACGGCAAGCTCCTGGCGATAGTCCATAAGTTGGCTCGCGACGCCGATGGAAATGGGGTGGTAAGCATTTTTGACTCCGCGACGGGAGACCTCGTGCATAGTATCGCCGAACCTTTAGGTGGCGGCGATCGGAGCAGAATCGAGTTCTCGCCGGATGGGCAAAAATTGTTGCGCCTCTACTCCCACAGCTCTAAGAACCGCGACCAATTCATCGTTCATCGAGTTTATACATGGGAGGAAGAATGGGGGCTCAACATTCTCCCCTTGAGCGGCATGTCGCTCGCACTGAATCCACGTGGGGATATGGCCGCGATTGGCGGAATCACGCTAGGTCCCGGGGTGGTGCACGACGCACGAATCCTGATCATCGATCTCGCATCGCGACAGATCACGCGGACCATTGACAATGCATTTCCACCAGAGAATGAAGTCGAGCAGTTGGCATGGAGCGCGGATGGGCGCCGTATAGCAGCCAGCGGCATTGTTGGCGGTTCGTACTCGGTCCCGGACGCGGTTCGGATATTCGACGTCGCGACCGGTGCGCAAATCGCGGGCGAGCCGGTCAATCCGGCGCATGGCTTCGGACTCCGCTACACGCCCGATGGGAGATATCTCATCGAATGTGGAATCGCCCAGACCGTTCGTATCTGGGATGCTCAGCATAAGGTGCTACTACAAACGATCCCAGCGGCGCATGCCTACGCTATTGCCGTTTCGCGAGACGGTTCCTACCTGGCCATTGCAAATGGCCGGGAGGTGTCAATTTGGTACCTTATGTGATTTGAGGAAGAGGGCCCTGAAAGCGGACTCCCACGAAGGACTGCAGTGGGTCGACTGGAGTCAGTGGTAGCCTGCAAAACATTCCCATAAAGATCCATAAATGGGGGTGTTATATTCACCTCCATGGCCAAAGCCCCGAAGAAGTCCGCGGCCGCCAACGCGGCGCCAATACTCCAAAATGGGAAAGTTCGCTCAGAGCGACGCAATAGGAAGGCGCCAGAGCCGAGATCTCGAGCGGCCCCCTCCCCTTCTATCCCCCCTCGCCGAACCTCTAATCTTGATCGGCGCACCCGCGAGTACTTAACGCCGGCGGAGGTCGAGAAGCTGCTGCAGGCCTCGAGCAAGGTCGGCCGCCACGGCGCGCGCGATCGGACGCTCATACTCCTCGCCTACCGGCATGGGCTTCGCGTCTCGGAGCTCGTCACGATGCGCTGGGAGCAGATCGACCTCAAGGCCGGCCTGGTGCACGTGTCGCGTATCAAGAACGGGCTGGCCTCGACGCACCCGATCCGCGGCCCTGAGCTCCGCGCGCTCCGGGAGCTGCGGCGCGACTATCCGGAGACTCCGTATTTGTTCGTCACCGAGCGCGGCGGACCGATGACGCCGGCGACGGCGCGCAAGTTAATCGCGCGCGCCGGCGAGTTCGCGCGCCTCCCCTTCCCCATCCATCCGCACATGCTGCGCCACTCGGCCGGCTACAAGCTTGCCAACGAGGGGCACGACACGCGCTCGATCCAGCAATACCTCGGGCATCGGAACATCACGCACACAGTGCGCTATACGGAATTGAGTCCGGAGCGGTTTAAGAATTTCTGGAAAGATTGAAGCAGCAAGATGGCGATGACCGGGAATCGGAAGCCCCAATGAAGTTTCAACAAACCGATCGTAGCCACCGTCGCGTTGCTAGCGCAGGAGAGGTGACACTCACTCTGGTGTCAGCACTTCTCTTTCTAGCGGCATGCACCGTCACGAATGGCCAAGCCGATCGAGGCACCGAAACCATTCTCTACGCGCCGCGGCCTCTCGAGTTGATGAATGCACCAAACGACTTCTACCCCGACGCTTCCAAACGGGCAAAAGAAACCGGGGAAGTCATCCTACATTTTCGGATTGGCGCGGACGGAATAGCCCAAGAGCCATTCATCGTAGACGAAGTCCACTCAACATCAACACCCCGACTAATTAAAGCAGCCAAGCAGCTGTTTCAGCGCAGCCGATATGAAATCGGCGAGCGTTACAGGCACGAGGTAACCGCAAGCGTACTGTTTGAAATCATGCCGTGCGGAAAACTCAAACAGGAGTCTGGTCTCGATTACTACTACAACCTCTGCATTTCGCCGCTTCAGCCCGCGCCAGATGCGCCGCATTTCTAGGCTACAGGGCTCACGAGGGCGGCGCTGGCGGTCTGATCAATTGTCATACTGAAATCGCTGTAAGACGGAAAATTGGAAGGGCGTCCATTGGCTCGCTTTTTTGCATTATGTTATGATGTTTTCTTGCTAGCAAGTTAACTAGCTTACAAGGTAAAGCGTTGCCGCGTGACAAGCCCCCTGCCCCGCTAGCGTCCGCGCCAGAGCCGAAGATTCTCGCGATCCGCGGCCTGCGGGTGATCCTCGATGAGGAACTCGCCCGTCTGTACGGAGTGTCCACCAGCGCCTTCAATCAGGCGATTAAACGCAACGAGAACCGGTTTCCCGCGGACTTCATGTTTCAGATCTCAGCCGAGGAAGCCACGCTCTTGAAGTCACAATCTGTGACATCAAGTTGGGGCGGTCGCCGCAAGCTCCCCTACGCATTCACAGAGCATGGTGCCGTGCAGGCTGCCAATGTGCTGCGGTCGAATCGCGCTATCACCATGAGTGTGCATGTTGTGAGGGCGTTCATCCGCATGCGAGAGGCCCTCGCTGGCCATCGCGAACTCGCTCGCCGACTGCAGGGGCTCGAGCGCACCCTCCTCGCCTTGGACATTAAAACCGATGCCCGCTTCGAGGAAGTGTTCGTCGCGATCCGCTCCTTAATGCAATCGCCGACGCGACCAAAGCGCCCCATCGGCTTCGTCTGGCCCGAAGAAAAGCCACAAAAGAAGTAACATGAAACCCTTATACCAAGCTTGCACGCTAGCTTTATAGCTATGGCGAGCGACACATTCACGGTAGCGGTGTTCTCGAACAAGGGGGGCAGTGGCAAAACGACTATTGCCGTGCATTTGGCGCTCGCGTGGGCTCAAGGGGCGCCCACCGCCCTGCTCGATGTCGATCCGCAAGGTACGGCGATCGAATGGCTCAAACGGCGGGCGGCGGATCTCAAGAGTCCGTTAGCCGTGCCGGCGACAGGCCGGGAGGCCGTCCAGCAGGCATTGAAACTTGCTCGAGAGGAGACCTATCGTTACGTGGTCCTGGATTTGCCCCCGCATTCCAGTGCACAGATCGCGTGGCTACTGAGCGAGGCGGATCTGATTTTGGTGCCCACGCGCGCGACCGCGGCGGATCTCGTCACGCTGGGGCAGACCATCGACCTAGTGCATGCGTCGAAACGTAAGGCGGGCTTTGTCCTCAACGCGTTCAAACCCAACTTGGTAGAGGCGAAGGAGATTGCCCCGATCCTGACCAAGTACAGTCTGCCGGTCATCGGCACTCTAGGCGATAGGATCGCCTATTCGCGTGGTCTGCCGGCGGGCCTGGGCGGTCACGAGCTCGGCGATGAGAGCGCGGCGGATGAGGTGATGAAATTGGCGAAGAAGGTGCTGCAGGCGAGGACCGAGCTGTAGCGCCGGCGCGAATTTAGTCGAATAGAGCAGAAATGAACATTGAATTTGTCTGGCGAAATTGAGAGAGAGGGTAGGGCCCATGAAACGAGTCTCTTTAGCAAATCTGGCGGTGAACGCGCCGGCAGCCGACGCGACGCCTCGACAAGCAACGCCCGGTCAAACTCGTTCGAGCATGAAATCGGTAACCAGTGCGCAAGCTAGCGAGTTAACTAGCAATCAAGCTAGCAAGGTAGATGGTCGAATTCAGGTGAATTTCCGCATGGACAAAGACGGCTACAAAGAACTACGGCGCATGGCACTCGACGAGGACACCACCGTCAATGATCTGATTCTGCAGGCGCTCAACAATCTCAGGCAGCAAAAGGGCCTTAAGGCGCTTCGCTAACACGCCGAGAGTCAGCGGAGAACCACCAACGTCATGAGCAAAGAGAACAACACGAAAGACCCGCGAAGACCTGGGCCTCGGCAGGTTGCCCAGATACTCCAGGCGACACGCGACCGTAAGTCGCTGCAGCAGCGGCTGCTCGAATGTGTAGATGCGGATGCGCCTGCTGGCGACCCGTCAGAAATTCTCTATCAACACTCGGTGCTGTGTCAGACCTGCCTACCATATCGAGATCCGGGGAATGAAGTGCGGCTCTGGGCACGTCGCAACGGCTACGTCAAACTCGAAGTCCAGGCGGGCAGGGCCTATGACGGGCGGGTGGGCGACTTCGTGGATGTGGGATTGCCGTTCGGCCCCAAACCGCGTCTTGTGCTGTATCACCTGAATGCCGAGGCGTTGCGCACCCAAACGCCGGTGCTCGAGCTCGAAGACAGCCTGACGGCATTCGTGAAGCGCACGCTCGGGCTCGACCCCAAGGGCCGCAACATTCGTACTGTGAAGGACCAGCTCGCGCGGCTATCGGCCTCCGATTTTCGGATTGGCACCAGCAAAGATGATCGCTCAGTGACACTCAAGGGTGCGATCGTCGAGGGCTTCGAACTCTGGACTCCGCGCGATGCCAAGCAACGGGTACTGTGGCCGTCGACCATCCAGTTCTCCCCACGGTATTTCGAAAGCCTGATGAAGCATGCTGTGCCGCTCAATGAGACGGCCGTCGCGCGGCTAGCGCACAACGCCATGGCCCTCGATGTCTACACCTGGCTTGCGCAGCGCCTGCATCGCGTTGACGACATCAGTGGCGGGGTCGGCGTGCCTTGGACCGCGTTGCACGAGCAGTTCGGTCACGGGTATGAGCGGCTGCGTGATTTCCGACGTGTATTCCAACGCACTCTGCGTCAGGTGAAGGCCGTTTATCCGGAGTCCAAGTTCGAGCTTACTGCAGGGGGAATGACGCTCAGACACAGCAGGTCGCCCGTTGAGAAGCGACTCTTGCCCATGGCCACGGCCACTTTGTCGCGCGGCTCGACTGAATAACCCTGTGGGTTCATCGAGTTATTCACGGCCACTTTGTCGCGCTTTGCACGGCCACTTTGTCGCGCTTTAGCCCCAAAAGTCACGGCCACTTTGTCGCGCAATCCTATAGTTAAGAACCTATAGGTTTCCTATAGCTTCGGAGCCACACCTGTAGATAACTCACCGCCACCAAAGACCCAGCACCGCCTCTTAGGGGGCTAACGCCCCCTGCCGGCTCATCGCTACCGCGATCCCCAACCCGCCCGGCATACCCCCACAGTGAGCGCGCTCACGCGCGCCCTGCATTGATCCAGCCCACCCACCAGGTGGGCTGGGAAGAATTCCGGAGCCCGGAATAAATCCGGTTTGGCGAGGAGAAGAGCCGGAGGGGGGAGGGAGGGGACCATTTTCCTTCCTGACGTCCGCTACCGCGGTTGGCGCCGCCGCAGAGGCTCCAGAGGCGGCGTTTGGCGGGGGAATCGCTAGTCCAGCCGCGGTTTTGACTGAAAACGGCGCCTCGAGCCTCCTGGTGCGTCCTGCGCCGCGACTTTGAGGCCGGAAATCACGATTTAGAGGTCTGTTTCGTCGTTTGGGCCGGTTTTTGGCCGTCGACGCGCCGGCGGCCGGGGCGAATTCCGGCCCTTTTGGTAATAAGATCACTCCGAAATAATAAGAGGAATATTATTTTTATTATTGTAGTATTATTCCTTCTATGTTA
>Ga0116227_10012172_pt1 | contig 14134 bp, 9 predicted proteins | sample S1TSphgellanicum_FD_89693 | JGI IMG/M metagenome (GOLD analysis project Ga0116227, IMG submission 89693) | Host-associated microbial communities from peat moss isolated from Minnesota, USA - S1T2_Fb - Sphagnum magellanicum MG | ecosystem: Host-associated > Plants > Peat moss > Unclassified... | reverse complement strand
TGGAATCTTGAAATATGTGACGTCAAATAACTGTTTTAAGCACGGAGAAAGGGGTAGTGGGAGGGGGGGGGGGGGGGGGGCGATTGAATTTTTTCAGTTGCCTAAGGTTGGGGAACTAAATTTTTTTGGTCACCATAGGGTTGGGCAACCGAATTTTTTTTCAATCACCACAAGGTATGGCAATTGAATTTTTTCAGTCGCCACAAGGTTTACAACGACCTAAATGGGTCTAATTTCGATTGCCCATAAGCTTGCCCCGAACAGCGTGAGCTAACCTTATATTGACATGCAAAGTTAAAAATTGAATGACATGATAGGGCAACTTATATTGTCCATAGTTGTAAAAACAAATATAATCATTATCACCATTCAACTTAGTTATCATCCATAAATGGATAGACGAGAGAAAAACGAACGAAATATGTCAAATTTTCATCTACACTTTGACCTAAAAGTTTTATAGTCATATCATGCAAGTACATATTCAACTAATAGTTGGTTGGACCCATCATTTAGTCACTGACGTAGTGATATATACTTGTAACTACATGGACACATAGGTTTACAAAGATAGTAGTCGCAAATGTAGTAAGTTTGGATGGTAGTCGCATTGTAATTGCAAAATGATGGTCAAAATGGACAAGATTTCTTCTAGTGTAACAACCCTACTTCCAACCTACTTACTAATTATTTAACCTCTTCCTTATATATGTAAATAAACTTGACAATACATGTGACCTTTCGGTGGTGTAGTCCATTGGTAAAGACTTGATTCATCAGCGTTGAGGTGAAAGGTTCATTTCCTTATATTTGTAACATATGTGCATGCCCAAAAGGTTAAGGTAGGTAGGTAGGTAGGTCAATTGACATAACTAGGTAGTAGGTTAAGTTAGCTACCACCTACCTATTTGCCTTTTTACATGGCAAACACATCCTTGAGTGTTACCATTAAGAACCACCTCACCAAAATCCAAGGAAAGGTGAACCCATTTTAATTTAAGTTTTAAGCAAACTTGTTGGATCCAGTTGTAGCTGTTGGAGATAGATAGAAAAGATGGGCCTGTACTGATCATGCTTTATACAGCACCCCTTCTTGTGCTTGTTTCTCAGCTGGTGTCTGCATCAGAACTAACTGGACTGCAAAGCAGACATCTGAAAACCAGGTGCATCATTGCCAATGACAACAAAACACTAGTGCAATAGATACTGCAGTGATCACTCTGGAATCATTTCAGACAATTAGCCTCATCACTTGAAATGGTGGGTGGATGCCTTTTTACCCGAATGACCTCACAAGATGAACCCTGGAAATATTGTGTGATTACGGTGAGCTTCCATAGGTTGACCTGCTTGGTTTATAAGTCGTATCACCACCTTTTCCATAGTGCTTCAGTAGATCTACCATGACAACTGAAATGGGTTGGAGTTTCTGGTCACTGAATGCATGCCATTGTGCTCCAGCATTTCAGAAGCAGAAAAGAACTAGGCAGAGAGAGTGTCTAAAGAAATCCACAATTACACTCAAGTTTCCAGAACCTCAAATTAGCTGATGTCATTACAAGCAGATTGCAACAGGAAAACCCTCTTGAGAATCTGCAGGCTAGTAAATCGTTCATATAAAGTTTGATTCTCTGTACAACTTTCTAGGACATGGGTTTTTGGGGAAGAGCAAGAAACAGCCCTCTGTATGACTCAGTGAGTAGATTTTCCATTCTGAAACTCTTCTTATTGAGGCTGTCAACTCAACCAGTAGTATAACAGTTCTTCTGTGTCGTTATCTTCTCCCATATCAAATGACTGCTGTTTCCATGGGCTGCTGATTGTAGGAACATGGTAGTGTTTTCTTCAGTGCCACCTTCCAGCTCCTTCAAAATTTACTGGAGATGGAGAGAGCCAGGTCGTGAATGAATCTGCCCTTTTCATACGATCCTGCTCGATGCTTTTTGCACATGGATTTTTATGAGAGTCTGGATTTTAGTTTCTCTCTTCAACTAATATTTACAATGAATAAAACAGGTGCACGAATTATACAACCCCGATAATTTCTTCTTCAATGTACAGGGCAGAAGTGGTATTGAGCAGTGACATTGATGCCTTTTGCTGTTGGGCAGTACGATAATGGACAATGATCGAGATAATGGGTGGGATTCCCCCACCATGTTGGGCCACTCTTACCAAAATACAGAAGGGTGAGGAATATCAAGGGGCCAGCAAAAGCGACTCCTGTGTCAAGACCAGCTGATAAAATATAGTTGTAGCGTTGCCACCAGCGTCTTCGATGCTTGAACAGAAGGTGATTGAAGATGTATCCTGTTACAAACCACGTGTTGTATGTCACAGGTGTGGCTGGTGGCCACTGACTTGCTGCTCCAAATAGCAGTGGAAAATTCGCTGCTTTTGCATATACCTGGCATTGACGATTGAGTTCAGTCCCCAGTTATTGATGACTGCATTTGCATATGTGTGGACACATATACGCATATACGTATATGGGTGAGCATATAACAGCAAAATCTGAATTTTGCATAAGACAATGTATTTGCAATAGGATGGCAGCAAAAGCATGAATTGCAGTAATTACTGGCTATTGCCGATTTGAATAGAAGAGCAAACCTTGAGCTTAGAAGATGTTTTTGCAATGACCCAAAATGGGATTGGGGCGAGAGCACCAAGTAAAAAGAACCACCTCAGATTCCTGTACTCTCCAGTGGTACCAAGTAATCTTGAGGATCCGACCAGGCCCCATAATGTGATGACTGAGAAAGTGTTAGCAGTCACAGGGCATGACCATGCCCCTGATTCCACACACATGTTTCCAACACCCTCAAACAACCAATATGCACAGGCTAGATTTACAAGTCCTGCCAACACAGCTCCACACACCTGCAAAAGTTCAAAGTTTCATTCCAGAAGCCTGAGTACATCACTTCTTGCCTTAATGATTGCATTTTACATTAGGGTTAGATTTTGTGATAATTCCCAATTTTGTGTGAGAAACTTAGCAATGCACGTGCATGGTTTTCTTTTATAAAAAAGTTACAGCATCAAGCTATGTAACTTTGCATTATTTCACAAGGAGTTCCAATAAAATCGAGTTGGCAAAATACCAGCACAGTGAACAGTTCACGAGGGGGAATCTTCATGTAATGCCCGAGTTTGCTGCAACGTAAGTAAGCCAAACCTTGGACTATTGATTCTGCTGAGTACATTCGGAAGAATACATTGGCCATTGGGTAACCTGGAAACATGTATCCTGTCAATATATCGCACAATGGTCCTATTCCTGAGAACTGTCCCCACCCAAAAAAAGACCCCATCCAATTTTTTCAAAGTTCACACTCTCAATTCTAAGACCCTAGATCCTACTGTACCTGCTTCTCTTCAACCTGTTGGTTGACCCAAGACAACAAATCAAGAGCTTTTGTGTTTATTGCAGAGCAGTGAAGGAAACTGTGTGGGAGTCAAAAGAATGCAAACACTCCCTAGAGAGGCAGGCACTCCCAAGAATCCCAACATGCATTCCCAATTTGGAAGTTGAGATTCCTAGAGAGGCCCACATAATTGGAGTACTGTCAATTTTTACATGTCGGCAGGTATAAAGAAGGCCCTCTTGGAATATGATGAAAGGGATTAAAGAGCTAGGCGACAGCAGTTGTTTTTACCCTGTTGGTTGTGGCAGCAAGAACACCAATTGGAAGTGTGAAGAACATATTGAGAAACATGGACAATAGTACTCCCCACCAAGGAAGCTGGAATATATGCTTCCAAGTTTGCATAATCACCATTGCTATCAATGCATTCCCAATAATAAATGCCCAAAACCACCATGATGGTACATCCTTGTATTTTTGCATCAGCTTTGTATGGATGCTCTGCTTGTGTTCCATAGCTGCCAAAATTCCCACACAGATTTATTTTCCCTCTTGAGAACATAATTTCATCACTACCATTTTTCTTCAAGGTTTTTATTAACACCAACCACAAACTAACCAAAACATTCTTCTATAACAGAGATTAATTCATGGGGAATTTCTGACAACAGTGGACAAAAAAATGGACAAAAAAATTTGAAGGACATTCAAATGCATGATGATATCAAAGGAGAGTTTTGGTTGAAAAATTAAGAGGGACTTTACGATTGGTTTTGTATTGACGGTAGATAGCCTTGCCATGCCAGAGCATAACATGCACAATCGTAGCCCCGAGTGCTGCAAACATCAACCCCCAATGTAGCACTGCATAAAAGGCTGACATGTGAGGTGCTCCATATGTCTCATACTTTTGTAGGTCCAGTGTCAACCCATCTCCAGCAACCACCTAACAAGAACACTATGAAGGTCATTTCTAAACATTGGTGCAAACATACCTTGACGCCCTTCTTCCTTCATACAGCACATGCTTGATATCTCTCTCTCTCTCTAGATATATACATATGGATTCATGTTTACGTGTTTATATATGTGGGTGTGGTGGGATATATTGGCTCAAGGCCTGCATGCACACAAGTGTGATGATGGGTTACTTTACCTCTGAAACATTGTAACGATGTCCATTTGAGAGGAACAATTTGTTGGTGATGATGGGAAATCTCTTGGTATGGAAAAGGTCTCCCCAATAGAGGAGAGGAGTTAAAATGTAGGCAGCAACAAGGAACCCAATGTACACATTAACTAAGGTAGACCAGGGAGTTGCTAATGGAGATGACAAGATTGCTGAAATTGTTGCCCAATCAAAAGAAAACGCCGTCAATCCCAATCCAGTCAAACCTGCAAGTTGTTTTGCAACAACAAAAGTAGTTGGAAAAGATTGCCACCACCCTGATATAAAAGAAAAATGACAACACTTTTTTTCTTCAATCATATACATGACTTATGTAACGTTTCCACAATCACCCACCCGCTAGTTGTTGCATTACCCAATCTATTTACCAATCTATTACCATATCACAACACTAAAATTTCAACACACATTCAAGATCAAGAACTCAGAAAATGATGAGAGCAAAAACTACATTTCTGAGAGCAAAAAACCCATCTATTGAGAGCAAAAACTATCTTCTGAGAGTGACAAACTATCTTCAGAACTGGTGGCACCTTCAATCAGAGAATAATCTATTTGAGCATTAGCCTGAGAGCTGGAGGAATGTGAGGAAGATAAACCTGAACCAAGTTGGTGGGCAAAGATGGAGTCTTTCCAGGTCCAGCAAATCCAGGAGAGAGCACTAATGGTAGCAAACATGTACCCCGGTAGTATATACCAAGTAAAGCTGCAAATTGCAGCTATGGTGAAGAAGTGTAGCCTGTGAATTCCCTTTGAATCCTCCTTCTCATGCAATGCCCTGTCACACACAACCCAAGAACAGATCTGAATCTGGCAACAATAAATATCCCAGAGACTGTAATCCTGTTTTAAATGGTAATTGAAGAATCTACTGCAGCAACAATACTCACAAATTCATGGTGGTGAAACAAAAAGACAGAAAGCTGTAGTTTAAGTAAGAAAATTGTGAGAGTAGAAGAAAGGGTCTGTGCATAATCCTGCAAATATGAATGAAGAGAATTTCTAGATCGAAATGACTTCTATCACCTGAATAGTGAGACATCCACCAAGCTTGCCGGCCACCACATATTTGCAGGTTCCTATACATCTTCCAGAAATGCAAGCAGATCATGAATCATCCTTTTCTAATATGTGAAAACACATTGGATCTAAGGGCCATACCTATCATGCATTAAAGTCTCTATTTTACTCAACTTTCTGTTGCATGTTACATTTGTGTAAATTATCAGCTTGTCTTTTTGCAATTGTGTATACCCATTCCAAGACTTCTGGATGCTTCGAAAAAGAGCTTGAGAAGAAAGGAGGAACAATTGACAGCATACCACAAGGTATTTGCGAAGAAGACCAGCCCATCCGTATCCCAAAACTTGTGTTGAGATTGTCAAGACTAAAGCTGCAATGAATGGAATTTCCTGATTCAGCAGATGCTCACGTATATCAGAAAAACCACAACAAAAAGGAGATAAGTCACTATGAAGCCTAAGTGTTTTTTCAATGACCAATATTGCAGTTACATATGACTGTGTCTCTAAAGAAAATGTAACAAAGTAGCAAAATCTGCAAAACCTGCAGAAAATTCTACTGCAAAACTTGTGTGTTATGTTCTGAGCTTCAGGTCCAGCTTGATGAGGGTAATTCTGTGTTTTTTATTTGTGAAGAAAAGCACCCATAAAGCACACACACAACACAAACCATTTGTTTGTTGAGGGAGAAATTTTTTACTGTTTTGTAAAATGCAGGAAGCTTGATGAGTGCGATAGCTTCAACACCTTTCGCTGTACTTTCTTTTATACCACCTCCTGAATGTGCTAGCAGTGTGATGAGAACATGCTCCTAATACCCAACACATGATAAAAACAACACCCAAAACGTTAAAATCTCTCTTCTTTTACTTTCAACTCTCATTCGCAACCCATTTATGTTTTGGGCAACACTAAGATTGCATATTGAGCTATAAGCACATGCTAGAGACTCTCTACATGACCTGGAAAAAAAATCTAAGAATTTTATATATATAATTTTTACTACAAAGCAATCTGTAACATTGCCAAAATGTGCAACCCCTAGAAATGACCAAAGATGATGAAGAAAAAACATTTCCTGAGTGAACACAATATGGAAGATCTCACTCCCATTACAAGAGAAAGAGGAAGATAAAAGATGCTGAAGCAAAACACTTCCTGAACAGTAAGATGATGATAATGATGGAACATCAAGTGTTTTTCTTCATCATCAAGAGAACAAGAAGGTCAATCCCATCACAAAAGAGAACAGGAAGGTCAATCCCATCACAAAGAGAACAGGACTGCATGAATTCCAATTGATCACAAAGAGATGATCATCACAAAGCAGGGAGTGGGTTCTGTATAAGAAAGATGAGATGATGATGATGATGATGATGATGAGGGACCTTGATGTTAAAGGGTCCGGGATTGATCCTGACTCCTCCAATTGTCCAATCTGGAAGCACGGAAGCCATGAATTGACCAAGGTACAATGACACCATCTGCCCAGCAATCCCGGATATGGTGATGGGTGCTGTTCTGAAGTGAAAGAACTGGTTCACAAATGACAAGAAGATGCACAAGAAAGTCCCAATGACCCATGTACGGAATGTGAGTCCTGGCATTGATGGATCATCTGTCTCTGGCACTGTTAACTTCACTTCTTCAATTTGCAAAGCATCATCTTCCTGTTTGAAGAATTGGGTTGAAGAAACGGGTCATCACACACACATCACCACCACCACACATGTGTTTTTCCAATCAGAGGAAGAAGAATTGGCAAAGCAGAGCTCAAACTCATGGACGAATCACAAAGAGGAAAGTTCTTGCATGTCACAGCTCTCTCTGAAGGCGTCAGAGAGGATTCCTGAATTTTTTTTGAGAGATCTGCAAGCAAGAATGCATCAAGAAAAAAGAAGGGAAAAAAAAAAGGAGATATATTGTAAGACCCATCACCCACCTCTGAAGATGTTGTGAGAGCTGTGTCTTCTGGGTCTGGGATCAGATCCTCATGATCCTTTGCAGCAGCAGCAGGAGGAGGAGGTGATGAACTTCTTATGCCCAACAAAGGCTCCCACCAGCTCATGTCTTTCTCCTCCTTTGCCATTTGGAAGAAGCACCAGCACCAGCACCAGCAGTACCAACAAGATTTTGTGTTCTATATTGATCAAAGCTTCTTCAGGGAGCTGGATGGAAGATGAGATTGATCAGCTCCCCCTTTCCCTCCCACCCCCTCCTCCTCCCACAACCCAAAACCTGTGACGCCATGGCAATTACTCAGCATAAAAGATTGCAGCAGCTCTGGATTTTGTCTCTCTACAACAATGTAGTAACATATACCGGAAAAAAGCGTCCCCCCGGCAAGCAGAAGAAGAAGACAAGCAACTGGTCTCGACTTTTCTTTCTCAAAACAAAACCAAAGTAAACAAAAATTCAAACCAGTAGAAAAGAACACCACCGCAGCAGCGACTCAATTGATCATCAGCAGCAGCAGTTTCTTCTTCTTCTTCTTCTTCTTCCTCCTTTCCTTGCAGCATGAGGAATCTAAATTTCAGTGCTGGAGCAAAAAAACTGGAACAAACCCACCACGTATCATCATCATCATCTCTACTCCATGGAATTCTGCCCAAAAACACCGTTTCTTCCCAACTGATAAATTTTAACTTTGATGAGTTCTTTACAAACTACTCCCCCCCCCAGGCAAGAAAAAAGAACCAGAAGCTCTCTCTCCAAAAACAAAAAAGTAGGTGCAGAAGAAGAGGAGGAAGAATGGGTATTAGTACAGTTCCTGGGGGACGGGGGCATGCAGGGGAATAATATAACAACCAATGTAACAAACAAATAGCTTCACAAGTAGCTTTGCTACTGCAGCAACAAACACTATTGTTTCAAACAGCAAAGCCAACAACAAGAGAAAAAAGCAAACAAATCAACAAAAAAATCACGTCATCATCACCATCATCATACTACAACTTGGGCCCACAATTTCTCTCTTTCACTTTCGCTCTCTCTCCATCTCTCTATCTCTTCTTTCTATTTCTCCATCTCTCTTTTTGTTCTGGATCAATCTCTATCTCTTACAACTCCTTTTTTTTTAATGAATTCTTTATTACTAGAGCACAATTCGCCAGCAACCCAAAACAACAACAAGGATTAAATCTCTCTAATCTCTCTAATCTATCTATCTATCTAGCGAGGATGACATAAAAACTCATGTAGGTACCAATTCTTCTTAGAAGCACCATTTCTTCACCAACCCAAAATTTACCAGCCAAAGAGAAAAGATACATCAAATCACATCACATCACATCTCTCTCTCTCTCTCTCTCTCTCACTCACTCACTCAAAATATTCAGATCAGAGAGATCAATCTATCTACCTAGAGAGGATTGATTCTATAACCCATGGAATTCAATTCTGGCAAATGCAAATTGAAATCCATGGAAGTTAGTGCATTGGAAAATTTACTTCATAATCCTTCCTTGGAAGATGAGCAAAGAAGAACCCAAAACCCAGAATTCAAAGAAGAGAGAAAACAAAAAACAAAATCAGTTGTAGTACAACCAACTAGTACCTACTACTTACCTTGCTGCTGCTTGCTGCTGAGCTGCTGATAAAAGAAGAAAGAGAGTAAGTGTCAGAAGAAGAAAAGGAAGATTTGTTTTTGCACCAAATCTTCTTGTTCTTGTTCTTGTTCTTGTGGATTTGTTGCACAGCTACTTGGCTTTGCTTGGCTTTGATTTGCTTGGGTTTGCTTGGGTTTGCTTGGGTTTGCTTTGCTTGCAGCTGATCTTGCTGCTTTGCCACAGAAGAGCTGGGCTTTAGATGCTTGCCCAAGTGCAGAGAGTTTTAGTAACTTGCCTGGTTTGTAACTCAGTTAGTTATTAGCATTTTTTGTTTCAATTCCCTTTTCATTGTTTCTTTCTTTTAATTCTTTTCAAGGAAACTTTCCCTTTTTTTTTGTTTTGCATATTTTGGGTGTTTTTTTCTTTTGTTGGGTCACTAGTTTTGACTAGCAATTGATGTAAAGAGCTTATTGGGTGTCACAAATTTTTTGCCTATTTTAGACTATTATTGTTTTGGGTTTTCTTTTCTCTTTGAGCCTAATGATCATCATAAAACAATGAATCATTATCATCCATCATGTTGATGAATTAGCAGCTCTTCCTTTGCAAAGCAGCTCCAACTATACTTCACTATGGGCAGTCCTGCATCTATCTATATATATATATACATATATATATAAATCTGCTGTGAATTTTTTAATATTTCATTGATTGGTTTGATTCTTGGAAGATTTTTTAAAATTTTTTTTTCCTTTTAAAAAGTTTTTTTTTTGGGGGATTTTATTCCATATACAACAGCTTAACTCCCAAACATGAAGCACTTGGAAAAAAGTTCCTACTATATTTGGAGTGCACTTTACATCCATGAATATCCCTCATCAAAAGAAGGAAAGGTTCTTACATCTACTCTTATGAGTGGGATGATCTTATGTACACCTATAAGATGCCTCCAATGCCTCCTCATGATCTACCTATATTTAGGTGTATGATAATGTTTGCCTCATGGTTTACCATGGGTGAAGTTGACCATGGGTTGGGGACATTTCAAAAATGGAGTGTTAAAAAACCAACACCCACTTCATCCTATGCCCTTTATTTTGGGAATATTGCCCCCACCTTGAGCCTTTAACCTTACACAAGATTTTTTTCTCATTTAGAAATGACCCATTGTTGAAAGCCTTGTTTCCTTTGCTAATAATCATATTTTTATTATTTCTCTTATCACTAACTATTATTCTCTCTCCTTTGCAACTACTATAGTTCAAATGGAGAAACTCAATTGCAACAAAAGAAAGTAGCATGGTTTTGGTAGCTCAAGAAATTGCAAGAGGACAATGAATTTATGACTATCTCTCGTTGAAGACCTTACATTTTGTCAAGTCTTTCTCCTTTTCTTATGATTTTTCTTGTGATGTTGTTGCAAACTTTTTTGAATTTTGCAAACCCTAATTGGTGCATGGCTTAATGATTCTTTGAAGCAATATGAATCTCCAAGACCAAACCAACTTGTAACACATTGAAAAACAAAAGCTTTAATTTTGCTTCATAAACTTAAAAACCTTCTACCTCAAAATGTCCCCATAATCACAAACTAGTTCATGACAATCTTGGTCGTCTATTCCCTCCTCTAACAAATGCCTTTGTGATTGAACATATTGTCACAAGATTGCCTTTGGATTTGTCAATGATGTAATGCTTTCATCAAATATTACATTTGAAATTGTGAAATATCACAATGTCTCCTATTATTGCATAGTTGTAACCCAAAGGCTTTCAAAGTGTTTTTTTAAACAATGACTATAATTTGAAATCAAATGTTTAATTTTTTTCTTGCTAGATTATTTCAACATTTGACAACTTGTTTGGAAATCCAATCATGTACACAAATGTAATTATACAAGAATTGAATTATGATGTGTTTTGCTTAGATTTTTAATTGTGAGGTCTACAATTCATAAAACATTTTAATTATAGTTGATATTGGTTTGTATGGGTACTTATTTGAACTTGAAAATTATGAAGGAAATCTGCAACTCGTAAAACATTTCAATTAGGGTTCATTCTGATGTGTATTTATATTCATTTGAACTTGAACCTATGCAAGAGATCTACAACTTGTAAAACATTCCAATTAAGTTGGTTTGTATGGGTTTTTGTCTAAATTTGAATCCTATGTTGGAAGTGTACAATTCATAAAACATCTTAATTTGATTCCATTATAATGTGCATGAGATTTCATGTGAACTTGAATCTTGTGTTGAAGCTCTATAGCACATAAAATACAATAATTTGGTTCCATTCTAGTGTGCACAAGTACTCATTTGAACTTGCAACCTATGTTGGAGATCTATATAATTCATAAAACATTTCATGAAAGTTGTGTGTGGTTTGTATGAGTATTCATTTTAACCTAGAGGTTTGCAATTCATATAACATATCAATTTGGTTCCATTTTAATGTGTATGGTTACTAATTGTAACCATGAACCTATGTCAGAGGTTTGTAGTTCATAAAACATTCAAATTAGGTTCCGTTTTGGTTTGTATGGGTTTTCATTTGGAAATCAAACATATTTCTATCATTCAAAGTTCATCGCACATGCATATTGGGTTGGGTAAGGGTATTCATTTGAACTTAAAATCTATTTTGAAGGCTTGCAACTTTTCAAACATGTCTCTCTCAAATAATCATGGGGTGTATGGGTATTCATTTCAAAATGAACATTATGTGGGAGGCCTACAAGTTATAAAACACCCCAATTTGGGGCTATTGGGTGTGTGTGGGTATTCATTTGAACCTATGGACTATGTGGGAGGCTTGCAACTTTTTAAACATGTTAATCTTGGACTATTTGATTTGAATTCTAGCCTTATTTTAGTTTTAAACCTTTTTCAATAGTTTACAAGTCAAATTGGTAACTTTTTATGCCTATGTTGGGTTTATGGTTTTTCAAAATCTTGATGCATATAGAATAGGTCTACAACTGAATTGTGGGGGTCCAAGATAGCCTCTTTTGGTTTTGTGCTTATGAAATAAAATTAGTGTGTTGAAATTTGAGGTTTTGGGTGGGAAATCCAATGAATCTTATGGAAATTATTCATTTTTTGTTGTCGAAATCTAATGGCCAAATCCATAAAGAGTGGTTTGGAAATCCAATGACAAAACTATCCAAATCTAAAGATAGTTTTGAAAATCTAGATATTGAATTTGTGTTTAGGTCTAAGGGAGTATGGTTGTTTTTTTCTTTGGTATGATTGAAGCATGGCAAACTTCATGGCAACCATAAAGATCATGGGAAATGATGATTTGATGGAGACACAACAGTTTGAATCTATTACTTCGCACAAAACAAAAACACTTAGAAAAGAGAAAGACACTAAGCAAGTAATGGAATCTTTCCAGCTTAACACCATGGCCACATCACTATGCATTTTGCAACATATAACATGGGTAAGAATCAAGTAACTTAATTGATTCCAAATGAAGTGTGGAGATTAATGTATGTTAATTACTAGGCTAAGTGTTCTAATTTTTTGTTTGTGAAGGAAACTTTGAAGGACCACTTATGTGACACCTTAAAGGAATTGAAAACAAAAAAAATTAATGACTAAAGGTTTAAAAAACGGAACACTTCAATGTGATGATGAAATGTTAGAACATTTAAAAGCTATATATGGACATGCTTTAAAAAAATGTTTAAAAAAGACATTTGAATGTGGCAGATGGGGTACCCAACTCCAAGACAACAACTCTTTCCTCTAACTCCCTTAAACCTACCTTGATTCTATACCTATTGTCAATGCATTTGTAAATTCTAAACCATCTGCAAGTGATGGTGAGCAAATGATGACCAAGTTAAAAATCTTGTAGAATCAATCTAAGAGCATGGCAACCATGGCATCCCACTTTGCCTCCCCCTCCAAAACATGGGATGTTTTCCTAAGAAAACAAGGTGGAATCAACAATAAGCAAAAGAAAATGGTGAAAATCAACAACTTGAAAATAATTAGAGATCTAGGTGTTATATCAAAGGAGTTTGGACATGTAATTAGAAGTCTCCTTGTCAACCATGCATAATTGGGTTAGGATTTTAGTCCCTAACCATTTCATAGTGAGGTTCATCCACTTCATGTGTAGGAAGTTAATGAAGAAAGTTGTAGCTCAAAATACATGTGTTTTGTTGAATGTTTACACTACATCATGGTCTTCATATGGGGCAAGTTCCCATCATCCTTATAGTGCATAATAAAAATTTATTCACCCATGTCTTTTGGATTTCCCAAGAAATACTCAAAATAATCATCTCAATGTGTGAGATATTGGCACTAATATTGGTAGACATTCAAATGTTGCAACATGTTCACATCATGATAAGACTCAAGATAGTTAATGCTTATGTGTATGAACAAGAACCCCATATAACCCCATAGCCTTAAACTCTAATCCAAAACCTTAAAAAATGAAGTTAAAAATTGAAACCCTAAACATACCAAACACCAGTTTAAAAACTAAACCCTAAAACCAAAGGTCTTAAATCTTGACCCCTAAATTCTAAAAGCAAAACCTTAAAAATAAAATCTTAAAAATACTAAACAAAACCCTGGAAAAAACCCTTAAACCAAGGATTTAAAACCCAAAATTTTTAAAAAAAACTAAAAATAAAATCTAGAACCCTAAAAATACCAAAACCAAACTTGAAAAACTAAATCTTTTAAAACCAAAGACCCTATACCCAAAAACTGTAAAATCTAAAACTCCAACCCCAAAACCTTAAAAACTAAACACTAAAAGTGGAATTCTATAAATATTAAACCCAAAATTGAAAAAAATGAAACCCTAAACTAAAAACTTCAACCCAACAACTTTTAAAGCAATTTTTTTAATAAAAAAAACCCTAAAAGTATCAACATAAACTTTAAAACCAAAAAAAATTAAACCATAAACCCATAACCTTATATCCTATACCCATAAAGTCCCATAACCTTATATAGCCCCCCAATAGTC
>Ga0116227_10012171_pt1 | contig 14135 bp, 11 predicted proteins | sample S1TSphgellanicum_FD_89693 | JGI IMG/M metagenome (GOLD analysis project Ga0116227, IMG submission 89693) | Host-associated microbial communities from peat moss isolated from Minnesota, USA - S1T2_Fb - Sphagnum magellanicum MG | ecosystem: Host-associated > Plants > Peat moss > Unclassified... | reverse complement strand
GCTTTATGGAGAAAAGGGTCTTCTCCCTGCTTGCCCTTACTGCTGAGGAACGATACAAGTACTTGTTCGCTCAAAATCCCTCATTGTTCACAGAGGTGCCATTGAAGTACCTTGCATCTATGATGGGAATGACCCCGGAATCGCTGAGCCGGATAAGAAAAAACATAGATCTGTACGATCTGTCTCCCGGTAATTAATATTGACCAGTACTGAGCATTACCAATGTGCACGATTCCAGTACGTTGATGCCTTCTTTTGCTGCCATACGTTCCAGTTCTTCGTTCTCCGTGCCGGGGTTAAAGATGATACGTTTGGGTTTTAGTCCTAAAATATAATCATAGTAAGGCTTTTGGTTGGTTGGGTTGAGGTAAAGGGTAACTGTTCCCACATCGGTAAGTTGCAGTTGTTCTGTGTTGATCTCTATACCATTAACATTACCTTTTTTATTCCCTATGGCCACTACATCATAGCCTTTGTCGTGCAGGCGGCGCAGCGCCATGTTGCTATATCGGCTTTGGTTCTCGGATGCTCCTAAGACCAGTGTTTTTTTGTTTTCCATAATTCCTGATGCTTGTATAAAGTTATTGATAAATAGTACGCTCAGCGACCGTGAAAAATGATGCCACAATAGACTGCGACTATCGAACATCAGTCAAAAACCATAAAGAGATACCCGTTTCATTTAGTACCTTTCGTTAACTTTAATATCCTTGACAGGGTTAATTATTCTTAGCATATGCAAACAGCGTATATAGTTGCAGGTTTCCGTACGGCAGTAGGCAGATCGAAACGAGGTGGTTTTCGTTTTTATCGTCCAGAAGACCTTGCTGTAGATGTAATAAAGGGTTTATTGGCCAGTGTACCGCAACTGGATCCCCAATTGGTAGATGATGTGTTGGTAGGCAATGCCGTGCCTGAGGCCGAGCAAGGATTGCAGGTGGGTCGTATCATAGCCAATAAGGCAGTAGGAGAGTGGGCCGCAGGTCTTACGGTGAACCGCTATTGTGGTAGTGGATTGGAAACGATAGCTATTGCTACTGCAAAAATACAGACCGGGCAAGCCGAGTGCATCATAGCAGGTGGTACCGAGAGCATGAGCTTAGTGCCTACGGCAGGCTGGCGCACCATGCCCAATTACGAATATGCAAAAAATACCCCTGACTACTACCTGAGCATGGGGCTTACTGCCGAGCAGGTAGCCCAGGACTATAAAGTGAGCCGGGAAGACCAGGACGCGTTCGCATACCGCTCGCACCAAAAAGCAATAAATGCCATAAAGGAAGGGTATTTTAAAGATGGGATACTGCCTATAACTGTGAAAGAGATATATGTGAATGAGAAAGGTAAGAAAGCGGAGCGTGAGTATATTGTAGATACTGATGAAGGGCCACGTGCAGATACTTCTTTGGAAGCACTCGCCAAATTGCCACCTGTGTTTGCACAGGGTGGGAGCGTAACGGCAGGTAATTCCAGCCAGACATCGGACGGTGCTGCATTTGTGCTGGTGATGAGCGAACGGTTGATGAAACAATTGGAGCTAACCCCTATAGGCAGGCTGGTAGCATGTACCAGCGCCGGTGTAGACCCACGCATAATGGGTATTGGACCGGTAAAGGCAGTGCCAAAGACACTGAAAGCTGCTGGCATGACACTGGACCAGATAGACCTGATAGAACTGAACGAAGCATTTGCCTCGCAATCGATAGCTGTGGTGCGCAACCTGGGCATTGATGAGAGTAAGCTGAACATAAACGGCGGCGCTATAGCGCTGGGCCATCCCCTGGGTTGTAGTGGTGCCAAGCTCACCGTGCAACTATTGCATGACCTGAAACGCCTGAACAAAAAATACGGAATTGTAACAGCCTGTATTGGTGGGGGGCAGGGAATTGCCGGAATAATAGAAAGAATGTAGGCATATATTAACTAATGTGAGCGAACGGGGCTATTTCAGGCCCCGTTCCTTTTTTGAGGATATTTGAAAGCAAGGTGTACTTCACAAATTCCTGTAAAATTTTCTATCTATTTGTTGCACCATTTATCCTTGCTGGTAAATTCTATTACCTTTGGAAGTAATAACGTTCAAGGTAATCCATGAAGAAAAATATTGCCCTGCTTGCAGGCGGCTACTCAGGTGAATACGCCATTTCGATACAGACTGCTGAAACCATAGCACAGAACCTGGACAGCAAGCTCTACAACACCTACAAGATAATAGTGACCCGTGACGACTGGTGGCATGAGGGCAAGAAAGGGAAAATATCTGTAGATAAAAATGATTTCTCGCTTACTATAGATGGTAAAAAGATAGTGTTCGATGCGGTATTCGTAGCCATACACGGTACGCCGGGAGAAGATGGCCGTATGCAGGGCTACCTGGATATGTTGCAGATACCATATACATCGTGCAACGCGATAGTATCGGCATTGACCTTTAATAAGAGCTATTGCAATAAAGTGGTGAAAGCTTTTAATGTGGTGCATATTGCCAATTCTGTGCACTTGATAAAAGGGGAACCTTACTCTATGGGAGCCGTTCTGGATGAATTAAGATTACCAGTATTCGTGAAGCCAAATGAAAGTGGGAGCAGCCTGGGTGTGAGCAAGGTGAAATCGGTAGAGGATCTTTTCCCGGCTATAGAAAAAGCGTTCAAGGAAGATGACCAGGTGCTGATAGAGGAATTTATAGAAGGCCGTGAGCTGACCATAGGTGTATATAAAGTGGGCGGCTACCTGTACACACTACCTGCTACCGAGATAGAAAGCAAGAATGAATTCTTCGATTACGAAGCTAAGTATACCCCTGGCGTAACTAAGGAGATCACCCCTGCCCTGATAGATGATAATATGAAGGAGCAGCTGGAAAATAAGGCATCGTACATATACCGCCATCTGAACTGTCGTGGTGTGGTGCGGATGGATTTTATATTGCAAAAAGGCACAGACAAACTGTATTTCCTTGAGGTGAACACCATGCCGGGACAAAGTGAGAATAGCATAGTGCCGCAGCAAGTAAGGGCGTCTGGAAGGTCGCTGCAGGATTTTTATGGTGGTATACTTGAAGATTGTCTGAAAACGCAGGGGAAAGCACAACCAACAACATAAACACATACTTTTGGCAGCAATGGCTATAAAAAGTCCGATGAGAAAAACTTTTGCATTTAACCTGGTAGTCGTGTTGCTGCTTTGCGCTACGCTGTATGTGTTGTTTTTTGCCAGTCTGCGGTGGATGACCCGACATGGTGAGGAACTGGCTATACCAGGTGAGTGCAGGAAAAATGTAAGTCAGGCTATGGCCGATCTGAAAAACAGGGGTTTTGACGTGTACCTGGATTCCACTTACGACCCCAAGCAAAAACCATTCGTTGTGCTGGCACAGATGCCGGATAGCGGGTCGATAGTGAAAATGGGACGTACAGTTTTCCTGACCATTAATAAGTCAGTTGCGCCCGGCACTCCAATGCCCAACCTTGTAAGTCTTTCGTTCCGCAGCGCTGAAATGATATTGAGAAATAACAAACTATTCCTAGGCGATACTACTATGAAGCCCGATATAGCCAAGGGGGCTGTACTGGCGCAACTATATAATGGTAAAGAAGTAAAACCCGGAGATGTGGTGCCGCAAGGTAGCAAAATAAGCCTTGTTATAGGCGATGGCCTTGGCATAACCCAGCTGAGTGTGCCGGATGTGATAGGCTACAGTGTAGACGAAGGGGTGAACAACCTGACAGGTAACGGTTTGCAATACATACTGATACCGGGTGATGCCATTACGGATACGGCTACTGCAGTTATTTACAACCAAAGCCCTAAGGCTATAAATGAAGTGGGCGCGCCTACCCGCATAAAACAAGGCGATGTGATCAGCGTATATATAAAGCAAAATCCTACTCCTGAAGAGATACAGTTAAATAAGAATCCGCCAAGGTCTCCCAAAGATCCTAATTCGGTAGATGGTAATACTAATCAAGGTAGTCAGGACGTTAATAACGGTAGCGGACAAAATGAACCACCACAGTGAAGATAGTAAAGTGCATCATATATCTATTATTCATAGTTTGCCTGGATGAAGCAACGGCACAGGAACACCTGGCACCACTGCGCAGCAATCCTGTATTGATGCACACCCGACCGCAAGTGAAGAGTAGCCTTGCGAAAACAACGGCATTGACACTGCCTTTTTTTGAAGATTTTACGGGCTATAGCTTATACCCAGATAGTACAAAGTGGGTAGATAACGAGGTGTACATCAATAATACCATGTGCGTAAGCCCCATAAGCAGGGGCGTAGCCACTTTTGATGCACTCAATAGCATAGGCATCCCTTACGACTCATTCAGCAACTACAATTTTAGATATGCAGATAGCCTGACATCGCAGGTCATAGACCTGAGCACCTATACGCCTGCTGATAGCCTTTACTTAAGCTTCTTTTATCAGCCGGAGGGCAATGGTTTTTCTCCGACTACAGCAGATTCGTTCATGGTATTCCTGCATAAAAATGATAATGACTGGGAGCAAGTATGGTCGGTGCCGGGGACTTCTTTGTTGCCTTTTCAGCAGGTGATGATCCCGATCACGGATACTAATGTGTTCTTCAGTGGTTTCCAGTTCAGGTTCGTCAATATTGCTGCGCTTAATTACAGTGACGCTGTGTGGAACATAGATTATGTGCGATTGAACTCTGGCAGGAATATGTATGATACAGCAGTAAACGATGTAGCGTTTACCAGCAACCCAACTTACCTGCTCAACGACTATACATATATGCCATACAGACAGTTCATGGCCAATCAAGGTGGTGAGCGGACGGGTTCTTTCTCTGACAGCTTACGGAATAATTATGCCACCGCTATGCCCATAGCGTATGGATATACTGCACGGGAGACCACCACCGGAACCCCATTATATATGAGTACTACCGGCAACACAGTAGGAGCACCGCAGCAAAACCAGCAATTGAGCTATAATACTTATACCAATACTATTCCGCTTACAGGCTTGTATAATAAAGTGGTTTTTGAGAACAAATATTATATTCAGTCAGTAGGACCAAATGATTCGAAACCCAATGACACTATTGTTTGCGACCAGGTGTTTGATAACTACCTGGCCTATGATGATGGTAGCGCTGAGCAAAGTTATTACCTTGACCTTTCACAAAATTATCCCGGTAGCCTTGCCATTGAATATCATTTGAACCGGCCAGATACTCTACGTGGCGTTTCTATTTATTTTGGACGACAAGCGCCTCCGCCAGCCTACAAGCAGTTCTCTGTCATTATCTACAATTCACTGGCGGGTGTAAATGCTAATTACGTGGATCATAAGCTATATGAGCAGGATTATTTGACCCCGGCATATTCTGATACGTTGGGTGGCTTCTGGACATATAGCCTGGATACACCTGTAGCACTACCTGCCGGCGTTTTTTATTTGAGCACCATGCAGCCAGATTACAGCGATACGCTGTACTTTGGTTTTGATGCTAACAGAGTAGGAGGTAACCATGCTTATTATAATGTGCTGGGTCAATGGTTCTCGTCGCAGTATAGCGGAGCTATAATGATGAGGCCACTACTTGGGCAACCGGTTTGGAGTAGTGCTGTAGAGAATGTGCAGGCAGGTGTTATTGCTGATTGGAGTGTGTTCCCTAATCCCGCGCAGGATAATATAAAGCTGAAATTTGCCAACAATACCAATGCGGACTATGTTATTACTGACGTAGCCGGACGTACAGTAAAACGAGGTATAGCGAGTGTTGCCACAGACATAAACATATCATCATTTTCGCCGGGCATGTATTTTGTGCGCATAGCTATAGACGGTGTGTGTGGCGCGCCCAGGAAGTTCGTGAAAGAATAAATGATCATTTGATAACATAAGCGTGGACAGATGCACGAAATAGAACCCTTTTTTAACTGGCGGCATTTATATACTGCCGAAGAAGATGAACTTTCCCCTTTTTACGGCAGGGAATACAGCGAGTTCGAATTCAGTAATACGGTTTACAATTATTACATACACCCCCAGTGGGATGAGTTCGGGTCGAAAACATTGTACCTGAAGATATTGTTCGTTGACTACGACCAGAACTTTGCGATCATTGAACTGATAGGGGAATGGAATGATGCGGTAGAGAACGACATCATGCAGTTGAAAAGGTCGGTGATAGACCTGATGATAGCCGAGAAAATAGATAAGTACATTTTGATATGCGAGAATGTGCTGAATTTTCATAGTAGTGAAGATGACTATTATGAAGAGTGGTACGAGGATATAAAAGAAGAAGGCGGATGGATAGCGGCGGTGAACATGCCTGAGCAAACCCAGTACGACTTTAAAAGATCGCACATAGATCGATATATAAAGCTATTTGAATTGGATAACTGGCGAACATTTCAACCCAACTTGTTGTTTCAATTGATCGATAATAGAATGCTACGGTTGGGAGACGGAGATTAATATTTTCCTGAATTTGAAAACTCCATTTGTTGCGGGGGCAATTATTTAGGTATCTTATTTCTTTACAACCATAGCTTTTTACGCTTCGCGTATTATCTTTGCAAAGATTTTACAAAACTGTTACACTTCTAACATTTCCGGATCTTATGAATTGGAAGAATTCTTTTTCTACCTCGATCGGCAAAAAGCTGCAAATGGCTTTGACCGGGTTATTCCTTATTATATTTTTAATAGTGCATTGCTACGTCAACGCCCAGATATTCTGGAGGGACGGCGGCAAGCAGTTTGACGAAGCGGCCCATTTTATGGGAAACAATCCAGTGATACGCATTACCGAGATAGGATTGTTTGGCTTCCTGATATTGCACATAGTACAGGGTTTAATGCTTTGGGCAAAGAACAAGTCTCGTCGCACTGTAAAGTATGCAGTGACCCCGGGCAATAAAGTAAGCCCCTGGTACAGCCGATCTATGGCACTGTTGGGTACATTGGTATTGTTGTTCCTCATTGTGCATCTTTCCCAGTTCTGGGCGCCTAACCGTTTTTCACAAACTACCGGTAATGGTGAGCTAGACCTGTATGCAAGGATGAAAGATACTTTTGCCGCACCATGGGTGGTAGTAGTATACCTTTTAGGTTGCTTTGCGCTGGCATGGCACCTGGTACACGGCTTTTTCAGTGCCTTCCAAACCCTGGGACTTGCCCGTAACAGGTATAAAGGAATGATAAAGAGTATTGGTGTAGCCTTTGCTATTATAGTGCCTGTCATTTTTGCTTTGATGCCTATTTGTTTCGCAACAGGCTGGTTAAATTAATTTTTTCTAAAACATCCGATCTTCCTCTTATGCCACTTAATTCTAAAATACCGGCTGGTCCGTTAGAGTCGAAATGGAAAACATATAAATCTACCTGCAAGCTGGTAAATCCTGCCAACAAACGTCAGTTAGAGATAATAGTTATTGGTACCGGTCTTGCCGGGGCGTCTGCTGCTGCAGCGCTGGGTGAGATGGGCTACAAGGTGAAAGCATTCTGTTTCCAGGATAGTCCGCGCCGTGCGCACTCTATTGCTGCGCAGGGTGGTATCAATGCGGCAAAGAACTACCAGAATGATGGAGATAGTACCTTCCGCCTGTTTTACGACACAGTAAAAGGTGGTGACTACCGTGCCCGTGAAGGCAATGTATATCGCCTGGCAGAAGTAAGTGCAAGCATCATTGACCAGTGTGTGGCACAAGGTGTTCCTTTTGCACGTGAGTATGGTGGATTGCTCAGCAACAGGTCTTTTGGTGGTACACAGGTACAGCGTACCTTCTATGCTGCAGGGCAAACCGGTCAGCAGTTGCTGATAGGTGCGTACCAGGCACTGGAACGCCAGGTATCTCTTGGTAATGTAGAAATGTACTCCCGCCATGAAATGATGGACGTGGTGAAAATAGATGGTGTAGCACGTGGCATTATAGCACGTAACCTGGTAACAGGTGAGCTGGAGCGCCATTTTGGTCATGCAGTATTGTTGTGCAGCGGTGGTTACGGTAACGTATTCTACCTGTCTACCAATGCTATGGGCTCTAACGTATCGGCAGCATGGAAGGCGCACAAGCAAGGTGCGTTCTTTGGTAATCCTTGCTTTACACAGATACACCCTACATGTATACCTGTAAGTGGGGATCACCAATCAAAGCTTACCCTGATGTCTGAATCATTGAGAAATGACGGACGTATATGGGTTCCTAAACAAAAGAACGACAGCCGCAAGGCAAGTGATATACCGGAAGAAGAACGCGACTACTACCTGGAAAGAAGGTATCCGGCGTTTGGTAACCTGGTACCGAGGGACGTGGCCAGCCGCGCAGCTAAGGAGCGTTGCGATGAAGGTTATGGCGTAGGTGCATCTAAGATGGCAGTTTATCTTGATTTTGCTGCAGCCATTATGCGCTATGGTAAGATCGAAGCGAACAAACAAGGTCAGCACAATGCAGATGCTACTGCTATACGTGCACTGGGAGAGGCTGTTGTAAAAGAGAAATACGGCAACCTGTTCGAGATGTATGAAAAGATAACAGGCGAGGACCCTTACAAAATGCCTATGCGCATATACCCTGCGGTACACTATACAATGGGTGGCCTTTGGGTAGATTATGAACTGATGACCACCGTTCCTGGCTTGTATGCACTAGGTGAGGCTAACTTCAGCGACCATGGCGCTAACCGCCTGGGAGCTTCTGCGCTTATGCAGGGGCTTGCTGATGGTTACTTTGTGATACCATACACAATGGGTAATAATCTTGCTGACGACATACGCACCAAGGCAATACCTACAGACCACGCTGCTTTTGTTGCTGCTGAAAAAGAAGTAAGCGACCGCATCAATAAGCTGATGAGCATTAAGGGTAAGACCAGTGTAGAAGCCTTCCATAAAAGGCTGGGTAAGATAATGTGGGAGAAATGCGGTATGGCACGTAATGCAAAAGGACTTACAGAAGCTATTGCAGAAATACAGGCATTAAAGAAAGAATTCTGGAGCGATGTACGCATACCGGGCGATATCAATGAGTTCAACCCTGAGCTGGATAAAGCTGGCCGTGTGGCTGACTTTATAGAGCTGGGCGAACTGATGTGTAAGGACGCACTGAACCGCAACGAAAGCTGTGGTGGTCACTTCCGCGAAGAGTACCAAACACCAGATGGTGAGGCAATGAGGCAGGATGACCTGTACAGCTACGTAGCTGCGTGGGAATACAAAGGCGATAGCCAGGAAGAACTGCACAAGGAAGACCTGGTATTTGATGTGGTGCACCCAAGCCAGAGGAGCTATAAATAATTTATTCATTTTCAATTTACCATAATTGTTATGGAACACAATACAATGAATTTGACCCTGAAAGTTTGGCGTCAAAAGAACAATAAAGCAAAGGGTAGTTTTGAAACTTTTAAGGTAAACGGCATTTCTTCTGAGATGTCTTTCCTGGAGATGTTCGATGTACTGAACGAGCAACTGGTAGCTGAAAATAAAGAGCCTGTAGCCTTTGATCATGACTGCCGTGAAGGTATATGTGGTGCATGCAGTATGTACATCAATGGCCGTGCACATGGCCCTTGGCATCACAACACTACCTGCCAGCTGCACATGCGCGAATACAAGGATGGTGATACCATTGTTGTAGAACCGTGGAGAGCAAATTCTTTCCCCGTTATTAAAGACCTGGTAGTAGACCGTTCTGCTTTCGACCGTATCATACAATCGGGTGGTTATATATCTGTAAATACCGGTAATGCAGTTGATGCCAACTCATTGCCTATTGATAAGCAAAGAGCAGATGAATCTTTTGCAGCAGCTACTTGTATAGGTTGTGGTGCATGCGTTGCTGCTTGCCCTAATACATCGGCCATGCTGTTCGTGTCCGCAAAGGTTTCTCACCTGGCATTGTTGCCACAGGGTGAGCCAGAACGCCAGACCCGTGCTGTGAATATGATACAGCAGATGGATACCGAAGGTTTTGGTAGCTGTACCAATATAGGTGCCTGCGAAGCTGAGTGCCCGAAAGGAATATCACTTGAAAATATTGCACGCCTTAACCGCGAATATATTTCTTCTGTGTTTGCGGGTGAAGAACCAGCAGCATAAAAGATGTTGATACAAAATTGAAATAGAGGCTGCCACATGTTGGCAGCCTTTTGTTATTTTTGACCATGCTTAGAAAGTTATTTTTTGTTGTAATTGCCCTGCATATCTGTATCGCCTCTTTTGCGCAGGCCGATAGCAGCCACCTGCGCATCAGCCTGCTTACATGCGGTGCGGGCGACGAGATATGGGAAACATTTGGGCATGATGCGGTACGCATCATGGACAGCCAGCGCCATACCGACATGGTATTTAATTACGGCACATTCAATGGGTTTGATAAGGGATTTGAACTCGCTTTTATGAGAGGGAAGTTGCCTTACTTTCTTTCTTACGGGCCGTTCAACGAATTCATGCCGGAGTATGTGGATGCCCACCGCAGCGTGCAAGAGCAGGTATTTGACATGACAGGTGCGCAAAAGGAACAGGTATACGCCTTCCTGCAAAACAATGCACTTGACGAGAACAAGTATTACAAGTACGATTTCTTTTTTGACAACTGCGCTACCCGTATCCGCGATATACTGCCCGATGAAAAAGTGTTTGGGGCTAAGTTCCACTATGCAACAGTATTGCCACCCAATTCGCAGATAACTTTCCGCGATATAATCAATAGATACTTTTACCGTCAGTTGTGGGAGCGGTTCGGCATCAACATATTGCTTGGCAGCAGGATAGATAAAGTGATGACCAATAAAGATGTGATGTTCCTGCCCGATTATCTAAGGGATGGATTAGAGAACGCTACAGTAGATGGTAAACATGTTGTGACCCCGGCAAAATTGATATTGCCTGGTAGCCCGGTGAAGCCACCTGTGCCGGATGGACCGCTGATGGTGACCAGCGCTATTGCTATACTTACTATTTCGGGCCTGTTCGTAAAAAGATTGCGTGTTTTGGGCATGGTCATGTCTTCTTTGTTGTTGTTGATAACCGGGTTGTTAGGTTGCCTGGTGATAGTAATGTGGTTTGGTACAGACCACCAGGGGTGCCAAAATAACTATAGCTTGTTGTGGGCGCTACCTACAAATCTTATACTGGCCTTCACGTTCAATAGGGGAAAAAGTAAGGATCGGTACGCACTTATAGCCATTGTTTTATTGTTGACATCTTTAGTGGTGCATATATTGCGTATACAACAAATGTTGCTGCTGGAGATGGCACCGTTGCTGTTATCTTTACTTTGTGTGTATGGCAGTATATACAGAAGGAAAGGACAGGCAGGTAGTCCTAAAAAGACGGTCTTACCTGTTGAGTCAGATAAATAATGCAAGCACAGTTTTTTTAAGCAATATTAATATTCCGCCAAAAAGCGTTTGCTCGCCACATGTTTTGCAGGCAGCAAAGGTCATTTCGTTAATTTTACAAAAAAGGGAAAAGGTATCAAAAAAAATAGCTCAACATCTATCGTTTACCGCAAACTTGGCCATGGACCAGTTGTCGTTCTGCTGCATGGTTTTCCTGCAGATGGTACGCTGTGGGAGCAGGTATACAATAATTTGCCTGGGTTTACGATAATAGTTCCGGAGCTTGCAGATAGAGGGGATAGTGTAGTTGCCACAGCGGAGGTGACCATTGCAGGTCTTGCAGATATGGTGTACTCTATTTTGCAAGAAGAGCGTGTAGACCAGGTGGTTATTGTCGGCCACTCTATGGGAGGGTATGTTGCCGCTGCATTTGCAGAAAAATATCCGGCTGTGGTAAAGGGCGTGAGCATGGTGCACTCCACAACCACAGCCGATGACGAGGAGAAAAAAGCTTCGAGGAAAAAGGTAATAGCAATAATAGAAAAAGGGGGTAGGGAAGCATTTATTGGTCAAATGGTCCCGGGGCTTTTTTCTGATACATTCAAATCTGCACACCCTGATAAGGTGGCCTTGCAAACAAGTAAAAGTTCGCAATTACAAGCATCTACACTTATTGGTTTTTACACAGCTATGATGAAACGCAAAGCGACCAGTGCAATATTAGAAAATGCTCTATTCCCCATGCAATGGATATTGGGAATAGAAGATACAGTGTTGCCGGCAGCAAAGGTTATGAAAGAATGTAGTGTTGCCCCAATTAATTTCGTAAATTTATATAAGAATTGTGGGCACATGAGTATGGTCGAGGAACCGGAAAAGTTGGTTGCCGATCTGGGAGGTTTTTTAAATTATTGCTACGGAAGATAAGTACATATATAATGAAGAATAAGTTATTGCCGGTTTTATTGTTAATAATTGCCATGGTGCCATATCGCACCTGGGCATCGCACATTGTGGGTGGCGAGTTAACATACACGTGTTCCGGTAATAATATTTATAATATTGCTATCACTATTTATGAAGATTGTCTCAACGGATTGCCTGAAGCAATTGCCGAGGATAACCCTGCCATTTTTAGGGCGTATGATGGCAATGGCCAGGTGTATAATACATTTGGCCAGGTAGTTAGTGACCCAGATAATCCTGATCATCCGTTTCATGATTCTGCTTTGTTCTTACCTGACGATAATATTCTTGTACCTACGAACTTTAATAATGCCTGTATAGATCATGCGCCGGCCACATGCCTACGGAAAAAAACGTTCAGGATACAATATTACCTGCCGCCCAATAGTACCGGTTACAAGATCGTTTACCAGCGGTGTTGTCGCAACGCCAGTATCATCAACCTGGTAAATCCCAGCCAGATAGGTGCTACTTATTATTGCGACATACCACCTGCAACGGTAGCGAGGTGCAATAATAGCGCTGTGTACAAAAATTTTCCTCCACAGATCATTTGCATCAACAACCCGCTTTATTACGATAATTCAGCCACGGATGCTGATGGAGATTCATTGAGCTACCAGTTTTGTGACACTTATGTTGGTGGTGCTGAATCCAATGCGGTACCCATACCCAATCCTCCCCCATATACACCAGTGACGTATGTGCCCCCATTCTCTTATTCAAATCCAATGGCTGGTGTGCCACCTATACGTATAGACCCTGTTAGCGGACTGGTAACAGGTACACCCAGTCTGCTGGGCAGGTATGTGGTAACAGTGTGCTGCCTGGAGTGGCGCAATGGTGTGAATATAAACACTGTAAAAAGAGAATTTCAATTTGTGGTCACTAACTGTTCCAAGGCAGTTGTCGCTGATATACCGCAGTTATCGGCAGAGTTCAATACTTACTTGGTCAATTGTACCAACTTTAATGTGCATTTTATCAATACCAGCACTGGTGGGTTTGCTTACAATTGGGACTTTGGTTTTCCCGGGGGTACATCTACGGAGTTTGAGCCTACTGTTACTTTTCCGGATACCGGTACCTATAGTGTAAAGCTAATAGTGAACAACAAGTCTACCTGCCCTGATAGTATTACCAGGTTGGTAAAGGTATATCCTAAATTCAGAACCGATTTTGGTGTTAGCGGGCTGCAATGCCCAGGTTCGCCTGTTACTTTCACAGACCAGACCATTTCTACCTACAAGCCAGTTTCGGGGTTCCTTTATAGTTTTGGCGATGGTACAACCTCGGATAGTGAAAACGCTGTACATAGCTATGCACATGGCGGTATCTACTACGTATCTCTTGCAGCTACTAATGTAAAAGGGTGCGTTGATACTGCCATAAAACAGGTAGCCATAGAGCGGTTCACCCCTTTTGCCGGTAATGATACTACTATAGTAAAAGGTGAGCATATTTACTTTAACGCAACAGGAGGCAACCAATACACCTGGGTGCCGGGAACTAATTTGACCGACAGCAGTATCGCTAACCCTATAGGGTACTATCCTGATACCGGCCGTTACAATTATGACGTGCACGTTGTCAGTGCATTCGGTTGTGCAGGCGATGCATCTATAAAAGTAACTGTGGTGGGGCAACCTGCATTTTTCATCCCAACAGCATTCACTCCTAATGGTGATGGCCGTAACGATATTTTTAAACCAACTGCCATAGGATACAGGTCTATAAATTACTTCCGTATATATAACCGTTGGGGCCAATTGATCTACAATTCCCATACCCTTGAGGTAGGTTGGGATGGCACATTTGGTGGTGCTAAAGTAGATATG
>Ga0116227_10012169_pt1 | contig 14138 bp, 12 predicted proteins | sample S1TSphgellanicum_FD_89693 | JGI IMG/M metagenome (GOLD analysis project Ga0116227, IMG submission 89693) | Host-associated microbial communities from peat moss isolated from Minnesota, USA - S1T2_Fb - Sphagnum magellanicum MG | ecosystem: Host-associated > Plants > Peat moss > Unclassified... | reverse complement strand
GTACGGTACTAATGTTGTTGGTGGTGTTACTCCAGGCAAAGGTGGTCAGACTCACTTAGAAAAACCAGTATTTAATACGGTAAAGGATGCGGTTGATCAAGCCGGCGCCAATGTATCTATCATTTTTGTTCCACCTGCATTTGCTGCTGATGCGATTATGGAAGCTGCAGAGGCTGGAATTAAAGTTATTGTTTGTATTACTGAAGGTATTCCGACTAAGGATATGATTCAGGTTAAAGAATACATTTCTGACAGGGATTGCCGTTTAATCGGTCCGAACTGCCCGGGTGTAATTACTGCTGATGAAGCTAAAATTGGTATCATGCCAGGTTTTATCTTCAAAAGAGGTACAGTTGGTGTGGTTTCTAAATCTGGTACTTTAACTTACGAAGCTGTTGATCAGGTTGTAAAAGCAGGTTTAGGTATTACCACTGCAATTGGTATTGGCGGTGATCCGATTATTGGAACGACAACTAAAGAAGCAGTTGAACTGTTGATGAACGATCCGGAAACTGAAGGCATCATTATGATTGGTGAAATTGGTGGCGGGATGGAAGCTGAAGCTGCGCTTTGGATTAAAGAAAATGGCACTAAGCCAGTGGTTGGTTTTATTGCTGGTCAGACTGCGCCTCCTGGACGTAGAATGGGCCATGCTGGTGCTATTGTTGGTGGTGCAGATGACACTGCTGCTGCTAAAATGAAAATTATGGCTGAGTGTGGTATCACTGTAGTAGAAAGTCCTGCTGAAATCGGTGAGGCGATGGCTGCACTATTGAAAAAATAAATGTAATACAAAAGATCTTCTTGTATAATTTAAAAACTCCGGTGAATTCGTTCATCGGAGTTTTTTATTTTATAATGGTTTGAGTACGCTTGTTGTTTTTTCCATTTTTTTCCAATGTTGTGAGTCTTTGTACAACATTTTGCTAAATGGCAATCGTGGTTTGATTTTTTTGTCGTAATCCTGTCCAAAAATCCGATATTTTACCTCAGGATTTTCTGCTATATGTTGCAATAGGGCTTGAGAGTATGCCGTGGGGCCTGTCATCCAGTGCACGCTATGGGGATAAGCATTTTCGCTGATGTTACGCATCAGCTGATCTATGGTTTTTTTTAAGAAAGGGTGGCCCGCTTCAAAAATTAATGCCCACTGTACATAGATGTTTGGGAATTTTTCTTTAGAAATGACAGCTACATCGTCTGGTTTAATGATTTTATCCAACTGGCCAAGTGCGTAAGCATCGATATCCAGGTAAACGCCTCCCTTTTTGTATAATATGGCATATCTGAAAAAATCAGCTTTTGCTGCACCAATGTTTAGGCGTTCGTAAGCCTGAAAAACCTCAGGCTCGTATTCTGCCTTTAAGAACTCAACAATTCGATTGTCGTCATAAAATTCGTATTCGTAATCCTTATTTCTGAATTTTAACCATTTGACAGATAGCCTATTGATTAGGGGTAGTTTGTTTGTCTTAAATGTTTGGTAAATAACTTTGGGTATGGCCATATTGATCAACGTTGTGCTGTTCAAAGTTAATATGTTTTACAATAAGATGATCTTGATTTTTAGGTTTATGCAAACCAAACTCGTTATTGCGACGTATATTGCTAAAATAATCTACAGCAAATGAAGACTAAAACATTTATGTTTGCCGGCTTGTTAGCATTGAGTGGTTTAATTGCTTGTGCACAGCAATCTAAAAAAAATGAGAATACAACAAAAACAACCAAGAATATGGATTGGAATAAATTAACCAAAGAAGAAGAGGATGTCATTGTACGTAAAGGAACTGAATATCCAGGTACTGGGAAATTGCTGAACAATAAAGAGGCTGGTACTTATATCTGCAGGCGCTGTAATGCTCCTTTGTATCGTTCTGAGTCAAAATTTGAATCGCATTGCGGTTGGCCAAGTTTTGATGATGAAATTAAAGGTGCGGTAGAAAGAATACCGGATGCTGACGGCATGCGTACTGAAATTGTATGTGCAAATTGTAAGGCGCATTTGGGACACGTATTTATTGGAGAAGGTTTTACAGAAAAGAATACACGTAACTGTGTAAATTCTATTTCCATGAGTTTTGTTCCTGATAAGAAATAATTTATTTCTCAGTGATATAAGTATAGTGCCTAGTGATATTTTACTAGGCACTTCTTGTTTTTAACTACTTAGTTTACTTATGTTTGTCTGTTCACCAACTTAGGTAATATGAAGTATTGTTTATTGTTCTGTATTATGCTGATGTCTTTCGGGGGCTTTGCTCAGAATCCATCTCCGGAAGAAAGCGCTGAAACATACGCCAGTACAACAACGAAATCAGTTATTAGCAGCTCAATCAACGGAATTACAAAAACCGGTTACGCCACTTACTACGCTAAGAAATTTGAAGGTCGGAGAACGACCAGCGGCGTGCGTTATCGTGGTAAGAAAATGACTGCTGCCCATTTGAAATTACCGTTCGGCACTATTGTAACGGTTACCAATCTTGAAAATGGGAAGTCGGTTGAGGTGGAAGTGAACGATCGTGGCCCACACTCCAGAAGATATATCATTGATCTTTCTGCAGGAGCAGCCAAGGAGCTCGGCTTTTATAGAAAAGGGCCATCCAAAGTGGAAATTAGCTATCACCTCGATCGGGATTAGCTTTTTTAACTTTAAGTCTGTTATAGTCAGTTTCTTGAATTTATTAACACCAACTCTTTTCATTTGCCTATTTGCAAAAGAAATCAATACCAACTTTTGAGCGTAATTAATGTGTCAATTTCTCCTTCAGGTGTTGATAAAAACGCCAGCTTGTTAACAACTATTGTTTACATATCCGGGGTGCAGACTTTATATTTGTTTATATAAAGTTCTTTAATAATTAGTCGCAATTTTTTAGTTAAGTGTTTAATTTTTAGTTGTTTAAATTTTTTGATGAATTTCAATACTTTCAAAAAATAGCCACAGACTATAGATTGTGTAGCGACTTGAATTTATTAATGCTTTAGCAAATCAATATACATTTACCACCTAAAAATAGATGCTTATGCAAGAAGAAGAAGTATTACTAAAAGAAAATAAAGATCGTTTTGTTCTTTTGCCGATTAAATACCCTGAAATCTGGGAGATGTATAAGAAGACTGAAGCAAGTTTCTGGACTGCGGAAGAAATAGATCTTTCGGATGATCAAAAACATTGGGACAATCTAAATGATGGTGAAAGGCATTTTATTTCTCACATTCTCGCCTTCTTTTCTGCAAGTGATGGCATTGTAAATGAAAACCTGGCTGTGAATTTCATGAGTGAAGTTCAACTTCCGGAAGCACGTTGTTTTTACGGTTTTCAGATCATGATGGAAAATATCCATGCCGAGACCTATGCCTTGTTGATAGATACTTACATTAAAGATCCTGAAGAAAAAGATAGGTTATTCCATGCCATTGATACCGTGCCAGCTGTAAAAAGAAAAGCGGAATGGGCTTTACGTTGGATCGACAACGGTAACTTTGCAGAGCGTTTGGTAGCTTTCGCAGCAGTAGAAGGGATTTTCTTTAGTGGCAGTTTCTGTTCTATTTTCTGGTTGAAAAAACGCGGCTTAATGCCTGGTTTAACTTTTAGCAACGAGCTGATTTCAAGAGATGAAGGCGCTCACTGTGAGTTTGCCTGCTTGTTGTATGGCATGTTGAAAAATAAACTCAGTCAGGAACAGGTTCATGGTATCATCAGTGATGCTGTAGAGATTGAAAAGGAATTTATTACCGATGCTTTACCTGTAGCTTTAATTGGTATGAATGCCAAATTGATGTCGCAATACATTGAGTTTGTAGCGGATAGATGGTTACAAGAACTGGGGTATGCTAAAATCTATAACGCGACCAATCCATTTGATTTTATGGAAATGATCTCTTTACAGGGTAAAACCAATTTCTTTGAGAAAAGGGTTGGGGATTATCAGAAGAGTGGTGTATTGACCTCTACAGAGGATAAAGCAGCAGCTTTTTCATTAGATGATGATTTTTAATGCGTTAGGTTAATGCCATAACTGACGCAAATAGCTAAATATTTGAATAACTGGTGCCGATGCTATCTCTTTGAGTAGGTAATATGCACCTAAATACCTAAGAAATATGTTTGTAATAAAAAGAGATGGCCGCAAAGAAGCGGTAAGATTTGACAAGATAACAGCCCGTATTGAGAAGCTGTGCTATGGCTTTAACGCTGAGCTTGTAGATCCGATTGATGTTGCCAAGAAGGTAATTGAAGGTTTATATGATGGTGTTACTACCTCTGAATTGGATAATCTTGCTGCAGAAACAGCAGCCTCTTTAACAACCAAGCATCCAGATTATGCCCTGCTTGCATCTCGCATTGCGGTATCAAACCTGCATAAAAACACAACCAAATCGTTCTCAAAAACGATGGAAATGCTTTACAATTACATCGATGACAAAACAGGTAAACCAGCTTCATTAATTGCTGATGACGTTTGGGAAGTTATTGAAAAGAATGCTGATATCTTAGACAGTACTATTATATATGACAGGGATTTCGGTTTTGACTACTTCGGGTTCAAAACACTGGAGAAATCATACCTGTTGAAAGTGGAAGGCCAAATTGTAGAGCGCCCACAGCATTTGTTTATGCGGGTTTCGGTAGGGATTCACAAAGGTGATATTGAAAGTGCAATTGCCACGTACAACTTGATGAGTGAGCGTTGGTTTACACATGCTACACCGACCTTGTTCAACGCAGCAACACCTAAGCCTCAGATGTCATCGTGCTTCTTGTTAACCATGCAAGATGACAGTATTGAGGGCATTTACGATACCCTGAAGCAGACCGCTAAAATCTCTCAAAGTGCTGGCGGTATTGGTTTAAGCATACACAACATCAGGGCTACAGGCTCTTACATTGGTGGTACAAACGGTACCAGTAATGGAATTGTACCTATGCTTAAGGTATTTAACGATACTGCGCGTTATGTAGATCAGGGCGGGGGTAAACGTAAAGGGGCTTTTGCGATCTATTTAGAGCCTTGGCATGCGGATGTATTTAGCTTCCTGGATTTGCGTAAAAACCATGGTAAAGAAGAATTACGTGCACGTGATTTGTTCTATGCCCTTTGGGTTTGTGATTTGTTTATGAAACGTGTTGAAGCTAATGAGGACTGGAGTTTATTCTGTCCGCATGAAGCTCCAGGTTTGGCAGATTGCTTTGGTGATGAGTTTGAAGCTTTATATGAGCGTTACGAAAAAGAGGGTCGTGCACGTAAGACGATTAAAGCACAGGAACTTTGGTTTGCAATTTTGGATTCGCAGATTGAAACAGGAACCCCTTATTTGTTGTATAAGGATGCTGCCAACAGCAAATCAAATCAGCAAAATTTAGGAACCATCAAAAGTTCTAACCTGTGCACTGAAATTATTGAGTATACATCAAAAGACGAAGTTGCGGTTTGTAATTTAGCTTCATTAGCGCTACCTAGATATGTCATCAATGGCGAATTTGATCACCAAAGATTATATGACGTAACTTATCAGGCTACAGTGAACTTGAATAAGATTATAGACTATAACTATTATCCGGTAGAAGAGGCTAAAAACTCGAATATGCGCCACCGACCAATCGGCTTGGGTGTGCAAGGTTTAGCTGATGCCTTTATCTTAATGCGTTTGCCTTTTGAAAGTGAAGGTGCCCGCATTTTGAACAAAGAGATCTTTGAAACAATCTATTTCGCAGCCATGACGGCTTCACACGATCTGGCTGTTAAACATGGTCCGTATGAAACTTTTGAAGGTTCTCCTTTATCTAAAGGTAAATTCCAGTTTGATCTTTGGAATGTACAACCAGATAGCGGTAGGTGGGATTGGGAAACACTGCGCGAAAAAGTAGTGAAAGATGGGGTATACAACTCTTTGTTGGTTGCGCCAATGCCAACCGCTTCTACTTCTCAAATATTAGGTAACAACGAATGTTTTGAACCCTATACTTCTAATATTTATACCAGAAGGGTATTGAGTGGTGAGTTTATTGTAGTAAACAAACATTTGTTGAAAGATTTAGTAGCCCTAGGTTTGTGGACTCCGGCAATGAAGGACAGGATTATCTTAGCCAACGGATCTATCCAGGACATTGCTGAGATTCCTGATTACATTAAAGAACTGTATAAAACAGTTTGGGAAATTAAAATGCGTAGCATTATTGATATGGCTGCTGACCGTGGTGCTTATATCTGCCAATCGCAATCTTTGAACTTGTTTATCAATGCGCCTAATACTTCAAAACTGACCTCAATGCATTTCTATGCCTGGAAAAAAGGATTGAAAACGGGTATGTATTACTTACGTACACAAGCGGCTTCTCAGGCAGTTAAATTTACCGTTGAGAATCAGGCTGGTAAAAATATGGAACCAGTGATTCCGGAGCATATTGAGCAAAGTGCGGAAGAAATCGTTGAAGGACCAGTTTGTTCAATGGAAGAAGGTTGTATTAGCTGTTCGGGTTAATTTAACATAATTAGATACTTGATTAGGGAGTAAGATTCGGTTCTTACTCCCTTTTTTATACAGAATATTTACTTGTTTGTGAAAGAGGGTTTATTGAAGTTCTAGTATATTTGTAGTTCAATGGCTAAACACGAAATCATACCTTGCGAGCGATGTGGCACCCCGATAGAGTGTAAGGCCAATTCTTATACGAAATGCCAGTGCAGCGTGGTTTACCTGGATTTAAACGAGGTGCAGTACATCAGCGAGCTTTATGATGGTTGCTTGTGTGCTAAGTGTTTATTTGAATTGCAGCAGGAGTATCGCGAGGGTATTGCTTACTAGACAATCTTTTATTTTTTTTGGCTAACTTTGCAGCAAATTATTTGTTGATAAAGAATGGCTAAAGTACAGGTTGGATTGGTACAAATGAGTTGTACCAATAATAAACAAGAAAATTTAGATAAAGCAATTGTTAAAATTAGGGAAGCAGCGGCTAAAGGTGCACAAATTGTATGTTTGCAGGAGCTTTTTACGTCGTTATACTTTTGTGATGTTGAAGATTATGATAACTTCAATTTGGCTGAGGCCATCCCTGGTCCATCTACCGATGCATTACAAGTTATTGCAAAGGAATTGGGCGTAGTGATTATTGCTTCGTTGTTTGAGAAACGTACAGCTGGTTTATACCACAATACAACTGCTGTTTTAGATGCTGATGGTACCTATTTGGGCAAGTATCGCAAAATGCATATTCCCGATGATCCTGCTTTTTATGAGAAATTCTATTTCACTCCAGGTGATTTAGGTTACAAGGTTTTCCAAACCAAATTTGCGAAAATCGGGATATTAATCTGTTGGGATCAATGGTATCCGGAAGCATCCCGGATTACTGCATTGATGGGTGCTGAGATTATGTTTTATCCAACAGCGATTGGATGGGCAACAGATCAGGATGAAGCAACCAATCAGGATCAATATAATGCATGGCAAACCATTCAGCGTTCACATGCAGTGGCAAATGGAGTACCTGTTGTTAGTGTAAACCGTGTTGGCCTGGAGCAGAATGGCGCCATGAAGTTTTGGGGCGGAAGTTTTGCGACCAATGCACAGGGTAAATTGCTTTATTTAGGCTCTCACGATCAGGAAGAAACTACTGTGGTGGCGTTGGATTTAAATGAATCTGATTTTTTCCGCAAGCACTGGCCATTTTTAAGAGATCGCAGAATCGACTCTTACCAGCCGATCACCAAAAGGTTTATTGACGAAGATTAGGAGCAAGTTTAAGATTTAGGGATGTCGACATTTAACGAAGTAATATTTAACAATACACCGAAAAAGGCAGGATATGCTTTTCCGGCGGAATGGGCAAAGCATGAAGCGACCTGGTTAAGCTGGCCGCATAAGGAGGCTTCATGGCCAGGTAAAATCGAAACCATATACGAACCTTATTGCCAGTTTATCAAAATTGTAGCGGAAGGTGAAAAAGTAAGGATCAATATCAATGACGACGAAACTAAAGCTTTTGCTATACAGGAGCTGGAGAAAGTTGGAGCTGATTTGAGCAATATTGAATTTTATTTGAACCCAACCAATGATGCCTGGTGCCGTGATCATGGACCGGCATTTTTATTGAATGCTGCAGGTACTGAAAAAGCTGTTGTAGACTGGGGTTATAATGCCTGGGGTGGTAAATACCCACCTTTTGATCTGGATGATGTGATTCCAACTAAAATTGCACAGCATTTTGATTTGCCTTTGTATGCACCCGATATTGTGATGGAAGGTGGATCGGTTGAATTCAATGGTGCAGGTACAATTTTAACCACTACGGCTTGTTTGCTGAATGAGAACCGTAACCCCCATTTGAATAAAGAGCAGATAGAAAAATACCTGTTACAGTTTTATGGAGCGGAACAGATTTTATGGCTGGGTGATGGAATTGTTGGTGACGATACCGACGGGCATATTGACGACATCACCCGTTTTGTAAACGAGGATACGGTGCTTACTGTCGTAGAAAGTAATCCCCTGGATGAAAATTACATCCTGTTACAGGAAAACCTGGAAGCGCTAAAGCAAATGCGTCTTCCGAACGGTAAACCTCTAAATATCGTTAAATTGCCAATGCCCTCACCAGTGATTCATGAAGATACACGCTTGCCTGCATCCTATGCTAATTTCTATATTGCCAATGCTGCTGTAGTGGTGCCGACATTTAGAGACGTAAATGATGAAAAAGCGTTAAAAATAATACAGGATGTTTTTCCTGACAGAAAGGTAGTTGGAATCGATTCTACAGATATCATCTGGGGCTTGGGAAGTTTTCATTGCTTAAGTCAGCAGGAACCAGCATTAATTAAATAGATCAATAACCAAACAATACTATAATGAAATTATTAGAAGGAAAAACAGCACTGATCACTGGTGCTTCTAAAGGAATAGGCCGTAAAATTGCCGAGAAGTTTGCAGAACAAGGTGCTAATGTTGCTTTTACTTATTTATCTTCTGTTGAAAAAGGCATAGCGCTGGAGCAGGAGTTACAAGGTTTCGGAACTCAGGTAAAAGGATACCGTTCTGATGCTTCTAAGTTTGATGAGGCAGATCAGCTGATTAATGACATCGTAGCCGATTTTGGAAGTCTTGATATTGTGGTTAACAATGCAGGTATTACCAAAGATGGCTTGTTGATGCGCATGAGCGAAGAGAATTGGGATGAGGTAATCAATGTTAACCTGAAATCCGTTTTTAATGTGTGTAAAGCTGCTTCTAAAGTGATGATGAAAGCCCGTAAAGGTTCTATCATCAATATGAGCTCGGTGGTTGGTGTACAGGGAAATGCCGGGCAAGCTAACTATGCGGCTTCAAAGGCCGGTATTATTGGCTTCTCTAAATCTTTGGCCAAAGAATTGGGTTCCCGCAACATCCGAACCAATGTGGTCGCACCTGGCTTTATCCGTACGGAAATGACGGATGTATTAGATCCTAAAGTAGTTAAAGGATGGGAAGAAGGTATTCCATTGAAAAGGGCAGGTGAGCCTGAAGATGTAGCCAATGTTTGTGTATTCTTGGCTTCAGAAATGAGTGCATACGTTACCGGTCAGGTTTTGTCAGTTTGTGGCGGAATGCTTTAAGCTATATGTAAATTTTACCATTGGGAGCCTGGATCATGACTTATTGATCCAGGCTCTTTTGATATGCGCCAATGATGATATCATCTCTTTGTTTTTATTTAAAGGTATATTCGGTATCCTTTTCTGATACGATTGGCAGTGTCTTGTGCTTTTCGAAATAGTCGTACCCTTGTTTTAGATTGGTCCAGAATGTTTCCTCTTGAGGGAACTGTTTAATGTTTTTGCTTAAATTCCCCCTGGTCATTTTGAATGGAAAAATATAGACCTGGATTTGTTGTTGCCCATTGTTTTTTGCTTCCACAGCGATTGGATACAATTCTTTAATTTTTTCATCTGTTAGCGGGATGCAACCTACGGTTACACAATCGCCGTGGATATAGATGTCACCTCCGGGCTTTTGAGCACCGCTCCTGAGTAAATCGACCTGGTTTGGGTAGTTTAAGCCTAGGGATAGGTAAAAGTTGCTCTGGGGGTTAAAAGCGCTAATCATGTAGAATCCTTCTGGTGTCTGTAGGTCTCCTTCTTTGGTTTTTGGACCTAGTGTACCAGAATGGGCGCAGAAATTATAAGTTTTAAATAGCTTATATTGGCTTTGAGCTGCGGCTTTCAGCCAAACTTCCAATTTTCCTTCAGTTTTATAAGCGACCAGAAAAAGACTAAACTTACCTGGTAATTTAGCGGCACTTAATGCCTTTTGCAAGCCGGACCAATTCTCGTCATAAGCTGTTTTTACGCGATCAAATTTCAGTTGTTGTGTCTTAAATTCAGATTGCGCTAGTGCTGGTAATGTCATGGTGCTGATTAACAGTATTTTGGTCCATTTGTTCATGTCTGTCTGTAAAAAAAATGTTTTGCATTTGAAATTAGACTTATTTTTTTAAAATTTAGCATCTTTACCCAAATGCGTATGAGCGATTCCTTTACAGTGTATACAGCCCTGGCCTTAATAGCCTGTTTAGGTATTGCCTTATTACTGGCAGGGTGGCTTTACAGAAAAACGGGGCATTTAGATCAACGCTTAAGGTATGGCCTGTTTGCGATCAGAGCCATTGTACTTAGCCTCTTGGGTGGCCTATTGGTTTTTCCCTTGATCAAAAGCGTCTCCTATAATCTGGAAAAGCCTATCATTCTGATTGCGCAAGACAACTCGATGTCAGTAGGGAATATAAAACCTGCTACGTTTAATAGACAGCAGTACCAAAACAATCTTCAAAACCTAGCAAAGGAACTTGGCGGGCAGTATGAAGTTCAGGTTTATAACTTCAGCGATGTTGTGAAACCAGGTTTTGATTTCAGTTATAAGGGAAAGTTGACCAATGCATCACAGCTGATTAATCAGTGGAGCGATGCATATCTGAACCGAAATGTTGGAGCTGTCATTTTAGCGACTGACGGTATTTTTAATCGGGGTGGAACGCCTTTGTACGAGGTTAATAAATTGAAAGCTCCGGTATACACGGTTGCACTAGGCGATTCGATAGCCAGAAAGGACCTAATGATTGTAGGTGTAAACTACAATGACCTGGTTTATCTCAATAATGAATTTATATTGTCTGTTCAGGTTCAGGCCTTTGACAGTAAAGGCGAGCGTACAACTTTAACGGTGCGTGATAAGGGGGCTCAGGTGTTTGAAGAACAGGTGCAGGTCAATGAAAATGCCTTTGTTAAAGATATAAAGGTTAAACTTAAAGCTAGTAAATTGGGCTTACAAAAATACACCATAAGCCTTAAGCCTGTTTCCCATGAAATTTCAGAAAAGAACAATACACAAAGCGTTTTTTTAGAGGTTATAGATGCCAGGCAAAAAGTTTTAATTGCTGCAGCAAGTCCGCATCCTGACATTTCAGCATTAAAACAAGCACTTGTACAGGCTAAGAATTATGAACTGAAAGTCGCTTTGGCTGAAGATTTAAACTCGGTTAATTTAAAGGACTATGGTTTGGTTATTCTTTACCAATTGCCATCGCTTAGCTATGATGCTACAGGGTTTTTGAAAAAATTGGAATTGACCAATGCTTCTGTGTGGTATATTTTAGGGGCACAAAGTAATTTCAATGTCTTCAATCAAGTTCAACAAGAGGTCCACATTGGAAATGCCAATGGCGCACTGCAGGAAACTTATAGTCATGTAAACACAGGATTTATCACGTTTAATCTGGAGCCCTTGTCCGTAAAGCAGATTGAAGCTTACGATCCATTGCTCATGCCTTTTGGAAAGATCCAGCTCAATGGGAATGCTTCGGTTGCACTAAATCAACGCATTGGCAAAATTGATACAGAAAATCCCCAGTTATTTTTCATGTCGGACAAGGGACGTAAAATTGGTTACCTGATGGGGGAGGGCTTATGGAGATGGAAGCTTTCAGAAGCTGAAGTACAAAAAGAGCCGAATGTTTTTAATGATCTGATATCAAAAAGCATTCAATATCTTTCTGTAAAAGACGATAAACGCAAGTTTAAGGTATATACTACAAAAAATGCTTTTGATGAAAACGAGTCCGTATTGATCAATGCAGTGTTGTACAACGACAGTTATGTGGCGGTAAATACGCCAGATGTAGCCATTCAGGTGAAAAGTGAGGACGGTAAAGCCTATAATTTTTTGTGTTCCAGAACGGAAAGTGCTTATCAACTTAACGCAGGCGCCTTACCTTCGGGGAGCTATACTTACACTGCAAGTGTCAGTTTAGGAAACCGAAAGTATACTGCAAAAGGCCAGTTTTATGTCCATGCACTGGTTGCTGAGTATCAACAAACGACTGCCAACCATCAATTGCTCAGTACAATCTCCAAACAAACGAATGGTATGATGTTTATGCCGCAGGATATTGCTAAGCTGGCTGAGGCAATAAAAAGCAATGAACACATTAAAACAATAAGCTATGAAGACCGAAAGTACCAGGAATTGATTAACTTCAAATGGCTGTTTGCCATAATCATGGTGTTATTGACCATAGAGTGGTTTTTCAGAAAGCGGAACGGGGAAATTTAATATTGAGACGCTTGGAACTATTTCCTTTGCGGTCTCAGGCACTTTTGCGGCGATGCAGCGCAGGCTGGATGCATTTGGTGTACTCTTATCATCGCTTTTGTCACTTCTATTGGTGGAGGTACTGTCCATGATATGCTGATCGGCGATACTCCAGTAGCCTGTATCCTGGGTGGAATACTCTATTTTAGCCTTCAATATTTTAATTTGAAACAGGACCTTGCAACCATTATAGTCATTGCCTTCATCTTCGCGTTACGTGTGATTGTCGTGAAGTACAAGCTTGCGCTTCCTAAATTTGGCTATTAGTTTTTAGGAGCTTCTTCAATGATGACAAAGACATCTTCGTTATCTTTCTTCATGAAGTACTTTTCCCGGGCAAATTTCTCTGCAGTGTTTAAATTGGTATTGAGTTCATTTAAATCCTTTTTCACCTGGGCAGTTTCCTTAGTGTAAAAGTCTTTTTCTTCCTGAAGTTTATCCACTTGAGACCTAAATTCATATTGGGAAATCATATCATTCCTATCAAAAAACAACATCCATACTACAAAAGCAGCTACGGATAGGAAGTATTTATTGCGGACAAGATCTAATACGCGGTTCATGATACAAATATATACAAAAATTATTCCTTGTTTTAGTAGCTTACGTAAACTGAATTGCTGCGTTTGAGTAAAAGCCCCGATACTTTTAGAGTACCGGGGCTTTTCACTGATCTGCAATGCAGCTTATTTTATGGCGTATTTGAAATCTTTGCCAATAAATCTGGCTGCAGATCCCAATTCCTCTTCGATACGTAACAACTGGTTGTATTTTGCAATCCTGTCTGAACGGGAAGCTGAACCAGTTTTGATTTGACCACAGTTTAATGCTACTGCTAAGTCAGCGATGGTCACATCTTCTGTTTCGCCAGAACGGTGAGACATTACTGAAGTATAACCGTTGGTTTGTGCTAAAGATACCGCATTGATGGTTTCAGTTAAAGAGCCGATTTGGTTTACTTTAACAAGAATAGAATTTGCAGTATCATTATCAATACCTGTTTGTAATCTTTTAACATTGGTTACAAACAAATCATCACCAACCAACTGAACGCGATCACCGATTTTCTCAGTTAACAATTTCCATCCAGCCCAGTCATCTTCACCCATTCCATCTTCAATAGAGATGATTGGATATTTTTCAGTTAAAGAGGCTAAATAATCAGCTTGCTCAGCACTGGTACGGATTGCACCTTTATCACCCTCAAACTTAGTATAATCGTATTTTCCGTCTTTGTAAAACTCAGAAGCAGCGCAGTCAAACGCGATAGCAATTTGTTTACCTGGTGTATAGCCTGCTTTTTCAATCGCCTGAAGAATGGTTTCAACAGCATCTTCAGTACCTTCAAATGTTGGTGCAAAACCACCTTCGTCACCTACAGCTGTAGATAGACCCCTACCGTGCAAAATGGCTTTCAGGTTGTGAAATACTTCAGTACCCCATCTCAACGCTTCAGAGAATGATGAAGCGCCAACTGGCATGATCATAAATTCCTGAAAAGCAAT